>ENA-ORXT01003953-ORXT01003953.1-marine-metagenome-genome-assembly--contig:-NODE-3953-length-15737-cov-3.969668_pt1 | contig 15737 bp, 12 predicted proteins | sample MGYA00237868_ERZ511482 | MGnify/ENA metagenome assembly ERZ511482 | reverse complement strand
AAGCTCCTCGGAGGCGTGAAATCACGAGCGGACGTTAATTCAGGTCAAACCTGCAATCGGTTACACACACTTGCCCGTTGACCGGCACCCGCGTTTGCGCCCTAATGCATAACTTGCAAACCATGCGTTTACTGAAAAAAATACTGGGCATAAAGGAAGTTTCCGCTCCGGTGAGTTATGCCGACTTTTGGAATTGGTTTGCCACTAACGAAGCGCGGGTCTACAAAGCCGTCGCTGCAAACAAACTGTCTGACGGGAAGCTGCTGGCCGAAATTCAGGGTAAGCTAAACGCCGTTCGCCCCGGCCATTTTCTGCTCGCCGGTATGGAGTCCGAGACCACCGCCGAGCTGGTATTTACCGCGGACGGTGCCGTGGAGAACATTGTTTTCATGGAGCAAATCGTCAGTCTGGCCCCTAGCCTGGAGCGCTGGACCTTTACCGCGCTTAAACAGAGAATAGGTGTCAACCGGCTTGGCATCAAAATGGGTGACCTCAACTTTGATCACGATAGTATCGCGTTCGTTCCGTTGCCCAACCCGAACTATCCCGACAGCATAGAGATTCGGCTGGTCTACACTAAAGCGTACCCAGAAAAGCTGAGCAGTGCCGTAGAGAACGGCGTCTTCATATACATCGATAACCTGCTAGGGGAGCTTGACCACGCCATCATCGTCGACCATTGGGAATTCGGCCCGCCCGCACCCGGCGAAGAACTCGTCCCCGTCGCCAAATTGCCGGATTTCCTGCGCTGGCGGCAGAAAGAGTTCGTCGAGAAATACGAAGGAACGAGAAGAAATACGGAAGAGGATGAGTACAATGTTATGCAGGCCGAAACGAAGGCGGGCATGCCGGTGTTCGCGACGATTAACGCATCACTGGCGTACTGGGACGCCAAAGCTTCCCACCCCTGGGCGATGTTGTTCATTATTCCTTTTATCGCTAAAGCAGACGGCCTGCCTGATAACGTGACCGCGGAACGGTTAAACCTCGTGGAAGAACGGCTAATGGAGCATCTTGTTGATGAAAACGGACATCTCAATCTCGGGCGCGACGTCGCCGAAGGAGAACGTACTATCTTTTTCGCCAGTAAAGACTTTCGCGAAGCCGTGCTCGCCGCCGAAGCGATCAAAGCGGAATTCGTGGGCGAATTCGACGTTCGCTACGAAGTATTCAAAGACAAATACTGGCGGTTTATGCGACCGTTCTACGGTTAAAAACTTAACGAGATGAACCCGATTATTTACCGATTCGGATCGGCGATCACAATACTGCTACTCCCTTTGGTCCTGTCCTCCCAATCCACAATTTCGCTCTACCCCGAAGGCATCCCCTGCGCAAACGCCCTGCCGGAAACTACCGAGCAAAACGAGTACATGGGCACCTTCGTCACCAGCGTGCACGAGCCGTTGCTGGTGCATTACGCGCCGGTGCCGCAGATCTCGACGGGCGCATCCGTAATGGTGGTTCCCGGCGGCGGTTACACCGTCCTCGCCTGGAGCCACGAGGGCGAAGACATCGCGCGGCGATTGACGACCGAAGGGCTGCACGTTTTCGTGCTGCGCTATCGCCTGCCGCGCCACGAAAGCCCGGAATGCCGTTCCGTTGTTGCCCTGGCCGACGCCCAACGCGGCGTAAAAACCATCCGTTTACTGGCGGATTCGCTGGGCCTGAACCACGAACGCGTCGCCGTTCTCGGTTTCTCCGCCGGAGGGCACCTGGCTGGTTCCGCCGCCGTCCACGCCGCGCCGCCGGACCTGGATTCCGACGTACCCGCCGAAGCATTTTCCAGCCGCCCCAACCTCAGTGTGCTGGTCTACCCGGTGCTGATTATGGAGGATGGCCCGGCCGCGCACCAGGGTTCGATCAATGCGTTGCTCGGCCCCAAGCCCTGGCCGGAGGAAGCGCTGGCCCGTTACAACCTTCCCGCACGTGTTCACCCCGACGTGCCGTCCACCATGCTCATCCACGCCGGGGACGACACGGTCGTACCCGTTGAAAACAGCCTCCGCTACTACGCCGCCCTGAAAGCCAACGACGTTCCGGCAGAGCTGCGCGTCTACGCTAAAGGCGGGCACGGTTTTGGAAGCGCGGCCCAAACCGACCTCCCCGCAAAAGGATGGTTGCCCGACGTCGTCACCTGGTTCCAAAGCCACGGCTGGGTGCGGTAGCCAATCGAGAATCGAGAATCGAGAATCAGCAGGTGCGGTAGCTAAATCGCATATCGAGTATTGCCTATCGCGTATTTGTCGCGCCTGCCCCGTGCGGTAGCAAATCACTTATCGCTTATCACTTATCACTTATCACTTATCGCTTATCACTTATCCCACACCATGATCGACCTCCTCCCCCTAATCGCCGCCCCCAACCAGGCCGACCTCCTGCTCACCCACGAGGCCATCCAGCCCTTCATCCATCGCACGCCGCTCATGACCAACGCCGCCCTTGACCGGATGGCGGGCGCGAAGCTTTTCTTCAAGTGTGAGAATTTCCAGAAGATCGGTGCCTTCAAGATGCGCGGCGCGGCCTCGGCGGCCCTGCGGCTGACCGAGGAGGAGCGGGCGAAGGGCCTGGCGACCCACAGCAGCGGAAACCACGCCCAGGCCGTTGCGCTGGCGGCTAAAACCCTCGGCGTACCGGCCTACATCGTTATGCCCCACGACGCGCCGAAAGTGAAGATCGCGGCGGTGGAAGGCTACGGCGCGGAGATAACGTACTGCGTCAATACGCCGAAAGACCGTGAGGCCGCCCTGGCAAAGGTGGTGGCGAAGACCGGCGCGGCCTTCATCCATCCCTTTAACGACCTCGGCGTGATCGCCGGCCAGGCCACCGCGGCGATGGAGCTGATCGAGGACATGCCCGAGCCGCTGGACATCATTCTGGCACCGGTCGGCGGCGGCGGTTTACTGTCGGGTACGGCACTGGCCGCCCGTTACTTCAGCCTTCGGGCCGTGGCCTGGGGCGCCGAGCCGCGCAACGTCGATGACGCGGCCCGCTCGCTCGGCAGCGGCGTCATCGAGGAGAACGAGACGAACCAGACGGTGGCCGACGGGCTGCGTACGAATCTCGGTGAGCACACCTTCGCCATCATCCATAAGCGCGTACCGAAAATTCTGCTGGTCTCCGAAGAGGAGATCATCGCCGCCATGCGCCTCATCTGGGAGCGGATGAAGATCATCATCGAACCGAGTTGCGCCGTACCGTTCGCGGCGGTGTTGAGGTACCCGGAATTTTTTAAGGGGAAAACGGTCGGGATCATCCTGACGGGCGGTAACGTGGATGTGGGGAGTTTGCCGTTTTAATTTTAGTTGGCGCGAAGCCGTCTCCGACGGCAAGTTCGTGCTCCCCGTCGGAGACGGCTTCGCACCAACAACAGGTGAAAACGACGGACGTTTCAACAAACCGGCTTTATCTTGCACCATGACCACCTCCGCACCCCACACCCTTAACGACATCGTCCTGGAGCCAACGGCCGATGGTGGTTTCGCTGTATTTGTCGCTAAAGGCTACCCGAAAAAGAAGGTCGCTTACCTGATCGACGGCGAGGAAGTACGCCGGGCCGTCACCTTCCCTTTCCATGATTTCGTTTTGCTACGCACCGACGCGGGCGCTCACCCGCGCACGGCCGATAATAAACCGCTAATCGACGACGCGCGCTGGGCGGATCACTACTTCGAGCCGCACACCAACAGCCTTTACCGGCGGGACGAGCGCGCCAACTGGTATGACCTGGAGGGCTTTCGCCTGACGGTACCGGTGTTCCGCAAAGACGACGTGCTGATCTCCCTGCCGGGCAAGACGAGTAAACGGTCATGGGCCTTTACCGACGCCGAGGTGCTGATCAGTCCGCACGGGAAACTGATCCAGGTAGGGAAACTGTTATACGACGAGGCGCTCACGCGGGTGCAATACTTTGGGGAGAAGCTGACGGGGCTCGGGCCAAAACATATTTCTTTCGGCGGCACGGACCAGTGGCAGGAGGTCCGGCGGGGAATGACGGATCGAGCATTCATCAACGAATTTACCGCCGCGCCGCTGCTGATCAACGACGAGGAGATCGTGGAACACTTACGGAGCGAGAGCCGGGGCAACCGCCATTTCGAGGTCTTCCGATCCGCCACCCGGGAATACACGCTGGAAAACCACTCCGGCGGGGATATGCGCTTCAAGGGCGCGGCCCTCACCGTTGACCTGGACAGCTATCTGCGCCTTAACGAGGCGGAGATCGTGAAGGTCAACGACGGGCGTCGGGACTTTTACCTCGACCTCGATACCCGCGCGCCTTTCCGCGTCCCCGAAGTTGGAGAGGAACTACTGACCAAGGTAGATCCCGTTCCCGTTCAGCTGCCCGGTGCCGCGCTGTACTCGATGACCACGGCGCATCGGGCCTTCGTGTACGACGCCACTAAACGGGAAGTCTTTCAGCTGCCCGGCATGGCCGAACCACCGACCGCCGTACGCATTGTGCCCGGCTACGAGGCCTACTGGTTCATGGCCCTGGTGGACGGGCGCTGGCGGCTGTGCGACGAGCACGGCCAGTCCGTCATCCGTTTGGGTAAAGACGAGTTGGAGGTCAGCGAGGTACGGGGCACACCCGGCGATAAGCTGCTTAACGCGATCGCGGTAACCGGCGAGCCCATCGTGCTCGACGTCCGCCGCGGCGCGGACCACGTCGAGCTGGGCATTGTGGACGGCGCGCGTATCCATCGGACCACCAGCGAGCCGAAAAGGGTAGGGGGCCGCGCCCTCCAGCACGTCGAGCTCGCGTCCCTCGGCGGCTCCGTCCCCCGGGTCATCGACCTGGAACTGAATGAGCTGACTACCTTTACGCTCCCCAAAGACCTGACCGTGTATCCCGATCAGAAAGAGATATCCAGCTTTGCGGGCAACGCCATCACGCGCATCGACTTCGCCGCGCCTTTAACGGTCCAGGGCGAAACCTTTTTTCCCGCCACCTTTCTGACCTTTGTCGGGGAAGAGCGGCGCGTATTGCTGCAATCCGGCAACGTACGGCCGCTGCACCTCGACGGCGTTGCGCACCGCAACGAACTGGTGGTGGACTTCAACCCGGAAACCCGGACGAAAGGATACCGGCTGGGGGAGCATATGATGGTATCCGTCAAGACGCTCAACGAAGAACTGAAGGAAGGGGAGTTTCTGTACTCCCTGTTGCGTAACCAGAGTTGGTTGCCCTTTTACGATAGCTTCCTGCCCGTCTTTCGCCGGGCCGTGCCACTGAAGGGGGAAGTTTACTGGCCCTGCCTGCTCTTCGAGTCGCTGGAGCACAATGGGGCGGGGGAGTACATCGCGGTAGAAAAGAACAAGCCTTACCGGGTGCTGGCGGAAAACCGGCGGGGCAAGATCGTCCCGAAGGTCGTCACGACAAAATCACGGGCGTTGCAAGAGCCGGATGAAGTGTCCGGGCTCGTGAAGATGTTCGTGGACATGGGAATGTTGGTGGAGGTCAATTAAAACGATCCGTACCCCACCAGCAACGGTCCCGTCGTCTCTACGTTGAGCAGTACCCAGTCTTCATCGTTGTTGATGAATGCCGTATAAGCTTCCAGCTTGCCGTTACTGACCTCCCCTTGTTGTTTTCCCGTGTTTATGAATTCCCGGCCCTCGTAGCGCGGATAGACCTTCATGATTTGCGGCTCCCGGTCTTTTTGTTTGACGGTAATGGTGGCAAAGGGCAGGATGGTCTTTGCGTATTCGATCGTCTCGGTGTCTTTATTTTCGTAGCGGTTGACGTAGTATTTCTCGTAGCGGGCGAGGACGGCTTCCACCCGGCCGTACGGCACCTTTTTGGTGGGCCGACCGGTATCGTACAGAGGGGAGAGCTGGAAGTTTTTACCGTCGCGGGTAAGCCGGAAACTCAGGCTGCGTTGCGTCGGGTAGTCGATGCTGATCTCTTCCACCTCATCGGGTTCGACGCGAAAGTAGACCCGGTCGCGCCACTCGTCTTCCCAGTGGGCAAAACGGATACGGACGGCCCCGGTGAAGTGCGGCAGACCGACTATGTAGGGCTCCTCACTTCCTTCTACGATGGCGAAGGTGCCTTCCTCGTCGTAGGTCGTTCCGCCGATGTAATAGCCGCGCAGCTTATTGTCGTTTTTATCGAAGACCTGCACCAGGATGCCGTCCGAGGCCAGGTTTTTGATCATGTTGGGCTTGGCCTTTTGAGCGGGCAGTTGCTGGACTTCCAGGTTTTTTACGGCGTCGCGTAGGTTGCTCATGATGTTCTCGTTGGCCGGGCGACCATTGGCGAGCCAGCCGGTAACGCCACCCCGCGTAAGATTGGTCTGGTGGCCCTTGCGGTCGGCGATGAAAATGCGGTGTACGTCCTGGTCGAAGCTTTCGATGCCGAACCGGCGCTCGGGCGCGCGATCGCTGACGCGTTCGGGCGTGGCACCGGCGCCGGTCAGGTACCAGGCGATACCACCGAGAAGAAGAACGGAGAGGAGAAGGAGTAGGGTACGGTTCATGTTCTTTTGGCAAATGTGGAGTGGCGGGTGGTAGGTCGCGCGTGGGCGATCAGGAGGCGCGGACGGCAAAGCGACGGCGGCGGTACCAGGTGAAAGCCAGCCCGAAGAGGCCGAGCAGCAGCAACGGTACGCCGAGGTTGATGACCCGCCAGTAGTTGGCGTCGGCAAGGGCGGCCTCGCGGTCGGTGAGGCGGAGCTTGACGTCCTTACCCCGCGCGGCGATGACACCGTTGGGGTTCAGGAGGTATTCGATGGCGTTAAGCACGAAGGGCTTGTTGGCGTAGGTGAACTTCTGCCAGACGTTGAACCCCAGCGGCATTTGATCGCCGTTGGCGCGAACGTGGTTGGCCAGGATGTCGCCGTCGGCGATGACGACCATACTGGTGGGCACCGACCTGGGCCGGAAGGACATACCGGCGGACTTCATTTGCGCCTCCATGTCCCGGTTCAGGCGGTTGGCGTAGGGACTGTCGAATTGACCTTCCAGCAGGTAAGCGAAGGGTAGGCCGTCTTCGTTAAAGCGGTCGACGTCCAGCTTATATTTCTGCGCGTCGAGGTCGATCGGGGCGGGCAGGCGTTTGCGGCGGGCGCGGGGGCTGGACTTGAGCAGCACGGTCTTGCGCACGTCCGGGTTGTCGTCGTTCACCGTTTCGATGACGGTGGGGAAGCGCATATCCACCGGGTCGAGGTTTTTGATGATGGGGTGCTCGCCGCGCGGTACGGCCATAACGTGGTAGGGGAAGGGCGTCATGTCAACCCGCGGCTTACCGGCCACGGTGCTGGTCACGATGCCGATCTCGGTGCTGTTGAGGTCGAGGCCGAGCACCGGCGTCATCCGCAGGCCGTATTTGAACAGCAGGTCGTCGAGGCCGAGTTCACGCGGTTGGGGGTAGAACTCGTTGCGGCCGCGCAGGCTGTCGTAGTCCATCCCTACGTTGTCCAGTGCCCAGAGGATCTTGCCGCCGTTCATCACGTACTGGTCGAGCTTGAAGGCGTCGAAGTCACTGAACGGTTTGGTGGGTTTGGCGACGATCAGCAGTTTGATGTCCGTCGGTACGTTGATGAAGCTGTCGAGGAAGACCGGGCCGATGTCGTAATCCTTACGCAGTTCGCTGACCAGGTCGGCGGTTTTGGCGGGCTCGATCTCCCCGTTGCCGAGGGTGAAACCGATGAGGGGTTTGTCGTTATTGGTCAGCCCCTCGACGGCGCGGCTGAAGTTGTACTCCAGCAGGGCCTCCGCCTTGTTGAGCTGCCGGGCCTGGCTGAAGCCGGGCGGCGCGGGTTGCAGCAACGGAACGATGCGCGTGCGGCCGCCGTAGTAGAACAGCACGTAGGGGTAAACGACGGTGGCGGAACGCTCGGCCGCGCTCTCGTTTTCGAGGACGGTTACCGGGTAGACGCCCTCTTCGGCCAGGTTCTTTTGTCGCTCATCCCGCTGCTCCTTATTGCCGGAGAGCGGATCGGCGAATTCCCATTCCAGCAGGTCGTTGTGGCCGGCGAAATCGGTCAGCGTTTCCTCCACCTTGTCGGCCAGTCGCTGGTAATCGGCCGGGAGGTCACCGGCCAGCAGAACGCGGGCGAAAAGCGGGTCTTTGAGGTTGTTCAGCTGCGCGACCGTGTTATCGGTCAGCGTAAAACGTTTGTCCTCCGTCAGATCCCACGCGCCGTAGAGCGGCGTATCGCCCAGTCGCGCGTTGGCAATCACGTTGACGATGACCAGCAGGGCCAGGGCCAGGGCGAATTGAAGCAATGATTGAAAGCGGTGTTTACGTTCGAGTTGATCCATACATTCTTTAAGAAACGCGAAGATAGGTTTTGCTAGTCTGAAGTAATGCCTGGTGTTTGTTGGCTGCGTGACGGAGTGCGCTTCGTGCGCGCCTGACGAGGTAGCGGTAGATGGCTTTATCGGGTTCGCTTCGCGAAGGAGTTTAACGAGGCAGCATTTCACACGGAGGGCACGGGAGTCACGGGAGGCACGGAGTTAGAGGTCATGCTTCGTATCGGGTTCATTCCGCGCACGAGCAATATTTTCATGGATCGTAGGTAACAACGGCAAAGGCTCGTTTGCGCAGCAAACTCGGTACGGAAAGACAACGAGGTACTTAAAAAACTGGCTTTGCACCGGCGTCCCCGCCCTCCAAATGAAAGTATCGAAGTGGGAAGTCTGAAGTGCTGTCGCATGTGACAGCGGCAGCCACTTCAGACTTCCACTTATTTATTCAGCACCATAAACCTTTCCTCCGCCCCGAAACTTATTCGAAGCCCGAAATCGTTCCCCCCTCGCCATGGCCTCAAAACTACGCACCAAAGACCTCACCAAAGCCGGCTGGCCCAAAACCGCCGCCGGTCTCGCCGTCACCGTGATGAACACGAAGTGCAAGCGCCGGCCCGATGCCTGGCGCGACGCGACGCTGGCCAACCTGCTGGCGCACCCGGACAACTTCGTCGGCGATGATTTGTGGGGCGGCGTGGCCCGCGCCCTCGGTGGCCGGCCCGCCAAGGCCGCCGTTGCCATCATCCGTCCGGAACTGCGCAAATCACCCGGCGACTTCAGCACTTTTGAAAGCGAAGCGGGCATCGCGCCCAATGCCGTGCAACAGATGTACGACTGCATGCGCCTGCCCGTGGCCGCCGCCGGCGCGCTGATGCCCGACGCCCACTACGGCTACGGCCTGCCGATCGGCGGCGTGCTGGCCACCGAACACGCGGTGATTCCCTACGGCGTCGGCGTCGACATCGGCTGCCGGATGTGCCTCTCGGTGTTCGACCTGCCCGGCGAACTGGCGGATACCGACCAGTCGCGCCTCGCCGGCATCCTGAGCCGGGAAACCGCCTTCGGGCTGCAAAGCCAGAACCGACCGAATGACCACGCCGTACTGGCCGACGAAACCTTCGACCTGCTGCCGCTCGCCAAAAAACTGCGCGGGAAGGCCGCCCAACAACTCGGCTCCAGCGGCGGCGGCAACCATTTCGTGGAGTTCGGGCGGGTGGAGCTGCCCGCAAACAACGCCTTCGACCGCCCGGCCGGTAACTACCTGGCCCTGCTGAGCCACTCCGGTTCGCGGGGTATGGGCGCGAAGCTGGCGCTGCACTACACCGACCTGGCGATGAAGGAATGTCGCCTGCCTAAAGCCATGAAAAGCCTGGCGTGGCTCGACATCCGCAAGGATGCCGGCGCGGAATACTGGGCGGCGATGACGTTGGCGGGCGATTACGCCTCGGCCTGCCACGACGACATACACGCCCGCATCGGTAAGGCGCTGGCCGAACCGGCGATCGTGCGCGTCGAAAACCACCACAACTTTGCCTGGCGCGACCGGCTGCCGGACGGGCGGGAGGTGATCGTGCACCGCAAGGGCGCGACGCCCGCGGCGAAGGGCGAACTCGGCATCATCCCCGGCTCGATGGCGGACCCCGGTTTCATCGTGCGCGGTTTGGGCAACCCGGCCTCGCTGAATTCCGCCAGCCACGGGGCCGGCCGCCGGATGTCGCGGGCGGAGGCGAAAAACGGCATCACCAATTCCTCGCTGCGGAGCTTGCTGGCGGAGCGCAACGTGCACCTGATCGGCGGCGGGCTGGATGAGGCACCGGCGGCGTATAAGGACATACGAAGGGTCATGGCGGGTCAGCGGGAACTGGTAGAAGTAGTGGGGACGTTTTGGCCTAAGGTGGTGCGGATGGCTTAGGGCCGTTCGGCAGCGTTTAAGCTGCTGTTCCACTGCCTTCAGGCCGTGCGGGTCAGCCTAAAGGCTGACGAACAACCCGCGCATCATTCACCTCGATCCAGTACCCGTCTAAATCCTTAAAGTATACCTGCCGGACGCCGTCCGGCCGATCGTTCGACTGCATCGGTACGCCCTGCCAGCTGAAAAACTGCAGGTTGATGTCGCGCAAATGCTGCACGAAACGGTCGAATTTGTTAACGGAGATCGACAAATGAACGCCCTTGATCAGCTTGATCGCACTACGGTCCGATTCGATCACGTGCAGGCTCATGCCGTTGCCCAGACTGAGCCAGCGGATGTGCTCCTTTTCCGTGCCGTCGTAGACCTCCACCAGGGCCAGTACGCGCTGGTAAAAGGCGACGCTCTCATCTACGTCGTCCACATTAATGGCGTAATGGTCGAAACTGGCGCCGAAGCGGCCGGTCTCCTCACCGAAAACGGCGAGTTTGGGCGTGCAGGAGGTGGCGAGCAGGGTCAGGAATAGGGGAAGGGGAAGGAGCGATTTTTTCATCAGGCGAAGATAATCAGTGGGAAGTGGGAAGTTAAATGTGGGAAGTCGCTGCCGCAATTACATGCGGCGGCGACTTCCCACTTCCCACTTCCCACTGCGTAAGCTACTTTTACGCCCATGCGCCCCGCCCCCCTCGCTCTCCTCATCTGTTACGCCTTCCTGGCCGCCGTTCATTTCCTCTACTACCCGAAATGGAACCAGAGCGGCGCGGAAGCCACCATCAGCTACGACGTCAGCGGCTATTATATGTACCTGCCGGCCGCCTTCATTTACGAAGACCTGAAGGAGGTGAAATTCCTCGACGGCATCATCGAGCAGTACCGGCCGACGGGCGACCCTTATCAGGTGTTTACCCACGAATCGGGCAACAAAGTCATGAAGTACAGCATCGGGCAGTCGGTGATGTACAGCCCGTATTTCGCCATTGCCCACGCCTGGGCGAAGGCGGATCCGCGCTACCCGCCCGACGGCTTCAGCTTCCCGTACCAGTTCCTGATCTCGATGGGCAGCCTGGTGGTCAGTTTCCTCGGCTTGTTCTGGCTGATGACCGTGCTGCGGTTCTATTTCCGGGACGGCCCGGTGGCCCTGACGCTGCTGCTGATCGTCTTCGGTACCAACTACCTGAACTACGCGGCCATCGACGGGGCGATGACGCACAACAACGTTTTTACCCTCTACGCGCTGCTCCTGCTGACCACCCATCGCTTCTACGTCCGCGCCACATGGTCACGTGCTTTACTGATCGGTTTATGCATCGGGCTGATGGCCCTGACGCGGCCGACGGAGATCATCGCGGCCGTCATCCCGGTGCTCTGGGGGCTCGATTTCGGCCGGCCGAATGCCATTGGCAACCGGCTGAAGTTCTTCGGTGAGCATTGGTTTAAACTCGCGTCCGCCGCCGCCGTTACGCTGGCGGTCGGCTCGATCCAGTTGCTGTACTGGAAGTACGTCAGCGGCGACTGGCTCGTGTACAGCTACCAGGATCAGGGCTTTGACTGGCTCCGCCCGCACCTCAACGAGGGCCTCTTCAGTTACAAAGCGGGCTGGCTGATCTACACGCCGTTGATGGTGTTTTCGCTGATTGGATTTTACGCGCTTTTCCGGCGCAAAGCCGCCCTGTTTCCGGCCCTTTTATTGCACTCCCTGCTGTTCATCTATGTCGCTTTCGCCTGGTCTGTTTGGTGGTACGGCGGCAGCCTCGGGCAGCGCACGATGGTACAGGAATATGCCGTTTTGGCCTTCCCCTTAACCGCCTTCGTGACCAGCATCTTCTGGGCGGGGACGCGGGTGCAGGGCGAAGTTGTTAAGGGCGTAGGGACAACGCGGAAACCCTGGTTGCGCTACCTCGTAGGTGGCATCATGGCCCTCTTCGTCTGGCATAGCCTTTACTACACCCATCAGGCCCATCGCGGCGGTCTTTACCTCACCGAGCAGATGAACAACGCCTACTTCTGGCGTACGCTCTACAAATTCGAAAAAGACCCCGAAGACCAGCTGCGGCTCGACACGCGGGAGTTTTATACCGCAACGCCCGCCCGCACCGAGACCCTGTTCGAAACCGGCTTCGAGGATCGTTCCACCGCCGCCTGCGAAGTGGAACCGATCAGCGGAAAAGGCGCGCTCTGCCTGGTCGGTAAAGAGGAAAACAGCCCTGCTTTCAAGGTCGACATCGACCTGCCGCCCCGCACCTGGCTGCGCGCGCGCGTCAACGCCAAGATCAGGCGGGCCCGGGGCAACATCCATAACCACACCCAGATGATCATCGCTTACCGCCAGAACGGCGTGGAGGTCAAACGCCGCATCATCCGAATGCACCGTTTGCTGAACCACGACTGGGAGCGGGAAATGCAAATCGACTCGAAGGTGCCGGACGACGGGGCGGACCAAGTGGTCGTCAGTTTCTGGAACGGGGGAAGCACGCAGCCGGGAATGGTGCTGGATGATTTGGTCATCGAGCGAATTTTCGAGTAACGCCTGGCGCGCTGCTGCCTCCGGCAGCGAGCACACAGACATACGAGCTCGCTGCCGGAGGCAGCAGCGCGCCAGGTAGAGGCCCAATCTAAAGCTCCAAGACAATCATATCATTCAACTCCGGGCTGCCACCGTGGTTTCCGCAGCCGCTCGCCATGATCAGCTTCCCGTCGTGGTGCACGACTCCGGTTCCGTGACGCCCGCGGCTCAGGGTATCGAGCGCGCGCCATCGGCCGCCGGCGATGGAGAGCGCTTCCACCTCGTTGTGCGCCTTGACCTGATCTTTGGATTCACCGCCGACGACGAGGATGTCCTCGTTCAAAACGATGGCCGCGTTACCGGCCCGGTGGGTGGGTAGGGTATTCGGCAGGGTCGACCAGGTCTTCGCCGCCAGGTCGTAGACGTCCACCTCGCCGATGGTGTTGGCGAAGGGGTTGGTGGCCGCGATCGTCGTCCGCCCGGCGAGGGCGTAGAGCTTACCGTGTGTGATCACGGCCTGGAAATGGTCGCGGGGTCGGGGCGCGTCGGGGAGCCGTGTCCAGCTGTCCGTCGCGGGGTCATAAACGTCGAGCCAGGCGACGTGCCCGCCCCGGTGACCGTCGATGATGCCGCAGACGAGGTATACCTTGCCTTCGTGCGCCACCGCGCCCGCGCCACCCCGCCGCCGGTCTTCGGGAATGGTGGCACCGGTGCGCCATTCGTCTTTTGCCGGGCTGTAGATCAGGATGTCTGGCAGGGCGGTCTCGCCGGGGTAGCCGCCGGTCATGGCACCGAGCAGCAGAATTTCGTCGTTAAGCACCACCGGCTGGAAGTGGTGAATTTCGACGGGTGGTTTTGCGCCTTCCGTCCAGGTCCGCGTCTGGCTGTCGTAAATGTCGACCGGTTTGATGCCCCGGCCACCCAGCAGGTAATATTTATCGCCGAGACCGACGAAAGCAGCCTCGTGGCGGGCGTTGGGTTCAGACCCGTCGGCGGCGGTTACTTCGTGCCACGCGGGAGCGGGCTCCGGTTCGGGCGTGGCGGCGGTGGGTTCCTCGGTCGGCGTACCGCAGGTAAGCAGCAGGAAGGGAAGGGAAAGAAGTAGTAGAATGCGCATGTCGTAGGTCGGTTGTGTATGGGCTAAAGTTAGGACAAGAATTTCGCCACCCGGTTGGTCTTATTATCAAAAACAGCCTTATCGTGCGGGACGTGGACATCCCGGCGAAGATGGCGACGGATGATCTCGTTCACGTATGCCTTGAGCAATATCGACGCTGGACGAAGACGTGCGGCGGATGGTGGAGCCGCGTACCTCCAGCATCGCCCAGCGTTTCAAGGCGGTGGAGACGCTTTCCGATGCCGGCATACCCGTCAAGGTCAACATCGCCCCGGTCATTCCCGGGTTGACGGACCACGATAATCCTTGCTTCTTGGTGTTGCACCTTAAGGATTGCCCTAAGACCCCTCCCGACAAAACCACCAACCAATAATATCCGTAATTATATTTTGACCACCTTTGCCGCATGTCAGCGACCACCACCGCCATTCTCCTCTTTTCCCGCACGGCCTCGGCCGAGGCGGAGCAAAAGAGTTTCGGCGCGGGAACGGCCGGTCTCCGCATCACCAGTGCCCTGATCGCTCGAACGGAAAAGACGCTGGCGCGGACGAGCCTGCCGGTCTTCCGCAGCGACGAAAACTCACAGACCGGCGCGGGTTTCGGCGAACGGCTGGCGGGCGCGATGGCCGCCGTCTACGATAGGGGCTACGAGCGGTTGCTGGTGGTGGGCAACGATTGCCCCTCGCTCACTTCGCGTCACCTGCGCGCCGCCGCCCAAATGCTGGAAAGCGGCCAAAACGTCATCGGCCCCGACCGCCGGGGCGGCGTCTGGCTGATCGGGCTACAACGCGACGACTTCAACGCCGCAGCCCTTGGCGGGCTGTGCTGGGAAACCAGCGAACTACACGAGGAACTAAGCGATTTGCTGCCAAGCGTTACCGATTTCGCGGCGCTCGCCGACCTCAACTCCTTCGAGGACCTGCGCAACAAATGGTACTTCCTGCGTTGCCGGCTACAAGAACTTTTCGACCTGCTTTATCTCGCGGATACGGCATTTTCGCCGTCCGCGTCACAACCGGAACCCGTTGCCATTATGCGACGCCGGGGCCGCGCACCGCCGCGTTAATTCCGCGTTGTTTTTCCGTTTTACTTTACACTTCCACTTCCTCTCAAGTCCGTTTTTATGCTTCACACTCGCTTGTGGACCACGCTCGTTGGTCTGCTTTTTACCGCTGTTTTGACGGCGCAAAGCACCGTTTCCGGTACCGTTATTGATGCCAGTACCAATGAGCCCTTGGTGGGTGCTTCCATCCTGGCCCCCGAAGGAGTTGACGCGGGGACGGTGACGGACATCGACGGAAATTTTTCCATTGACCTCCCCGTTATCTCCAGGCACATTAGAGTCTCTTACATCGGTTACCTTGGTTTGAAATTCGATTTGGGCGCGAACGCGGGTGCAAGGCAAGGTTTGTTAATCGCCCTGGAGCAAGGCACCGACCTCGGTGAAGTTGTCGTCACCGCGCTCGGCCTCAAGCGGGACAACCGCGAGCTCGGGTACGCCGTCCAGCAGGTCAGCGGTGACGCCCTGACCGACGTACAAGCCGTCAACTTCCTCGACAACCTCTCCGGCCAGGTCGCCGGTCTGCGGGTCACGGCGGGCGCGACGGGCGTGGGGTCCACCAGTCAGGTGGTCATTCGTGGTCAGTCGTCGTTCACAAACAACAACCCGCTGTTCATCGTCGACGGTACGCCGATCAACAACAACACCATCATCAACCTGACCAACGAGGCCGCCGCCGGTTTCCAGGAGGTCGACTTCGGTAACGGCGCCATGGAGGTGAATCCGGCCGACATCGAATCCGTCAGCGTGCTCAAAGGGGCTTCCGCCGCCGCGCTCTACGGCACGCGGGCGGCGAACGGCGTAATCGTCATTACCACCAAGTCCGGCGGCCGCAAGCCGGGGCTTGGCGTGAGCTTTAATTCCAGTTTCACCGTCGATAATCCCTTTCAGC
>ENA-ORXT01003952-ORXT01003952.1-marine-metagenome-genome-assembly--contig:-NODE-3952-length-15737-cov-16.436335_pt1 | contig 15737 bp, 10 predicted proteins | sample MGYA00237868_ERZ511482 | MGnify/ENA metagenome assembly ERZ511482 | reverse complement strand
CCCGCCCCCCCCCCGCCCCCCCCCCCATCCCCGCCACTGACCCCGCCGCCGTCGCCACGGCGTGGTCGGCCGACGGGTCCACCGACGCGCCCGCGCCCCGCCGGTGGAACGGGGGCGGCCAGCGGGGCGGTGGCTTTGGGCGCCCCCCCGCTGGCGGCGGCGGCGGCGGCGGCGGCTTGCCCGACGACCCCATGTTTTCCCACGTTGCCACCGCGGGCATCCCCGACGCCAAAGTGCGCCGCATGGCCGCCATTTACCGGCTGGTGCGGGAGCACGCGGACGCGGCCGCCGGCACGGGGCCGCCCGTCGACGCAGAGGCAAACGTGCTCCTCGGCCCGCGGCTGTCGCCCATCCGGTCGCTCCCGCGTGTCGCGCCGGCGGTGCTTGCTGAGCTGCGCCACCAGCTGCCGGCCGCCGACGCGGCCGACGTGCTCGTCTCGTCGGGGTCGGCGGCGGCGCCAACGGTGGCGGCGGCGGCCGCCGCCGCCGCTGGCGGAGACGGCCGCGCGGCGGCAGAGGCGGCGCTGTGGCGCCGCGTCGACGCGGCAACGATGGACCCCCACTCGTTTGCGCGCCTCGTGCGCGCGTCGGCGCTCGGGGCGGGCGGCGCGGCGGGTGCGGCCGGGGCGGCGGCGGGGGCGGCGGCGGCGCCCGGCGGCGCCCCGGCGCCCCGGCGGCGGCGGCGAGCTTTGGCGGCGCTCCCGGGGCGGCCGCTGCCGGCGGGTCCGGCCGCCGCCTCGGCGCCGGCGGCCGCACCGGCCGCACCCGCACCGCCGCGCGCGCGGCGTGCCCCCTCTCTGACGCCCGCGGGCGGGTGGAGGTGGATTACCGGCAGGTCGAGCTGCTCCGCACCTTTGTCAACCCGAGCGGCCGCCTGCTCGGGCGGCGGGCCAACGGGACGACGGCCAAGGCGCAGCGGCGGGTGTCGCGGGCGGTCAAGACGGCGCGGCAGATGGCGCTCCTCAACCCGACCGTGCAAACGCCGATTGCGTATGCAGAGGAGGGGATGGTGGGGGGGAGGGGGGGGGCGGGCGTCTACTAGGGCGGTCGGATTTGGGGCGAGCGTCGGTCTGGGGGGCCGCCGGCTTTGTCGGTGGCGGCGTCGCGCTGTGGGTTGCTATGAGAGGCGGGCGGCGGGTGCCGCCGCCAATGGCTGCACCGTCCACGTGAAGAATACCGCGATTGTTTGCTTGCTACAGAACAGCCCGACGCATGCGGACCACCCGAGTCATCTAAGCGTGTGCCCCGTGCTCTGGCCCTCGCCACGGCCCACCCCTCCCCCCCAAAAATTTCCTCTCGTTGAGGAAAGCACAGAGCTCGGCAACCTGCCGACCGCCGCTGGCGCGCATCCGCCTCAGACCGCCGTCACCACAAACCTGGCGTCGACCGGCACGTCCGTCCACGTCGCGGTGCTCCCGTCACTCCACTCGACCGTCAACTCCTCAATCGCGTCGCGGTCGCCGAGCCCAAAATGCACGACGCGGAGGTCGTCGGTGATGCCGCTGCCGCCCGCCCCCCCCACCCGCCGCACGATCGAGCGGGTGCTCCCCGTGCCGTCTGCGCTCGCTGCGGTGACCGTCACGAGCGCGTTGGACGGTGCCGCCCGCCGGTTCGGACTCCGCCCAACGTCGACGAGCAGCCAGTGGCCACCCCCGTCGTCGGGCAGTGGGGAGGTGTTGGCAAACAGGGACCAGGAGCCGAGCGGGCCCCGCCCGGCCACCTCATCACCGGCGCCGATGAGCAAGTCGAGCCGCCCGTCGCGGTCATAGTCAAACGCCTGCACCGAGTCGCCCGCGGCGGGGCTCACCTGGTTGGCACCGTGGTCGGTGGAGGCCGTAAACCCGCCGTCGCCGTCGCCGGTCAACAAGACGTCGGGCCGTGCCACGGCACCGCCGGCGGCAACCGGCTCAGCAGCGTAGGAGAGGAACACGTCCGTTGCGCCGTCATTGTTGAAATCCCCGACGGTCACATCGCAGTGGCCGCGGTGCTTGCCCGCTGGCGGCGGGGCGGCGACAAAGCGGGAGTTGCCATCGTTGACCAGCAGCACGTCGGGCTGCCACTGGCGCGCCAGGTACAAGTCCCACCTCCCATCCCCGTTTACGTCGAGCTCCGCCGCCGCCCAGACACTCGAGCCGATGGACCTGCGGTTCGGGATGTCCCGCAGCCAATGGTAGGTGCGGTCGGCAAACGTAAACGGGCTTGTCGCAATGTAGATGCGGAGGAAGGGAAAGGCAACGACATCCATCCAGCCGTCGCCGTTGAGGTCGGTGAGGATGGCGCGCTCGACATTGGCATCCTCCAACCCCGAGTCGTTGCGCCGCACGTACACCCCATTGACGTTCTCATACACCCGCTGGCGAGGGCCGGACGCCTTAGGGCTGACAACGTAGTTGAGGAGGATGAGGTCGAGGTCGCCATCGCGGTCCATGTCGACAAGCAGCGGCGTGCGGCCGCGGCCGCCCGTGTCCGCTTCGAGCGTCGTGGCCCGCTGCGCCTGCTCCAACTTCCGCCTGCGGCCTGCCGAGCGGAGCAGCCGGGGCGTGGCGGGCGCGCCTCCGTTGGCCCCCCCCTGCATGACGATGAAGTCAGACGAGCCGGTCAAGAAAATGTCCCCGGCCGCCATCCCGTGCGCGTCAATGAGAAAGGGGAGCGGGTCCTTCGCACGGGTGAACCGCCCGTTGCGGGTGTTCCAAAACAGCTGCAACGTGGTCTGGTCGTGGTTGTTGAGGACGAGGTCGTACCACCCGTCGCCGTCCAAGTCAGAAATAAGGGCGCCGCCCCACTTGGTCGAGGGGGACGTCTCTAAGCCGACAGCGTCGGTGACGCTCGTCCAAGTCGCGGTGCCGGTGCCATTGACGCCCTCGCCGGCGGCGGCGGTGAGGAGGGCGGCCGCGGCCACGGTCGCCAAAGCTGTCGCCGCAGCCGTAGCGTACACAGCCAGCGGGTGCTGAGGGATGCCCATGGTGCAGAGCAAAGTGGCAGACAGCAAAGGATGAGACGCAGCAAGTCACCACGACGCCGCGCTCCGAGCCGTGTCGTCGACAGGTACAAAAGAGCGACCAGATGAGTGTGTGTGTCACGCTCTGTCCCAACAATGAGCGCCACCTTGCCTTGAAGTTGCAGTCGGTGAACCAGCACAGAAGCAGGCCGGCCTTAAGACAAGAAAAGGGAGTCAAGCCAGAGCGCTGTCAAGCCGTACACCACCCTCCTCCAACACGCCTACGCCACCCCCACCCCCCCCCTACCGCCGCACACCCCGGCACTTGACGGTCGCCGCCCCCCTGCCCCTTCACCACGCGCGGGTGGCAGACGAGGTCAACACACTGTCCCCGTGACACTCCCGTCGGCAGGCAACACTGCGCGGCTGTCACAGTCCACCCCGCTCGTCGAGCTGTCACGCCCTCCGCGTCCTCTGACGCCGTCGCCCGCCGAGCGCTCCGGCACTTGGCGGCCAGAACCCGTTGATCACCCCACCACGCTGCCGGTAGTGGCCGACACACTGTCCCTGTGACAGTCTCGCCGACAACGACGTGCGGCCGTAACCGTCCGCACCGCTCGTCCACTCCCGGCGGCGTCTTCGTGGCCTGCGCCTGCCACCGACTTCCACTGATGTCGACGCAGGCCCTTTCCGCCTCCACCCTGACGAGCCGCCGTCGCAGTCCCCCCGTCCCGTCGGTGGCCGTGACACATCGGTAACACCGAGGTCGCGTCGCGCGCCAAGGCAGCGCGCCGCGGTGGCTCCGTCTCGGGCGTCGGGGCGCACGCCACCGCTACGTCCACCTCGCCTTGGCGCGCACTTTGCCCTGCCGTCCACCGCCCACCTACTTGTACCCGAGCGAGCGCGGGCGACGCGCACACCGACCCCTCCGTTCACCGGGCGGACGGCACGCGGTCGCCCACCGTCACGCCAGAGGGTTCCCAGGGAGCACCAAGGGCCACCAGAGGGGCGGACGTCCCCTCTTCGCGGCGGCCTCCGCGCCGCCACCGCCACTATCCAGGAGGCGGCGGTGCCCCCACCGGGCACAGGCGTTGGTTGCTGGCTGCGCGGGCGCGCCCGGAGGGTCCCCCCCCGGGCTGGGGGCGTCCCTCCACGGGCTCGGCATCCACCCCGCGCCACCGTCACAAAGCCTGCATCTTGTACGGAACGCTGAACCGGAGCCGCGTTCGCGGGTTGACTGGACTGGACCCGCTCCCGTTTAACGTCCCGCCCATGAACGGGAGCCTCAACGGAGGTGGCTCCCGTTCGGCGGAGTGGTGCAAGCCTCTGCTCCGCTGGCCTCGCGTGAGTGGGCCTGTCTCGATGTGGCATCTTAAACAAAACCTAAGGCTGACCAATGAGAGTGTTAACACTGGCGATCACGTCGATCTCGGCTCTATTGCATCGCATCCACCTTTACGATGGTGCCAGTGGCCTGCAATTTGCAGGCAGAGGCGGGGATGAAGGGCCGTCATTGACGACTTGCGATGTTGAGTCCACACCTTCGCTTCGACTCCTTGTGTCGTGGTCGCATCGGGGAAGAGACACAACTGACGCCAAGTCGCGTCACCCAGGTACGTGCACTCGCCCGCGGGAGCGGCTGCTGCTGCAGCCGCGCCCCCCTCCGGGAGGCGCTGGTGGACACGGCTGGTCGTCGCTCCTCCGTCGCGACAACGACGGAGGCGCGACGACCAAGCGTCGTCGCGCGGTCGTCACGGCCGCGCGACAAGTCACCGACGGAGAGAGGTCATCTTCATGTGGGGTCATCTTCATGATGGCGGCCAAACCGTTGTCGGTGGCGCTGCCGCCACCTCGTGCCAGCGGGATGATTTGATAGACTTGTGGACTACGAAAATAGAGGAGCACCCAGCGGGACTAGACTAGAAAAACAACAAGCACTAGCTCCCGGTTTCTCATGCACTACAAAAATACACCGCAACTGCGGCACACATCACGGTAACATGGGACAAGGCCCTGGTCGCGAACATGCACGCCACACGCCAACTTCAAAGCGACTGGCCAAGTTTGAAGCTACAGGCTCGGATGCTGCTCGCGGCTAGTCCACGGGTAGAACGGGTTGGTGAAGTACCGCGACACACGGCGCTCTGCCGCCGAGTCTGTCATGTTGGTCGGCGTTGCGCCCAGTCCATGCCGACCGCCCAGGTCGTACCAATCGACCTGGACGTCTTCAGCGCGTATAATGCGGTCAGCATTGACAACCTCGAGTGCGGGGTGCGTGTCTTCGGGACTCTCGGATTCCCACGCCAGGCGTACGCATCCGTACCGCGACAGGACGCAACCATGGCGGCTCGCCGCGCGGCGCATGCGTTGCACCACGACGCAGCTGCGGGAATGGCCGTTGATGGAGCGTAATACGAGGCGCAGGCGGCCCCATCACAGACTGTCGCCATTGCCTTCGTAATGGATTAAGGAGTACCACGAATCGCCGAAGAAGCTGTCCGTGGCACGCAGGTGCTGCAACGCCGGCGGCGAGCCCCACTCAAACCGCGCCAGGATGCGGACCGTCCGGTGTTGCGTCACGCAACCGTCGTCGGCCATGCCAAGCACAGCGGCGAGGCTGGCCAGAGCCGGTTCGCGGCGGAGGTCTCCGACGGTGGCACGCTGCGCACGGCCAGTGATGGTCAGTTGCGACGTCTGAGTCGGCGGGGCTTGACCCGAGGTGCTGCCACCGGCGCTCGCTGCAGCACCGCCACGCCCTGAAGTGACGACGGTTCCATCACACGCAGTGGTGCCGGCGGTGGCGAGACCGCCGGCTGTGCTGCCGTCGTCGCCACCACGGGTCGCCGCCAATCGCCCCCGTGGCACCGAGGCTGCTGCATCATCGTCAGCGTCACACAACTCACGGATTACCGCCAACTGCGCTTCCTCACAACGCATCATCTGCAACGCGACGCCGGGCCCGCGCTTGTTGCTGCGTTTAAACATACGCTTGCAGCTGCCGTGCAGCTTCTCGTTGACCGACGTTTCCCCCTCTCACAGGTTGCCACGGTTCCGTAGCTCGTCGCTGAGGTGTTGAACGAGGAGGTGCAGCTTCGAGGTGTTGACATGTCCGTACAGCGTCTGGATGTAGTCGACGCCCAGCACCTTCGCCGCCTCGTCCATGTCATTCACGGCCGCCTCGGTGAGGACCGTCGAGTCTGCAACGTTGTCGCCGAAGAGCATGCCGCCGAGCCGCGCCGCCGCGCAAAACAACTCCAGGTACGCTTCATGAACGGGCATGTTGTGAAAGTGTTCCTTGAAGGCGCTGGAAGATGCGAGGCGTTCTCTGGGCAGGCCGCCATCGAGCTCCTCTGAGACGGCCAGGGAATCTCCCCGCACATCCCGCCACCCGTCGTCAAAGTCACTGGTAGAGTCGCACACGGAGCCGCGTGACGAGGCACTGCCGTCGAAGCTCCCATCGTCGCTAAAGTGGTCACTGGTAGCACTGCCGGCAGACGCTGGGGCGCGACGAGCGCGCGCAGTGGGCGCCACGGGGATGCCGTCGACCGTCGCAGCGGCGGCCGGCACTGTTTTGCGGCGGCCAATGAGACCCGCCAGCATGAAAGGCCAGAAGATGCTGAAGTGCCGCCAGCTGCGGCCCGTCATTGCGGCCTGCGCCTCCGTCATTGGGATGAAGCAGCTGAGAAGATAAACATGGACAAAGCACGCAGACGCGAAGCAGCGGAGCACCAAAAAACGAGCGTTAGTGTGACGTTAAGGTCGCGCCTGCGTCGTGTGCACCCCGAGAAGAAAAGAGCTGGACCACCACGTCGCGCCGTCCCTTCCATGCCGCCCCTCTCTGGCCCATGAAACACCGTATCGCCCGCCCCCCACCGTGCCTCCATCCTTCACATCAACACGTACCCCGGCGCAGATGGTGTGACGTTGTAGTTGCGGCCCAGCTCAAACCCGCGCAGGTTGAGAGCGTCCAGAGTGTCTTGCACGGAGCCCAGGCGCGCTTCACCTGTTTCTCCGCATAATGACAGCAGGACTGCCGGGAGACGCTGCGCCAACAGACGCAGGATGCCCAACTCCCATACGTGAAGCAAATCAAAAGATACGATGCAGTACAGGTCGTACGGGCGCGTGGCAAGACCGTGAATGGCGCCCAGCGCGGGCACAATCGGCAGAGCGCTGTGCGCCCGGCCGAGGTCGCGGCGACGGCTGGGGCGTGGGTCGTCGGCACGCAGCACGGCGGCCGCCAGCTGCCCCTCGAGGGTTGTGACGAAGTCTCGGTCGACCGCCCGCACACCCAGCAACCCGCCACTCAGGTCCTTGTCCTCCATACACGGGGAGCAAAAAAAGCGGCAGCGGTTTCCCATCAGCGCCAAAATACTTCGTTCCTCGACTTGATCAACGACCAGGACGACCATCCGTGGCACCAGTTGCACGGATCCGTGGCCAGCAACATGCGCTGTCACGCCCTCCTCGCTGGCTCGCGTAAATGCACGCAGCGACACTGAGAGGCAGCGTTGCAGCAGTTCGTTGCGCGTGTCGCTCACATCGAGCTTAGCCCGCGCACTCTGTTCGACGGCCTTGGAGATGTGTTGCAGATAGCCGACCGTCTGCCACTGCCTGCCGTTATCGAGAACGTTGACGACGTTCGCGCGCACGAGGAACATGTAGTGCGACCCGCTCCAGGACACGAGGGCCTCATCAGCGTGCAGCTGCACGCCCAAGACCGGCGCGTCGTCCCCGTGCATCCGCTGCACTTCGTGGCTTTCGTCCACGTAAAGGTCGGCGTCCAGGATCCCGCGACGCTCGTGTTCGTCGCGGAAGTTGTCGCCGGCGTCGCGTGCGGCAAGGACGCCCGCCGGCGTTGACGGGACGTCGCCGAACGACACCGTTTCGGCGCCCGCCAGGGCGTCCAGCGCCACCTGCATAACGTCCCTGTAGTAGTACATGAAGGACCGGTCGCCAATCTCAATCGTCACTTGCATTCAGCGACGCGTCGCGAGCACACAGTTTTGCTCATGACGCGTCGCCGTCAGAAAGCCATGCGCCGACGGGAACGCGGCCGACATCGGGCCAACCACACCAGTACCCCGCGTAGCCTCCTGCTCCACGGCGCGCAGTGACTGCGCGTATGCGACGTGGTCGCGCTGCGTCAAACCGCAGCCGCCCGCCGTGAGCGCGAAGCGGAGGGCACCACGCAGTGCTGGAGAACAAAAGCGGGACGGAGGGCTCGCCCACCGACGAGGCACCACAGGTGTCGATTGCGAAGTGTCTGAAAACACCAAGTAGTAAGCTCGGATGCGAGCCGCCGTGCTCGACAAAAAGACGTGCCGCGGGAGGTCGGCGAGCAAGTCGACAGCTGCCGCGCCGGTGGCGTTGTTGTCGTCTGCGGCCGCGTCAGTGTCCTTCTCCTCGTCGGAGGCGTACAGCCAGTCACCGACGAGGACGCCGACATCGTCGGGGGTGCCGTGCGGGGGGGGCGCGCTGCCGGCGCCATCCCGTGCGGAGTGTCCTGTCGCGACCACCACGGTCGCTGCCGCCACGTCCATGTCGCGCTCGTTGGGCGGCGCGTCGCCGCCATCGACTGCCGGAGCAACTCCTGAAATGGAGACGTCCATCTCCACGTCCAAATTGAGGTCCCTGTTGTCTGTCGCCGCGGCGCGGGCGGCGCCCGCATCCACGGCGAGGAGCGCGGGCCCGGGTGCACTTGCCATGGCCGCGAGGGAGCCGCGCACAAACGACTGCGACATGGCCACCGACGCCGCTGCGGCAGCTGCGCAGCGACTCTCGTTGCGGTGCGAGGTCTGCACATGGCGGGCAAGGTTCGGCTGCTTACGGAACGACAGACAGCAGAAAGGGCACGGAATGAGCAGGGCTGAGACGGCTCGGGGAGGAGCCATGTTGACACGTCAGTGGAGTGGGGACAGGGGACCGTCGGCAGCGACCGGCGGAGCGTCGGCAGGGAGGGCAGATGCACGGGCACAACAGCACGAGTACCGAAGGGATGGGTGCGACGAGGGATGCGTGCGCGCCTGGAGAAAATGACGACCGGCACGCAGAAGTGAGCATATAAGCAGAACCGGGGCAGCATACGAGCGACGTCACTTCGCCTGGGTCAGTGCGGGCCCAGTCGATCTCACTCTGTGTGCCCGAGCGCAGGGCACACGGGCCCCGGAGGTTTGTGCGCTTGCACGAGCACGGCGCACCTGCCCCACCTGCAAACACGAAACCGGCTCACCTCTGAGTGCTTTGCTCCGTTGGCGACACGCGCGCCCGCCAACACGGCGTCAGCCGCCGAAGGCAGTGGTCCAGACCGCGCCCATAACAATGGTCTCATGGCGCCAGGCGGCAACCACAGGCAGCCGGCCTGCGCACCCGACTTATGCTGCCTCACGAGCCACACACGGACGCCCCCGCCAGGACGTCGCCCCCGACGCCATGCGCCCCTCACTCGCCAGAGATAGACGTTGGCGGTCCCGGTCACAGGCGTCCGCACCACTTGACGGTGCTGCTCACCCCTCCTTGCTCCACCCCCCCCTCACCTCATAGATCGCGACCCGCTCCGAGAGGCTGGAAGCGTCCCCAGCAGTCCGTTGCCGGAGGCGCCTGCGGCACAGAGCACAAACTCTCGGCCGGCACGCGGCAGCGGCACTGAGTGGTCCGCCCGGGCTCTATGCGGGCCCAACTGCCGTCTCCACTGGCAGACATGGCAAGGCCAAGGGAGGATGATGAGCAGCCCGGTTGGTTCTTGTCGGATGCGGGTCGTACCCGACGATGCATCGTCGGAGTCAAATAATACCTCAGCAGGTGTCGCAGGTTGCGGACAACGAGGGCGCAGGAGGCCACGGGGATGCGCCAAAGCGGCGTGAGTGCCGAACTCTCTCTCCATGAGCTGCCAATGTGCGCAGATCACATTCAATACAACTCTACCACGCAATAGCACCTACCAACTGAATATTGTGCAATACAAGTGAGTGAGCGCAGGGGGGCCGCCGAATTCTATGTCAAATTAACTGCTGACGCTCGCCAATGATGTCATGTCCTCGAACGGTAGCACCCCCTCAAACGAACGGTGAATGATCCATCGCAGTTCCTGTGTCAGATTACTGCAATGAAGTTCCCACAGTCGATCCCGGCGTGGGCACGTTTTCGACTAAACGCAGCTCGTGGTCCGTAACAATCATTAGTTCTCGTCTTCGCACGGTCACTTCGCCGGCACCTGGCCGCGCCATTCTCGAGACGCGGGCTCGCCTCCGCCGCAATGCTGCTCCGCCGTGTGCACCGGTACGGCGCGCCGCAACATTGCCCTCGATCGGACCCGTCCGCTCGCTGTTCTTTTGGCCGTCCCCTTGTGCCAATGGACTCGCAGGTGGGCTGGCCACCGCCAGAATGCTGATCGGCCGAGTACGCCGGTACGGCGCTTGTTCGCCCCGTCGTCCTCGTTTCAACCTTCAGTCTCCCTGTCAATGTTACTGTCCCCGTGTAACAACGGACTGGCCTGAGTCCCCCGGCGTCCTGCATCATCTCCGTCGCCGACGCGGTCACAGGGCCTGCCCCTGGCCCTGTGGGAGGGTAGCCCTTTCCGCCGCTCGGTTCCCCCGCGCCGCGGCTCTCTCGTGCTCCCGCCGCACCCGCCCCCCCCCCGCCGTCGCTCTCACGCACGCTGTCAAGGGTTTTCCGTGTCCTTCTGCTTTGGGGCGATTGTGTCTGCGGCGTTCTTTTTACCATTCTGTCTGTACGCACACGGGAGGAAAACGGGGCTCCCCCCGCCTCGACCGCCTTGCGGGGTACCGCGTAAGACCTGCCGCTGAGCGCCTTGTGCCGTGCGGGGCTACATGTGGGGACACTGCATAAGAGCAGCTGCTCTTGGCCGTCTAGAAACTCGTCTGACAGCCCTCAAGCTCGCCGCCCGCCACCCACACCCACAAGTACTCGCAGTCGTTGCTTGTGTTGACCCTTCTTCCAACCCATTATTCTCCCCAGGAGTCGCCGTCGTCGGTCCCCCGCCACCCGTCGTTGCCGTTGCCACCATGTCCCCACTCTGCGCCTTTGTGCAACCTGTGGCAGTGGCGTGAGTTCACGGTCCTGATGAGAACGCGACAGCGCGCTCCGGGGCTCGCTCAGTTCGTGTTACAACGGGGCTTCGATTTGCCGCCGAGGTGGCGGCTTATCGGGATGGTGCTCAAGGCGTGCTGTATATCCCGCCGGTGTACACTCACGGCCATTTTTCCCCATCGCCGGCGTTCCCTGCGGATGCCGCGTGGACGCGCGCGCCCGCAGCTGGGCCGGCTGGCGTCTCCCCCCCGGCTCGGAGGCCATTTTTTGGCACTCCGGGCCACGGTGCCTCTCAAATTGCGACACCTACGTACCGCAATGCTGATGGCGCCGGCCCTGTAACGTCTCATGTAGACGAGCGCCAGTCTGCAATGTCGTTAGTGGCGTCGGCGTCACCTTACGGCGGCGCCTTCGGTGGCGAAGGTGCCGGGTCACGCTCCACCGTGGGCCACATGACGCCATCTCCAGTCTCTCTTGCAGACAACGGGTCATCCGCGTACGCGCCGTTTGGTGACCTACTCGCGCCTGCTGGCGGGATGGGCGCGCCGGCGCAGGACGCCGCGCACTCGTACGCGCGTCAAGGCCTGACCGAGGTTGAAGACGAGGACCATCAGCAGCAACGCGCAGTCGACGGACAGAGCACACCCAGCGCCGGACCACGAACGACGCTGCCGACGCCGACTGTGGCGGCGCAGTCGACGCTGCCAATCAGCAAGAGGCGGCGTGCCGCTGCTGCGACGCGCTGCTCGCCACCGACCTCGTCGCTGACACGGCGCAGGGGGTCGACGGGGGCTGCGGGGGTGGTGGCAAGCGCCGGCTCTTCATTCGGTGGTGCCGGTTTGGCTCTCGCGGATGGCGGTGCTTTGCATCCGGGGCTTGCTGATGTGACACCGGGAACGGCGGCGCCTCTGCGTGAGAGAGGTGCTGCGTCGCCGTGTACGCGGGGGAGATCGGCGGCCGCCACTGGTGCGACACCGCCGACTCGCGCTGGCGGTGCTTCGTCGGCGGCAGCGGCAGCCGGTGGCGCCTCTTTGGCCGGACACGCGACGGCTGCGCTTGTGTCAGACATCATGCGGTCGACTGGCGTCGGCTTTGATGGTGTCCGTCGGGAGATTAGCACCCAACGCAAGGAGCTGGCTATCATGAACAGTCAGCTGCGCTCCGTGACCAAGAAGGTCGACGAGATTGCTGTGCTTGCAGATCGATTGACCGCGTCCGTCGTCTTCCAGCGCCGGGCGCTTGTCGCCATGTCTGGCGACATCACGTCCGTGCTGAAGTACGTCGCGGCGAGCGGTGCGGCCTCGTCGCCGCCGACGATTGATGGCGCGTCCGCGGTTCGTGACGCTGCTGCTGATGGTGGGCAGATGCTGGCGGCAACGGAGACGCAGAATGCCCAGTGGATCCTTGACCTGAAGGTATGTTCTCGCTCGCCTGCTGCCTCCAGTGGGAGTGCCTTCGACCTGTCGTGTGTGGGTGTCTGCGCGTGCTCTGGATTTCTGTGAGTGCGTCGATGGCGCCCTGTCATCGCGGGCATTTCTCACACCATGGATGCCTTCGCCTCTTTCTGTCTTTGCTGCTGACGCGATCGTCTCGCACTGGCTACATTGACGTCCGTATCCCACAGCCCAAGGTCGCTGAGTTCCTGCTGCACAAGCTCGAGCGCGCGCGCGGCGCCGCGGTGGTGTGGGTGGACATCACGGACGTGAATGTCTTCATGCAAAAGTGGACAGCGGAGCGCTTCCAGATCGTCATTCAGGATGCCGACGCCCTCCTGTCTCGTTGCTGGCGTCTTCCGCAGCGCCAGCCACGCGTCGATGCGGCGGCATTGGCGGCGACGGCGTATGAGGAGGAGTCGTCTGCCACCATGCGCCGCAATACGACCATGGCGTACCGCTACTTGCACCGGGCGGTATCCCACTTTTATCAGCGCATCGGTAACAAAGCCGTCTCTGCATTTGCGACGATTGTCAACGACAAGGCGGGCTTGGGCAGCCTGCAGCATGTGCGTGGCACACGCACCAAGTTCGAGGTGTGCTTCGAGCCGCAGGAGGCGGGCGCCCTTCTCATCAACGACGCGTTTATCACGGAGCTGCTGTACCCCGGGGGCATTGTTCGCGCGCTCCGTGTCGTCTTCTCCGTCCTCTGTGTTCTCCACCGCTTCTCCGAGGCGGCCGCCCTGCCCGCCAGGGGTGACGTCGTCGCCTGCTTGACGTCACATGTCGCACTGGTGAGCATGAAAATCAGGGCCCACCGTAAGAAGCGCGCGCCCAGCGAGTTGGACGATGGGGAAGCCGTCGACACGACACCGAGACTCAACGGCGGGCACCGGGCGGAGTGGGTTGAGGAGATGGCCGTCGTGCGCCAGCGTTTTGCGCCTCAAGGTGCCCGCAGCACCAATGGCCTGCGCCTCACGGATGGCATGGAGCCGCGTCGCGATGACCCGTCGTACCGCGAGCCGCTGGCGTCGGCCTCTGGCGCGGGCGACCGTACGTCTGCCGTCGCCGCTCCTGCAGTCTCTGACGGCATGCCAAGCACGGGTGCCGATGGTAGCCCTGCGGGCGACGACAGCGGCGGGGAGGAGCTATCGGATGCGGACGCGCCTGGACCGGTGGACCACGCGGCCGTCGCTGCCGCACTTGGTGCCGCTGCGCACGCAATGGCGGGGGTGTACGAAGAGGTGGACTAAGCCTTGAGGTGATGAACCCAGGTGGTTTTTGCGTCGCTGCTGCCGCTCTATCGGTACCGTTGGTCACGTGATGTTTGGTACGCTTTCCCCGCGCCTGGTGAGTGCGTGGGGAGCCTTTTCTGGTTGTCTGATGTTGTAGTTTTGTAGCACGCTGGCCGCTAGAGGCATGGCGTAGTCACCCCGCTCCCCATGAGCGGGTGGGAAGCACTGTGTTTTTGTTCAATTGTTTGGTCGGTCCGCGTTCTGCCGGACCGGCACCACAGAGCTCTTTGTGAGGTGCATTGCACTCGCGGTGAGTCGCGCTACACAGTGTGTATGGCACTGAACTAAGAAAGTGATACAGGACGGCAGGCCGGTGGCCCAAAAAGAACAGGGAAACGCGGCTTACGGCGCACGTGCGGCATGGTGCCGGCTGCAAAAACAAATGCACACGTACGCAGATGGATTTCTCACGCGTCCCATCGGTCCTTACCCACTCCCTTGATAGCCTATCTAAGCCCGTGGAGGCCTCCAAATGGCCAAGAGCGCGAGACTGCAGCCTTGCATCTGAACATGTCTTGACCGGAAGCCGCTCCCGTTCAAGTGCGCGTTCAGGTACGGGAGGCTGCACTGGTTTGGCCCCCGTTCAGCGTGTCGATATTTCTGACGACCCCGACGACCTCCCCGCCGAGCCCCTCCCCGCGCCCCTCCCCGTATCCCTCCCCCCCTCGTCCCGACCTCCACCCGCTTCCCCCGACTCTGCGCTGATGCGCGCAACTCTCCCCCCGGCGATGGGTCGACCGCGGCGCGGCGGCCGGCCGCGCGCCTCCGCGTCGGGAGTCTCGGGTGCCCACGTTGCGCCGCGCCGCGCGCGGTGCGTGGCGGATGCCGGGGGAACCGGGATCGGCGTGACGTGGCTTGGGTGGCTTGCGGCCAACATGGCGGCTTGCCAGTCAGGCACCTGGGGGGAAGGGCCCTCCAAGGGGCCGATGCGCCGCTGTAACGAAGGAGAGAGAAGCGGCAGGGAGGGGCGTGGAGGAACGGAGGTGCTCTCCCCCGCATCGTTGTGGAGCAAGTGCTCCCCCACCGGCAGAGTGGGAGAGCCCCACCTGCTGCGCGGCAGGGAAGCACTGACAGCACTGCCGGCGGCCGGTGTCATTGCGGACGGGGCGGGCGTTCCACCCCCGGCCGCACCCCTGCACCAACCATCCCACCGTGCCAGCCGATGCACGGGCGGCCGGCAGGCGCCCCCGCGCGCCCCTCTCACGTGGTCTTTGACCATCGTTTCACCCACCTAGCGTGCCCGTGGCGAGGCGGTGGCGGCCGCCACTGTCATGCCTTCCCGGTCGGCGGCGGCACAACACTCGACGCCGCGGACGGCGGTGCAGATGCGGAGGGGGGGTCGGCCGGAGCAGAGGCGGAGGGGGGTGCGGCCGGAGCAGAGACGAGCACACGCCGCGACGAGGAGGTAGGGGGGAGTGAGTGGTTGGCAGACGCGAGTGGTTGGCAGACGCGCCGACAAGTATTGGCAGCAGCGGCGTTGGTAGGTGCCCGGGGAATGGGTGCTTGTAGCGGGAGCAGGGGCGCCTGCGAGAGGTGCGGCCGACGAGCCCGCCGGCGGCGCCGCCCAACCCACCGCCCCAGCCGTACGCATCGCGGGCGGCCACAGCCGTGCGGCGGGCGCGCGCGCCGGTGGCGGCTCGCCGAGCACTCGCTCGGCGGGCGCGCCGCCAGTGCCACACCCACCCCCACTGCCACTCCCACCGCCACTGCCACCGCCGTCACGGCACACGGGTGGGCGCAGCAGCGGCACCGCGACCGCCGCCGCTTCGCCGACTGTCGGGGTGCCAAAGCGCTTGCCCGCCCGACCCCCCCGCGGTGGGTGTCAGGTGGCCGCGCGACCGCCCCCAGCCGCCGCCGAGACCGCCCCGCCGCGTGCGCGCTGGTGGGGGTGTCAGCGCGCGGGGCGGGCGGCCAAGGGGGCAAGTGCGGGTTGCCGCTCTGCTGCGCACCCAGTCTCGCCCCCCCCCCCCCCCACCCCCCCCCCCCCCCCCCCCCCCCCCCCCCCCCCCCCCCCCCCCCCCC
>ENA-ORXT01003951-ORXT01003951.1-marine-metagenome-genome-assembly--contig:-NODE-3951-length-15739-cov-5.160835_pt1 | contig 15739 bp, 13 predicted proteins | sample MGYA00237868_ERZ511482 | MGnify/ENA metagenome assembly ERZ511482 | reverse complement strand
ATAATACAAGTGGAGGAACAAGTATAGGAGGCTTTGTTGTCAGCGAAGCAGACAATATCATGGTCGTCTCAACACATTCTGGAGAGCGACTCACCTATGGTTTGAATATGACAACAGGTAATATTGTTTGGCAAACAGAAACGACAGGAGGCAATGGTCAAAAATATGCCTTGAATGGTGTGGTTTACTTTGCCAGTTATGGAGATGGAGAATTACATGCTTTAGACATAGCTACAGGAGATTATATTTGGAAAATAGAAAGTCCTGATAATTCTTCAAATAATTGGTTTCAAGGAGTGTTAACTGGTATTCCTGGTGAAAATGGGGAGAAAGGAAAAATCTTTACGAATAGTTATTTGAATGCTTTTTGTTTTGAAGCGGCGAGATAAAATAGTAGTGGGAGAGATGAATGGTGAGTTTTAAACTCTTATACCAATCCATACATCGCATCAGGCTGGTGCGCCAGTCCGATGAAGGCCGATGCTACGTATATTAATCGTGCCTCTGGCAATTTTTTAAATCCGCATTCTAACTATGGATTGGTATTATACCTCTTCTCAATATAAATTTTACCATAAACAAGCACCTTTTGTCTTTAAGATGAAAGGTGCTTTTTCTTTTAAAAGTCCACTTAAAGTATAATATTGTCCCCTAGAATGTTTTTTGTTGTTTCTTTTTCATGTTTAGGCAACTTTCTATTTTTAAACTCGTCTTTCTATTTATAATATAATAATCATATGAAAAAAATTACGGGGACTTTTCTGCTCTTCTTTCTAATAGTTGGTAGTTCACTTTTGGCACAAAATGAACGCTTTACGCTAAGTGGTTATATAGAAGATTTTGAGTCAGGTGAAAAACTCATTGCTGCTTCTGTCTTTGTACCCGAGATTGCTTCTGGAACAGTGAGCAATAATTTTGGGTTCTACAGTTTGACCTTACCCAAAGGAACCTATGAAATCAAATACTCCTATATTGGCTATCAAACCCAGACGATAACCATTGAGCTTAATAAAAATGTTGAACAAAACATTCAATTGTCGGCGAGCTTAGAATTAACGGAAGTCCAAATAGTTGCAGAGACCGCAGAAAAGATTGAGGAGAAAACACAAATGAGTGCTATTGAGATTCCTGTAAAAGAAATCAAAAAACTGCCTGCTTTATTGGGGGAGGTCGATGTACTCAAGGTTATTCAACTATTACCAGGTGTACAATCGGGAACAGAAGGAACATCGGGGATTTATGTTCGTGGAGGCGGTCCCGATCAGAACTTGATATTATTAGATGGCGTACCTGTATACAATGTCTCACATTTGGGTGGTTTCTTCTCTGTATTTAATGCCGATGCTGTTAGCAATGTAGAGTTAATAAAGGGCGGTTTCCCTGCAAGGTATGGCGGTCGATTGTCTTCGGTGGTGAATATTAATTTAAAAGAAGGAAATAAAAACGAGCTAAAAGCAGCGGGTTCTATCGGTCTCATCTCTTCAAAATTAACAGTAGAAGGACCAATTGGAAAACAAAAGAAAACGTCTTTTATTGTTTCGGGACGAAGAACCTATATAGATTTATTAACTCGTCCCATTATAGCGGCAGCTGGAAAATCTGAAGACAGTTACAGCTTTGATGGTGTTGATTACAATACCGAAAATAAAGGAGCAGGTGGCTATTTCTTTTACGATTTAAACGCCAAAATAAATCATCAAGTTACCGATAAAGATAGAGTTTACTTGAGTTTTTATTCAGGTAGAGATATAGGTAGCTCAAAGTCTGAATATAGTTCTATCGGTAAATCGAGTAATGGAACGTTGGTATCGGAGTCCAATGATTCAGATGAGTTTACCATTGATTGGGGAAATTTAATTACCTCTTTGAGATGGAACCATGAATTCACTCCTCGTCTTTTTGCGAATTCAACCCTTACTCTTTCTAGGTATAATTTTAAAACAGGGAATGTGTACGAGGGAAGCTATTTTAATATTAATAAAGACCAAGAAGGTGAATTTATTGATACCAGTGATTTTCAAGATTATTTTGATTTTAGCTATGGATCAAAAGTTTTTGATTTGGGTGGTAAAATAGATTTTGATTTTATACCAACCCCAGATCATTATATAAAATTTGGAACCAATTTCACCCACCATACTTTTCTACCTGGCGAATTAAAATTTAAAGAAGAATATGCCAATTTTAGTGTAGATACTTCTTTTGCTGCAAAACAGATAAATGCAAATGAAATCTTTGCTTATATAGAAGACGACTATAAAATCAACAGTCGTTTGAAGGTGAATTTTGGACTTCATACTTCTATGTTTGATGTACAAGACACCACCTACTTTTCTTTAGAACCCAGAATCTCGGCTCGTTATTTAGTTACGCCAGATTTGTCTATAAAAGGGTCCTTTGTCCGAATGACGCAATACCTACATTTACTGACCAATGCCAGTTTGTCGCTGCCCACAGATTTATGGGTACCGCCTACCAACAAAGTAGGACCACAGCGGTCTTGGCAAGTTGCCTTGGGGGGAGCAAAAACGTATAAAGATGTTTTTGAAATAAGCGTAGAAGGTTATTATAAAGAAATCACCGATTTGCTTGCTTATAAAGAAGGAACAAGCATTACTTTATTGGGTGATGATTGGGAAAATGGTGTTACGGTAGGAGATGGAAAATCTTATGGTGCAGAGTTGTTTATTCAAAAGAAAAAGGGGCGAACGACAGGTTGGATAGGTTATACCCTTTCGTGGGCAACGAGACATTTCCCAGGGAAGCTACATGGAAATATACCAGGTCTATATTTTGAGCCATTGAATTTTGGTGAAGAATTTCCCTATAAATATGACCGTCGTCATGATATGAGTATTGCCGTTACACACAAGCTGAATGATAAGTGGGATTTGTCGGGTGCTTTTGTTTTTGGTACAGGCAATGCCATTACACTTCCCGCAATCGAATACAATGGTTATACTAATTTGGATAGATTTTTTGGAGATGGTCGAATATCACAAAGCGAAGGAAGAAACAGCCATCGATTGCCTCCTTATCACCGATTGGATTTTAGTGCAACTATGAAAGCGAAGCCCAAAAAGTGGGGAACGGCTTATTGGAATTTTAGTGTGTACAATACCTATAATCGCAAAAATATTTTCTTTGTATACGAAGACAATAGTTATCAAATAAATCCAAGAACAGGAGAATTGGAGCAAGGTTATTTTAAGCAAATCTCTTTGTTTACCATTATTCCTTCGGTTAGTTATCAGTTTGAAATTGATCCTCAAAAAAGGAAGGCGAAGAAGCAGAAACAATAGGAACTTCCTTAGATAGATTAATTTGCAGTGTATTCAAATACAACAAAAATAAAAGTAATGACCACTTATAATAAATTAATATTTTCGTTTTTAATCGCCATTGTAATGATTGGTTCTTTTGCGTCTTGTGTAAGAGAATACGATCCAGGTTTTGATGATCACGTTCCCAAATTGAATGTAAATGCAGTGATTTCACCAGATACCACCATTACATTTGGGGTGTATTTGAGCCGAAGTACAGTAGATACGAATGATGTAGAAAGACTACGAGGAGCGATAATTGACTTGTACGAAGATGGTCAAAAAATAGAGACCATCACTGAGGCAGTGATCCAAGATTCTTTTCTTGTGTATTATGATATAGGAGAAGAACGATGGGAATATTATGAGTCTGTTTCATATACCTCAACAACAGAACCAATTGTTGGAAAAAACTACCGTATTGAAGTTAATAAATCGGGATATGAAACGGCTATTGCAGAGACTCATATTCCAATGCAAACACCAGCTGTTAACCCAGAAACAGATGGATTGCGCTTGGAGGAAGTAGATTCTGGAGGAGGTTTTACTGAAAAATCTATAGAAGGCAATTTGTATGTTGATATAGATGATGTGGCTGGAGAAAAAAACTTTTATGAATTTGCACTTTATGTTACTTATATTGACTCCCTTTTTGAATACGATGAAATAAATCAAGAATTGATATTTGATCAATTGATAAGTGCAAGGCAAAAAATATCTGTAGAGGTTTCAAATAGTACTACTACTAGTGCTTCCGATAATTTTGGGTTTGACGCCCCAGTGAGCCAATTTTCAGACGTTCGTTTTGATGGTCAAAGAACTCGCTTCTCTTTTAGAAATATTGAGGCATATATACCAACCAATGATTTTGAATTGGAGTTGGAGGTCCGTTTTGTCTCGGAAGAATACTACAATTATTTTACTTCTTATGATAAATACAATTACAATCAAGGTAATTTTTTGGCAGAGCCAGTAATTGTGTTCAACAATATCGAAAATGGTTATGGTATTTTTGCTGGTTACAATTTAGTGGTGTTTCCAGTTGAATTTTAATTGCTCTGTTTTCTAAAAACAAAAAGAAGCTAGAAGCCATGATAAAACGCAAGATTACTAAAAGCAATGTCTTTTAATGGAGTAAGAATGAGAATGGCAACAAGGAGAAATACGAAAACTTTTAAAAAGACGTCTCGTGTTTTTCTTTTAGGAACGACCAACGCTTGAGTATGGTAATTTAGTTCTTGTCCTAAAATATCTGGTGTATGGTAAATAGATTCCCATCCATCTTGTTTGCTTAATGGATAAATCTTAATACATTTTAATACAAAGAACATAATTAATAAACAGCAACTTAAGAAAATGAAGGAAGACATAAAATAAGGGTCTTCCCTGACCACATAATAAGGAGAACCAAAACAAGAATGTACAATACCTAGTAACATAGTGTGTCTTTTTAATGATTGATTTTTTATTAAAGTTAAACTATTGTTTTAATAAAGAACTTTGTTTTTGAAAGTTTAATTTTTACCATAATAAAAATTATTTTTCAGCCTCAAGAATCCACGCCCATACTAAAGAGTGCAAAATCATATTTTACAGGATCTTCTGGGTCAAATAGCCGAAGGTTTTCTGTCAACTCCAAAACGGTTTTCCAATCAGTTTGCTTGCGTGAAATAAGTCCCAATCGACGGGCGACTCGGTCAACATGTACATCGAGCGGACAAAGCAATTGCGCAGGGCTGATTTTATTCCAAAGACCAAAATCGACCCCACAATCGTCCTTGCGGACCATCCACCTAAGAAACATATTCATCCTTTTACAAGAAGAATTTCGCACTGGGGTAGCAACGTGTTTTTTTGTTCTATGAGGTGCCTCTTCTAAGGAGAAAAAGGTTTCGTGAAAGTGCACCAATGCTGGACCTACATGAGTACTTTCAGGTGTAATGGCTCCTGCAAAAATATCTTCTAAAGAGTGGTGTTTTTTATAAAAATTTTCAAAGAAGCGAATAAAATACAGCGTGTCGGTTGCTTGAAAAGTGCGGTGTTTGAAGGTTTCAAATCGTTTTAAATCTTTGGGCTTGTGTTGGGTAATGAACTGATGCGGTGCGCCGTCCATTAAATCAATCAGCTCATTGGATTTGTTGATAATGGTCTTTCGCTGTCCCCAAGCCAGCATAGCTACCCAAAAAGCGAGGATTTCTTTGTCTTGTAATTGTGAGAAACGATGCGGAATACCGATGGGGTCGTTTTCTATAAAACTGGGGCGATTGTAATAGGCGACTTTTTCATCGAGCAGCTTTTTTAATTTTTTTCTTGCAGCAGCAGTCATGTTCAATGAGTGAATTTTGAATGAGTGAGCGTTGGGCCTGCTCTAAAAAAATTTAAATGAAAAAGTTAAAAGAAAATAAAAAGACTTTAGACGGGTAACCCATACTCAATGTTAGAATGGAAAAGAAATGAACAAATTTTATTAGAGATATTGAAACATTAAAATGAGCCCAATAAATACAATTGATACAAGAGTCAATATGTTTTTTTTACTTGTATAAAACGAGACGATTCCTATTAAAAGTGACAGTGGGAGAACCCAAATAAAAATCCAAGACTGTGTCGTATGTCCAGCAACACCTAACAGTAAAACAACAGCCATAAAGAAGAGTCCTATTAGCCAACGCAACAATCTTTTTTGACGCAATTCCATTTCAGCAATTTTTTGACTCCATAGACCAATGCCTATTCCAAAGATGAGCAGTGTTGCCATTTTGAAAATCCATCTTGGATCTTTAAATAAGTTTATATCTGGTAAAACAAGCATAGGAAGAAACTGATTGAAAAAATCAGTAGATGGTGTTTGAGAAAACAACCACCAATAGAGCCATAGAAAAAAAACAGGCAAAGCTGTTCCCATTATCAGTAAAATCCAAAAACGCCATTGAAAAGGACGTGTTCTAACAAATAAAAACAAGACAAACAAAAATAAAAAAACAATGGGAGGATAAATCAGGGCAGCCGATGCCATTAAAAAACCAATATCGAATACATCGACAGGTCTGTCTGCTAAGAGCGAAGCATATATTTTATCTATTGCCAAAATAGTGGGAAACAAGGCAACGAATATGGGTGACAATATAGGGTCAGCAAAACACCAAACAAGCAAGAGCAAATAGAAAAAGCCAACCAATAGACTTCGTCTTCCGACCAATTCATAGCGGTTGCCAATATTGTTAATAACGACAGCTTGTAGGCTAATTAGTAAGCTAAAAACAATATATTGAACAATGGGGTTAAATTGTTGCCACAGTCCTTGTATTGCTTCAAAAATGGGTGTGCCTTCACCTAATACAAGCCCTTGAACATCACCAGTGAACAACCACCAGATATTTAGTCCAAAAGCAAGTAATAAGAGCAGGGCATAGCCCGCAATGGTTTCGTATTTAAAGATGTTTATCAAATCATTGGCAAAGGTAGGTAAAACATTTCCAACAATGGTCACCTTGACTGTGCTGGTTGTCCAATAGGTAGTGTTGCGTGAAAAAAACGCTGTTGTATCACTTGCGTAATTTCATCTATCATCTGCGTGAGAAAAACAAAATCTACCAATATTTGTTTTATTCATAGTGAAACAAAAAATCAATATTGTTTGGTTCAAACGTGATTTGCGCCTCAAAGACCACGAAGCACTACAAAAAGCCATTGCCGAAGGCTTACCCATTTTGCTTTGTTATATTTTTGAGCCTTCCCTCATTCAGTATCCTAAAAACGATGTTCGTCATTGGCGTTTTGTCTGGCAATCTTTAGAGGATTTGCAAGCGCAATTGGCTCCCGCTGGTGTTCAAATATTTTATGAAGAAGCATTGACTGTTTTTGAAAAATTAACAGCGACTTATGAAGTGAAAAATGTATTTTCCCATCAAGAAACAGGAAACTTGCCTACTTTTGAAAGAGATAAATGTATCGGTCAATTTTTACAAAAAAAAGGAATTGTTTGGCAAGAGTTTATTCAAGATGGCGTTACACGTGGTATGAAAAACCGGTTTGGCTGGCAGGAGAAAGTAGATGGTTTTATGAACAGTTCCGTTGTACAAATAAATGTGGATAAGTTGATAACTTTGTGTACAACTCCTGAAATTTCATTACTTGATAATTTAGTACCTATTCCAAGTACTTTTAAAGAAAAACCAACAGCTTTTCAAATTGGAGGAGAACAAATGGCTTGGCGGTATTGGAGGTCTTTTAAGGACATTCGTTATCCCAACTATATGAAGCATATTTCCAAACCTGCTTTGAGTAGAAAAAGCTGTAGTCGTATGTCTCCTTATTTGGCTTATGGCAATGTGAGTGTTCGTCAGCTTTATCAAGAAACACAGGAATTATTGAGTAAAACCAATAAGTCGTTTCCGCTTAAAAATTTTCAATCACGATTGTGGTGGCGAGGGCATTTTACCCAAAAATTTGAAAGTGATTATGAAATGGAATTCAAGCCGTGTAATAGAGGGTTTGTCGGAATGAAAACGGAGCAAAACGAATCCTATTTTACCGCTTGGGAAACAGGTAATACTGGCTATCCAATGGTTGATGCTTGTATGCGTTGTTTAGAGGCAACAGGATATGTCAACTTTAGAATGCGGGCGATGCTGACTTGCTTTGCTCAATTTACGCTTTGGTTAAATTACAAAGCAGTTGCCAAAAGACTCGCCAATGTTTTTTTGGATTATGATCCAGGGATTCATTATCCGCAACTACAAATGCAAGGTGGTTTGACAGGTTATAGTACTTTGAGAATTTATAGCCCAACAGTTCAATCTCAGAAGAACGATACCGATGGTGTTTTTGTTAAGAAATGGGTGCCCGAACTGGCAAATGTCCCTACTGCTTTGCTTTATGAACCTTGGAAAATGACCGCCTTAGATCAGGCGTTTTATCATTGTGAAATTGGACGAGATTATCCAGCACCTATTGTTCATTTTGAAACAGCGACTAAAAAGAACAAAGATTATTATTGGGAGTGGCGTCAATCTAAAGTTGTTCAGGAAAAGATTCCCGAAGTGCTGAAACGGTTTTGTGTGCCGACAGATTAATTTGATTGATTAATAAAATATTTTTTCTAAGTCTATTTCAATATTTAATACCGAGTCCTGTAATTTGTCTTTTTCAGTAAAAACACTTTGCTTGTTATTTTTATCAAAAATAAAGATAGAGCGCAAATCTGGAATGACCAACCAATAGGATTGAATACCCATAGAAAAGTAGTTTCTTGACTTTTTTATCAACTCATCAATGTTTTGTTTGGGCGATAAAATTTCAATAACACCGAGCGGTATTGTTTCGACCATTATTTCATCATCTCCTGGTGTAAAGCTCAAGGTTTTTTCAAAGATGGAAATGTCTGGAACGGGATTCTTGGTTTTATTTCCTTTTAGTTTTAATTCTGGTAAAATCTCAAAATTGTCTCCATATAAAATTACCAATAATACTAAAATATTTTTTTGAATGATTGCATGGTTTTTGCTGGGCATAGGTTTTCCTCTGTTAGATTCATAAGAAGTAGTTGATACTTCGTCGGTGTTGTTGTGTTGGGTATTTTCTACCATAGGAACAAATATAAACTATTCTACCAGTTTGGGTATTGATTTAAATCATAAAAAGCAATGACATAATTTTAGACCATGGCCAAAGACCTCATTTCTCCATATTCTGTAAAATGAACATCCATTTTCGTATTTGCTAAGTCAATCATTAATTCTGCGGAATCTTGACCGTTTTCCCATTTTATATTAAGCAAACTATCGGGTGTATCTACTAAGTTAAATGTTCCATTAAAAGCAGGATGCACATTTCTGAAAATCATTAATTCTTTCAACGCATTTATCAATGGGCGTTTTAAGTGAGCGTCGATTTCATCTTTTGTAAAATAACGCCGATTAATATCTCTACCAACATTTGTCTTTGCCAATAAGTCCATATCGTTTTCTCCTGCAAAAACTCCAACATAATAAACTTGTGGAATGCCTGGAACAAAAAACTGAATGGTTCGTGCTATTAAATAAGCAGTTTCATCCCGACCAAGCGCATCAAAATAAGTGCAGTTTACTTGATATAAATCCAAATTAGATGCTGCTGCACCTGTTGCTTTCAAACTATCGCCTTTGCTATTGAGGTGTATCTTTTCTACAATGTTGTTTAGAACATTGTCTTCGATTAAGCCTTCTTTTCCATCTTCAGAAGCCACATCTACAATACCTATTCCATCATGGGTATCCAAAACAGTGATGGCATTTCTTGGGCTGACTGCCAGCCACTTTTTTAGACTACTTGCCTTTTTATTAAACAAAGTATCCAACACCAAAACGGGTAATGCAAAATCATACACATAATCTACCCGCTTGGCAATTTCTATTTGCGTTTTATAATAAGAATGGATTTCTACCAAAACAGCTATGCCCTTTGCCTTTGCTTTTTCTGCTAATTGATCAATGAATTCATAGGTTTCTTCAATCATAAAACAAGAAGTACCTTTCTTCTTTATGGCGTATCCTGCGGCGTCCAATCGAATCATTTTGACACCCCCTTTCTGAAAGGCCTTTAAGATGTTCTCTAAATACTGATCCCCCTTTTTACTATTGACATCAATATCTATTTGATTGCTGGTAAAGGTTGTCCAAATGAGTTTGCTTGAGTCATCGGCAAAATCAAACCTTGTAAATGGAAGACTTGGGCGAGGCCTGTAGATGGATAAAATATCGCCTTCTGATGCTCCATTGGGAAAGACCGATTCAAAACTCAAGAACATAGAAGCATAATCAGAATCTTTCCCTTTTTGTAGGTAATCTTGAAAGATGGTGGATTTTGCCGAAACATGGTTTACAATCAAATCCGCCATAATATCTATGTCTTCACTTAGAGATTTTAAGTCGTCCCAATCTCCCAATCTAGGATCTATTTGTTCGTGATCGATGGGGTCAAAACCAGCATCTTCTCCATCAATGGGGTAATAAAATGGAAGTATGTGTACACCACCAAAAAAATCCTGTAACTGATTTTGTAATAAGTCTTTTAACTCCTTTATATTTTTGCATCCTAATCTATCGACATAGGTTATTAGCTGAACCTGATTTTTCATCTAGTTTTTTATTAATGTAAATTTGGGACTTCGATATTTTGAGATATTATTGTCTTGAAATTCAAGTGTCGGCAACTTATATGAAGGTTGTTTTGAAAAATAATAAGAGTCTCAACATCAGTAGCGACTGTCCGATTGGCATTACATACCCTCGAAGTTTTATTAGAAAAATACCCAAAACAAAGCCAAGTCTCCTCTTACTGTTTTACCATCTTCATTATAAATGGTTTCCATAGGAGCCAGACCTGTTACCTTACTGCTCAATTGATGTGTTTGTTCATCCCAATACCATTCCTGTTTTACTCGAAATTTATTAACTGCTGGGCGATTGAGTTTGTTTTGTACCGCTTTTTCGCCCATTTCATAACCTGTATCGGGATTGTAAACAATAACCGAATCTATGGGCGTAAAGATCTGCTTAATTTCTTTGGTATTGAGCAACTCTTCAGTATCGTAATTATAGGCTTTAATCGCTCCCGTTTCCACTGCATCGAGTATGTAGTCCATCATCTGTTTTTGTGAGGGCTTCAATACTTTTATCTCGCTATTGGGGTTGGTGAAATCTATTTTTATATTCGATTCTATTGCCCATTCGGCACTGCTTTTGTCTATAGTGGAATTGGTGTTTGAGGTTTCAGTACAAGAAACCATTAGGGATAATAAGCAGAGGATGAAAATATTTTTAATCATGGTTTTTTTTTTGCTCTGTGCATGATGCACGGTGTTTTATTAGGGTAAAATTAAAAGCTAAGCCTTTACATTCTTCTCATACAATGTAATCCAATCTTTAGCAGACATTTTTTTAACCAGTTCAGCAATTAATTCATAAGGAATGTGGTCGATTTTTTTGAAACGGATACAGCTCTTGCCCATATCTAGTTTGTACTTAGAATGCTTGGGGAATTCTTCTTTGAACCATGTCATAATGGCCTCGTCGGCATAAATACCCATATGGTAAAGTGCAATAAAATTCTTTTGGGAGGCGATGCTCATAAAAGGCAAGGGCAATTTGGGATTGCAGTGATAACCATTGGGATAGACATCGTGTGGAACCACATAGCCAATCATTCCATAACTCATTGTTTCCTTAAACCCTTTTGGTAAATTGTCATTAATAGTAGACCGTAGTTTTTTCATCGGTTCCAGTCGGTCTTCTGGCAGATTACTCATATAATCATCGGGACTGTTGGCTTCTATTTTCATGCGATACTGGGCTTTATTTACTACAAATATAAAACGACGATACGCAAAAAAATGCATATCGTCGTTTTAATTTTATAATATAGGTTTCCACATCAATCATATTTCCACACCTGTCAGGTTTTTAAAACCTGACAGGTGTGGAAATATGATTGATGTGGAAATATTTAATGGACAATCACAAAGCGGGAGGTTACTGTTTTACCATCCATTGCTGCACGTAGATAATAAATGCCATTTGGGTATTGGCGCAAATCCAGTTGTTGAGTGCCTTTGGGTTGATCGGTATAGCGTTCTAGAATTTTACCATTGGCATCGGTTACGAAAAATTCGGTGATGTCTTTGGGCCATTCTACATTTAATAGACCATCTGTTGGGTTGGGATAACAACGTACAACAACTGTCTGGTCGTCCTGGAATTTCCAATTATCCTCTTCTTTACAATCGCTGATGGTGGTGTATTGCTTGATGAGACGGACAATAAGGTCGTTTAGTTTTTCTACTTTGTAGCTATCGGTTGTTGGCTTAATGTGCTTGCCACCTACGCCACTGTCGTCGGTCAAAAAAGTATAGGTGCCATTGGTGCCCAGAGCAAGTGAACGCATTAAGTATTCGGTGCTTTTATCGACACCACTGCCAGTAATAGGAATAATGCGAATGCCTTTTTTAGCTGCCAACGAGGTGAGAAGATTCATTTTTGAAAGCGTTTTTTCGTTTTCGTGTGGAGGTGCATCCAATACTAAAAACAATAGGCGTGCGGTGGCCTCTTCTTTCCAAGCGAGTTGGTTTAGCGCAACATCCAAGGCTTCTGCGACTGCTTCTGGATAATCGCCACCACCACTTGCTACTTGTTCCCTAATAAATTGGTTGGTTTTATTTACATCATTATTTAATGGCGAAAAGCGCGTGACATATTGTTCTCCTTGGTCTCTATAAAAAACAGAACCCAAACGGAGTTCTTGACTTTTGTTTAGTGATTTGGTACGCTCTATGATGTTGCGTAGTTCTATCTGTAAGTAACGAATTTCGTCGCCCATACTGCCTGTAGCATCAACCACAAAAGCAATGTCTAGTATGTTTTTCTCGGCACAATCAACATCCAAAGTAAGGTGATTCATTCCGTCATAAAATGGCGTTCCACCAATGCTGCTTTTCTGCCCATCTTTTTGAGCAGTAATGTTTAAATCAAGCCCTGTTGTTTTATCAAAAAAGCCATACCACAATTCAGCTTTGCCAGTATTGTCGGTACGAGCTTCCCAAATAGTATTGTTGTCTTCAGAAAGAATCACCCTTGCATCGACTACTGGATATCCATCTTCGTTCATTACTTGAACCGCATACCTGTTTTCGGGATACATACTCCATCTATTTTGGTATCGATTGAGTTGGTCGGCAGTGATGTCTTGCCAAAGTTCCCATTTGCTAAAATCGTGTATTTCACCAGCTGTTAATAAGCCTGCTTCGGGTTCTTTGACGTTTTTTTCTAAATCAACATCATCGGTATCGTCCATGATGGATTCCTCCAACTCCTTTCTTTCGCTGTCTTTTCTTGAGCGAGATTTCTTACCAGCCTTAGTAGAACTTACCGCTACTTCATCTAATGAAATGGATTCTTCGCTCTTGAGTTCAGAACCATCCATTGCATCGTATTCCATTTCTGCAGCTGGCGGTCCAGCAGGGAGTTTTTTAATAACCTTATCAGTTGTTTCTGTAGCTTCAGAAGTTCTTGAGGAGGGGCCAGTAGCTCCAACTTCACCAGTAGCGCCACGTGAACTACTCGAAGCTGGAGAAGTTGTAGTGGTTTTTTCGGCAGCAGGAGTTTCCGAATAAGTGTCTCTATCAGTAGGTGTGGTAGATTCAATTGAAAGGTCAGAAGGAGATTCTTCTAAGCGGTAACCATTGTCGGTATTAGACACATTCGGTTCTTTCGTTGAAGAACAAGCCGCAAATCCAATAATGAGTAAAAGGCAAAAAGTGTATTTGAGTAGATTCATCTTTAAATTGTTTTATACTCTAAAGATGTCATAAGATTGTAAAATGGTGTCTGGGTTTGAAATTTTTGTAATAATTTGTATTTTTATAAAATCAAATTAACAATAAAACTTGAAAACAATGATGATTCCTCAAAAGTATAATGGTCAAGTTACAAGTAAAAAAGACCAATTAGACCAAACTCAAAGAGACCGTTTTCTCAATAACAAAAGGCATCGAATCTATGCCTACTTTTATAAAACACACAAGATGATTTTAGTTTTTTAGTCTTACCATGATTTTCAATTTGCCAAATAGTTTCCCATTGGTATAATTAAAAGTTTGATTTAATCCATTGATAAAATTAGAACCCACCTGTGCTTGTAAGTCAAAAAAAGTTTTTTGTTTTATTGCAAATTTTATACCCGTTGAAACAGCAAGTCCTCCTGTTAGCCTAAGTTTGGTGTTGACTCGACGAGTTTGGGAATAGGCTATTTCTGTTGAGGTCCTGCTTGAACTATAAAGTAGCGAAAAAGGAGTATATGGATCAGAAGAACTGGTCGAAACGACCCTACTGTCAATGGTTTCTTTAATCAACAATCCTTTTTGTACAGAAGATAGTAAGGTCATTTCAAAATAGTGCTTAGGGACAAAGAATTAATTACTGTCCGATTTGATTTCTTCATTATTATGTCTTACTTCGTTATTTTTTCGCCACGTAGCGGGGCTATGCGACTCAAAAATGCCTTGTAAGACAAAATACTAAATTACCTCAAATCGGACACTTATTAATTCTCTGTCCCTAAGTTGGCAAACCAACCCAGTTGATTCTTAAATTTGAACTTAAAAAAAAACCTACTGTTTCATAAAATACTTTCGCAATGCCTTCCCATCTTTTAATTCCAATTCCAGATGATAAAAACCATTTGCAAAATGTTTAACGTCTATATTAAGACCATTGGAAAACGCATCTACTTTCCCTTGATAAACCAATTTGCCATTGACATCAAAAACAGTATAGCTTTCAACTTTCAAATCCTCATCAGCAAATTCTACAATAATTTTATCAGAAGCAGGATTGGGATAAAGCGTCCATCGCTCAGAAGAAGGAAGTTCTTCAATGACATTAAAGGTGCCTATCTGGAAACTCACTTCTGCTACTTCGGGTTTTAGTTCTTCATTTCCAACAGAATCGACTGCTTGAAAATAGAATTCATACAATAGATTATCTCCTCCTGTAAAAGAAAATGGACTGGTGTATTCACCTATATTAAGCCAACCTCCTGTATTTGCATTCACATATACCTCATACGCATAAACACCACTTCCTCCAGAGTCGTTGGATTCTAGTTCAACCACAATCGTAGAATCATTGATTTCATTAGAAGAAGTCACCATAGATGTTGGAGCTTCGGTATCTAAAACATTAAACCATAGATCTGTTTCTATCGCATCATTGTTATCAAAAATGATGGATGCCTTATTGGCAATAGTGGTAAAATTGGGCAATCCTTCTTTCATCTTTATGGAGTAACTAACGTGTCCTTGTCCTTCTGGATGACTTACATTCGGTGGAAGAAAACCAGCCAATGGATCAGCAGTCAAATCACCTGTGCTTGGGTCAATGGTCATTAAGTCTGTTCTAAAGATGGCACTTGCCGTATCCAATTTAAAACTGGCTCTTAATTGCAATCCATCTGGAAGGTTAATAAGATGAACGTATTCGCTTCGTCCTGGAGGGATATTGGCAATCTTTTCTGCGATTCCAAAAGATTTCAAAGTGAAAGTAGATAAGTCAAAAACGCTTTTGTCGAGTGTGTCTAAAATGGTTACGACTTGAGCAGGAAGTGTCGCACTATCAAGGTTTTCAAAGAAAATAGAATAGTCCAACCATTTTTCGGTATCACTAATAAAATTTGCAGCAGCATAGCCACTCGGACCTGTTTTCATATTGGGGTCGAACGAGGTTAAAACCCTCACTTTTTTCTCTTTCTTTGTCTCCTTTTCTTCTGGTTTACAAGCTTCTTTCTCTAATAATAAAGCTGATACAAGGGCTTCCTCTGCAAAAATAATATCTGCTGCTGTTTCCAAAAGCATAGAAGTACCAGCGGTCCCTACAAAAGCAAGT
>ENA-ORXT01003950-ORXT01003950.1-marine-metagenome-genome-assembly--contig:-NODE-3950-length-15740-cov-9.283790_pt1 | contig 15740 bp, 20 predicted proteins | sample MGYA00237868_ERZ511482 | MGnify/ENA metagenome assembly ERZ511482 | reverse complement strand
GGGGGGGGGGGGGGGGGTCAGGGTACTCTCGTGCTGTGTGCTGCCTTGTACGCCCCTGCCTGAGTGTGCAACTGCCTCTCGCTGGAGCACCGAGTGGTACAAGACAGCTTTGCCTCGGAGGTGACCACGGCTGGCACAACAACTCACCACCGCAGAGAACCACTCGCCCCTGCCAACTAGCCTGAACACGCTGCTCTTTCTCTACTCTCAACCCCCGCCTCTGTTCTCCAATCTCCACACCACCGTCACCATGGCGCTCGGCGGCCGCCGCCGTGGTCGCGACGGATCCCCCGCCGCCAACTCGACTAACGAACGCCCGGCTCAGCGGCCGCGCCGGTTCTGCCCTGCCGACGTCGTCGAGATGGCCAAGGCCGTCGCCGAGGCTTTTGGCCCCGGCGGCAACGAGGAGCTGGCGGTGATCCGCAAGGCCGTTGAGGACAAGGCGTCGGACGTGGTCAAGACGGCGGCAGCGACCGCCATGGCCACCGCGATCGCCGCCATCGGCCCTATGGTCACCCAAGCGGTCAAAGAGCAGGTCGCGGCAGAGCGGCTGAGCCACCCTGCATCGGCAATTGCCAAGACGACGGCCGACCTCGTCATTTCCGGCGTCAAGACCCGCATGGACGCTGATGGCGCTTACCCCACCGCCGGTGTGCCGTTTGAGCAGCGCTCCCTCGACGAGATCCGGGTGGCTGTCGGGCGGGCCATTTCCATGCCCATGATCCGCCGTGCCCACGCACTGGCCGTCTCGGTGCGAGTGCTCAGCCTGGCCAATGACGCCGAGGCCAACGGTGACTGTGCGACGCCTTTCTGCCCGACGGCGTCCAAGTCCGCGGGCACATCGAGCTTTGCTGTGAAGAACTACAACCGCGTCATCATGGCCGTTTACAACAAGCTGCTCGTCGACATGGCCGCGTCGGGCAACCAGCCGGCAGTCTTCAAGGGCAAGAGCCGGGTAACCCCCACGCGCCTGGACCGCATTGACCTCGTCGCGCTGTCGATCATTCGCACCGCGTTTAACGACGGGCGCTCCGTGGCGCGCGAGCTGATGTACTCGATGCTAGGCTACGCGAACATGCAGCTCAACCCCGCCGTGTCGCTCCGACTGGCCTACCCGGACGAGACGGTGGCGCACAAGGCCGCCGATGCAGTTGGTTCCAAATACTACCGGGCGACGACCACGCTGGTGGCGTCCGTCTCGGGTATCCTAGGGGGCCTTGCAGTGGCCGGGCTACCTTTGGCTGAGGGGGAGGACTTGGCTGGTCAGGAAGAAATTGTGCCGCAGGCCACCCCCGGCCAGCGCACAGTGGTGCGCCATTTCTGCCTCTTTCGACTCGCCAACGACGTGCTCGTGGCGCTCGTGCGCCACGCCCACGACTTTGAGGCGGACGTCATTATGTGCCTCGCGGAGTGCTTCCGTGCCCGGGTGGTCGCTGGTCGGGACGCCTGGCGCGAGGCCGTCGACATTAGCTCTCTCTCTGACGCGGCCAAGGGGCCTTGCTGCTGGGGACTGCTCCTGCCCCGTCTGAGCAAGCGTGCACAGCTAGACACGACCATCCAGCAGCTCAAGGGGTCGGAATTGGCTGCCCCTGCGGGTGCTGTGGCTGCGGCTGCTGAGGCACCGGTTGACGCCATGGTGGAAGACGATGGTGCCGACATGGTGGACGAGCTCGGTGCCTGATGGGCCGGGCCGGCGAGTTGTAGGGAGGGTCCGTTTGGCGGGGGGGGTCAAGAGCGCCGCCGCTTGATCGGAAGGATGGCGACAAGAGGGTTGGTCTTGAGTTTTTTTTTGTGGCGGTGGTTGTATCACTTTTTATGGCAGTGGCCAGTCGAGTTGTTTGCATCGCGTTTTACAGGCTTTTAAAATAGTTCGTTGAGGCGTCAATCGTTTGAATCCATGGTGGCAGGGTCTGCTGGTGTCGAGGAAACGCCAGCGGCGCGCGCTGCCCGTCCCACAGCCACTGACCGGGCCGAGGTCCGCATCAGGCCAACATCCTCCGACGATCCCAGCTTGCCATAGTTGCTTCCGGCCACGCCGGGCGCCCGGTAGGCGCACAAGGTGCACGGGGTTAGCGCGGCGTGGCCCATGAGACGGCAGCTTTTCGCCTCCTGCACATAGTCACCGACAAAAAAAGATACATCCGCCAACACCCGTACGAGCTTGCCGTCCGGATCATACACCAACCAGCCTTCAGTCATCCCCACAACTAGGTCAGGCAGCACAAAGCGCAGCACTTCATCAGAATCAACGTCAGGGGGGGTAACACCGACGGTCCGAGCCGCCTGCCTGCTCGTGCGCTTGCAAAAAAGGCCACGAGACGTACGACATGTAAGCCCCACCCAAAGAGGCAGATCTGTGCAGCCGCACGACGAAGTCGTCGGTGTAAAACACCAAGCACACGAGGATGATGGGAATGTTGTCCGTACCCAGCCACCGTAACGGCCGACGTGGCAGTTGTGCACGTGTGGGTGCCGCGCCGCCACACCGCTGCAGCCTCTCCACAGCACGCGGTTCCTCCCCTTCGCTCCGCCAGCTCACAACAGGGTGACCACCGAGGCGCCAGTAGCGCACATGAAGCACGCAAGCCACCGATTGGCCGCTACGTTGCCCCGGCCCCACGCTGCCCCCCCACGCCCCCCTTGCCCTCGTAGTCCCCCCCCCCCCCCCCCCCCCCCCCCCCCCCCCCTCCGGCTGCGCGTCCACGTCATCGGCTTCCTCACCCTCAGGCTCACCGATGGCTTGCAGTGAATCGCTGTTGCCGTTGAGCGTGACTAGGAAGTCACCTGCATGCACCCCGTCGTCGGAGCCCACTCCGGCAGATGCGGGGGCGAAACGACCGTCACCAATCACGAGGCCTCGGACAACGGCGCCGCCGACCAGCAACACATCAACAACGTCGCCGGCGCGATACGTTTCGCGTGCGAGGGAGAACTCCGCCAGCAACTCCACGCCCATGAGCGCCGCCTGCCGTGCGCGGAAGAATGGCGTGTCAACGAACTCAGGTTAGACCTGGGCGGCCCCCTCCGGTCGGTCGTCAGCGGCCGTGAAGAGTTCATACGTGTTCTGGAAGGCAAAGTCGCGAGCCACGTGGGTGCTTGGCAAAACAATCTCCAACGTCATCTTGCCGCCGTCTTTTGTACGCGCCTCAAATTTTGATGTCGGGAGGAACCATGCGGCCTTTATGGCGGGCAGAGTCGTGGTGCGCAGCGTCGTCAGGGACGGCAAGGACCCGAGGGAGGAGCAATAGTTGTGGGCGGCCCGCACGATACTATAGGCCTTGTTGGTCACAGTGCATTGGCCACGCAGAAGGAAGTGGGCAAAGAGCTCCTCAGCGCACGTCACAGCCTGCCCCACCAGGCCTTTGAGCGCAGCGCACGCTGCCGACGCCGACGGACAGGTTGGTGCAGTCGGGGGGACGACAAATGGTGGGCCCGTCTGTTGTGAAGGCGCCATCGCGGCGTCTGCCGTCAGCGCGGGGTGTGGTCGACCGTCGCCGGCCGCGCTTGCGTCAGCTGGAAGAAGCGGCCGCCCATAACTGACGTCCTGCGGGACGGAGGCTGGATCCTCTTCGTCCGACCACCCCATGTAGAATGGGGTGTCCGACTCGGAGCTTGCCGACGACACAGAGCCGTGGTCAGTGGGGGCATCGGCAGCGGCATGAGTCGCGTCGGAGACGCTGTCGCTCCCACCGCCGCTCACGACCGCCGCGTCCACGGCAGCGAGGTTCGTGCCGGTGGCGTCGGCGCAGGCCACATCTGCGACCAAACCCAGGTTGCCGCCCGGATCCCCGCCGCCCGCCTCACGCCAGACGCTATCGCCGACGACAGCATCGGCGGCACCGGGAGGGCAAGTCTGCTCCACGACATTGCCCCCCCCGCGGGACCCGGAGCCGAGGTCATCCACGGCGTCCGCTACGACACTGTAGCGAGACGTGGCGGTGGTGGAAAAGCAGATGCGTTTGGCGCGCTTGAGTGGCCGGGAACCTGGCCGGGGAGCCGCAGGTGGGATACGAGTCATGATTGTCTGTTGGGGAGGGTGGGGGGGGGCAGGGCCTTAACAGAGAAGGGAGGGACGGGATGCTGGTAAGGAGAGAGCGGCAGCTCGAGCCCCAAGTGGCTGGGGGACCAGTTGTCCGTCATGTGGTCAAGTCACGAAAAGCTACATAAAGTCCATCGTCGAGAAAATTTTCTATGCCTCCTCCACATGCACCGCTCGTCGCTGCCGTGCTTTGGTGGCCACGCCGTCGCCGTGGTTCACCCGCTGCCTGTGGCTGGCTTCAAAGCCCTGTCGCGCCAGCGTGGTTCCACGCCTGCTTTTAGTGTACCCTTCCCCCCTCTCCCATCTGCCGCCACATCGACACCAGGTGGAGCTCGGGGGCCTGCCCTCCGTGGCCCACCTACCACTGTCAGTGGGTGGCCTCCGAGCTGATTCTGTGGCGTCCTCTGTCTCGCCGCCACTGGGTTCCCCGTGGGGACCCTAATGGTCCTCCAAGCTGCTCCTTGAGCCCCCGTGCTTTTCATGTCTACGTCTGCCCCACCGTCTCTGATTAGCCGCACGGTGCATGCCAGGTGGACCTCTTTGCCCCCCGCTTCAGCCCCCCAATGTCCTGTACTCATTCCATGACACCACCAATCACCACCTTCTTCTAGTACGCTCTCCCTCCTCCTAAATGGCCCCGCCGGCAGGAAGCCGCCTTACCGTGGCAGATGAGTGCCGGGTGGACCGCTGCCGCTCGAGCCAGGAGGTGGCCGACGTGCTCGTCAACCTGGGTGACGAGGCGCGCATTCTCCGGGCGGCCAAGCTCGTCGCTGTGCGACAGGCGCACATGACCAACCTGCCGGCCGACTGCTTCCGCGTGGCTGTGGAGGTCACCAATTCGGTCAACCTGGCGGTCGAGGAGGTCATCACCGCCGAACTTGACGTAACTGAGAGCTTGCGACAGCATACCACTGCGGTCGTCTTTGTTGTGGCCGCAACAGTGGTCTGCCTCGCATCCGTGGCCGATACAATCCGGGTTGCTGTGGAGGGCAAGGACATGAAGGCTTTAAACGAGGCGGTGCGCGTCGCCGTGTCACCGGCGATGGTGAAGGCGGCGTTTGTGACTGTTTTTTCGGAGCTCTCCTCTGGGACGACGAGCAAGCGTAGCCAACCATCGGTCGTCTTCGATTGCCACACCCGCTCGGCTGCTGGGGCGCTTCTTCTCGAACGTCACGTCGTCCGACTGCACAAGACCATCCTGGACCTGTCGCGCGGCAAAGAGCCCATTGTCAGCTCGATGCAGCTGATTGCGGAAGTGCTGGGCAAGGAGACGGTACGTGGCACGCGCGAGAATGCGGCGGTGGCCGACGGCGGCCTCTGAAATAACGAGGAGTAGGAGTGATCGATACCGTGCGAGCGGTGTGGTGGCGTGGGAAGAGCGGGGGTCGCGGGCGAGCGGTGCTGCAATCGGGTAGGCGCTGGACACGCGCACGAGGCGGGTGGACAGTCGTGGTGTGGGGTCCTGGCAAGACTGGTAATACAAATCGACTGCCCTGATGCGCTCCGTTTCTGCCCTGGGCCCTGCCAGGTCGAGGGCGTCAGTGCCGACCCCTGCCGTCGCCGCCAGCACCCCCCGTCGTCAGGCCCCCCCCACCGGCGTCCTTGGTGCGGCCGCCCTTCTCACTGCCACATGAGCTGTCTCACCAGAAGCGTGGCGATATCGAACTGCTCGAATCTGGTTGGTCACCGAGGCCACGGCGCGCCCCACTTTTTCCTCTTTGCCCCAATAAGCCATCCTTCTCTGCACCTGCGTGCTCCTGTCATGAAATTTCGCGCCCAATCCTTCACATTGTATCCCAAGAAGAAAGCGACTCCCTCCTACAGCGAGCCCCTTCCCATCACCACTCCCGGCGCCCTTGCCCTCGACCACCATGTCCTCCGACAGCCACCTTCCCCGACGCCCCCCTCCTCCTAGCGTCCCGCTTCCCCGACCACCACAGCCACCAACGGCGCGTCCGTCATGGTGCCTCGCCATGTCCTCCCCTCAGCCGGAAATAGCGGGGAACAGGGATGCCCGACCGAGCAGGTGCCATTCCCCCGCCGCGCCGTGCTCAATGCTCGCAGATGATGCCACACGGCAGTCGCCCTGGCAAGCGTGCAGTGCGAGGCTCCGCCGCACGCCACCGGACAGTGTCAGCGACATCGTGCGGTCCACATCCACAGTCCACAAGTCCTTGTCGACTGGGAGAAAGGGGTGCACGAGGGCAACGGCCTGCCCGCTGGCGCTCGCATAAAAGGCCGTGGTCTTGAAAAACCGCACAGCCGCGCCAGGCTCGGCCGCCTCTTTAGAGGTCGCCACCGGAACCATACTAATGCCCTCACCATCGCGTGGGCAAAGCAAAGACACGGTGTCACCCACTCGCAGGTAGTCGGCGTTGCCCCGGGTTGCGCCCTTTCGCCACGGTACTGCATATCCGGTGGTGCAGTGGTAGGCGGCCACGGCCTTGGCCGATACCGGCACGTCAATGAGCACGCCGCCTGCCACGCGCCAGTCCTCCCCAGCACGCGTGAACAGTCCAGCAGCCTCCTTTAGCTGCTTGGCGATGCCGGGATGATCGAAGAAGTGCGGCGGCACATTGAACTTGCCGGGATCGGAGGCGACGCGCGAGAAGCTCTCAGTCTCCAGCATGCGGGAGAAGGCCCGTCTCGAGTCGTCGTGACCGTTACCGGAAAGTGCCGCGTGCTTCAGGGGTTGATGGGCGCTCTCAAAGAAAAGTTCACGCACATGGCGGATATGCAAAAAGTGGGGAAGCACAAAGGAAAAAACTTCTTGGAGACGATGGAGATTGGGTTTGTCAAGGCAAGCAACGAAAGGAGCACAGTCCCGCCGACGCATGCTGGCGTCCACATAAGCTAAGAATGCCGACGATTGGCGCTGCAGCGACTGCACGCTCGGCGCACGACTACACGCATCACCACCATCAAGGACCACGCGTGGGCAGAAGTATGTGGCACGCACGAGCGCACAATACTGTTCGAGGATGCTCATCATGACCTGGAAGGGAGTCTCCCTGCCACGCACATGCAGCACGTCCCTCGGTAGTGCCCTCCGAAAACAAACAGGTGCAACAGTGAGCACAGCAGACCACTCGGACATACCTAAAGAGTTCAAGCGCCGAGACTTGACGTTGTAGGGCCGCGTGCGGCGCAGCCCAGACGATGCCAGCGCCTCGCGGAGCGAGCACGAGACGAGCTCCCGGTCCGATGCCACCAGAGCCTGCATGCAGCCCCGCATGATGTTGACTGTCAACCCGTTGAAGAACAGGTGGTCGGGGGCTGGCACCACACTGCGGTAGGCGTCAAATGTCCCGGTCGGCAGAGCGGAGCTCCACTCGTGGAAGACGCTCGTGTCGGTGTCCGACCGCATGCCGAGCAGCTTGAGCCCGTCGGCAATGTCGCCTCCACCCCCCGTGTGGCGACGGTTGCCTGCAATCTCCACGTTGTCAGCAACACGACCGTCCCCATGCGCATCGGATGCTTCCATGGCCGCGACACCTGGTGCAAAAATATAAGAATCATACAGCAAATCAGCAGCAGCCCCACCCGCCGGAAAACGAACGATAGACGGCGCACGAGCATGAGGGCAAGTGGCACGGTTAGCACACGCCCAAAGAAAGCATGTCACAGCGCGATGATGCGGCAGGACGACGCACCCCGCCGTCTCGCCGCTCGCGCTCCCGACGGGTCTTCAGTACCAAGCTACGCACCTGTGGCCCTGTCTGCTACCGCGGTAGTATCACAGAGGGGTTGGTCTGTGCATGGGAGTTGGACGAGGGGAGTAGAAGAGGGCTGCCGTGTGTCGAGGAGCGAAGGAGGCGTGGAGCGGACGAGAGCGTGCGCGGCAGACCATCCGACAGGAAAGGCGGAAACTGTGGAGGCCTACATCTCTCCCCTGTGTACTTGTCAGACAATGTATCCCATTTACCCGCACTCCGTCTCCAAAAATGCTTCCTGAGCGGTCCGCCAGCCACGGTTCCAAGTTGCATTTCCCCACGATGCAAGGCCCGAGGCCTGCTCTCCCCCACTAGGACACTGCCTTTGTACAGGAGGGAGAGCGGGGGCCGTGCGCGCTGCGCCCGTTGTCTCCACTGACCACACGACCGACAGTTGCAGCACGGCGGCACCCTCCGTCTGTCTATTCCAGCGCCCCTTTCTCTCTCGCTGTGCGTTTAGTTGATGGCAACCCGGACATTGACTCCGCCTCTGGTCTGGCTCACCCTTTCCTGCTTCATTGGGCCCTCACCACCTCTTTTGTATTGCTCGGCACAACCCCTATCGTCCACATTACCCCTTTTCTCACCTACGAGGTCGCTGCCTACGGCTCCGGCAGGCTCCGACAAACGTCTTTGACTTCCCCCCTTCCCAATTTTTGAGGCGTGACGGCGGTAGCCTTCGCCTGATCGTTTGCGGCGCGCTCCTCCTCTTAAGACGCAGCTGGCACGTGCTGTACTCCCCCCAGCAGGGGTGGCTTCTGTCTCCTATGGCGGACCACAGCGGCTCCGCGGCCATGCGGCTCGAGCACCCCGCTTCCCCCCCTCCCCCGCTGAGATCCAGCGCGGCGGCGCAGAGCTCAACCACGATGTGCACCGCAGGGCACAAACGCCCCAGACGCAACCACAACAAGGAGATTGATAGCATCAACGACAAGCTCGACGTCCTGATGGAGCGGGACGCTGACCTACAGCAGACCATTGCGGCGCTGCGCGCGGAGGCGAGCGTTGCGAGGTCTCTGCTTGCCAGCTTCCAGGCTGTGCGGGCGGCGCACGAGATTGATGCGGAGCGTGCCAGGGGCAAGGAGGTGCGCGATTGTCTGCGCAGTTCCTTCCTCGTCCGAATCCGGAAGTGCCCGCCGGTGCCGAGGCGGGTGGTGGACGACGAGGCGTCTACCGTGTCCATCGCGACAGACTGCTCCCGTGAGGCGTTCGTGGAGTTTTTGCGGGTTGCTGGACTGCAGCAGGAGAACGCCCTCACGCTGTCGTCGAGGTCCACGTGTGTGGCGCGGGTGGAATCGGCGGCGGATTTTTTTGCGGCGCTCGACGTCCCCAACGAGTTAACGGGGGTCTGTCTCTCTCGTACGTTTGTGCGTCAGAATCAGTCCCGTGTGCGACGCAGCATTGTCCAGCACCTGGTGGACGACGATGGGCGTGACTGGTTTGTTTTGCGACGTGGGCCGTGTGGACGGCGAGTGACTGTTGTGACGAGGGAGGTGGAGGAGTTTGACGTTTCTGTGCAGAGCTTCACAGAGGAGTACTTGGTGAGGACCGTCGGGATTGACGAGGTGCCACCACTGGGACCTCTCCCTTTCTCTTTTGTGTGGAAGGCGCATCACTTGTCGGGAGCTGTGGATGGTGCTCCCACCAATAGGATCGGGAAGGCCACAGCGACCATACCTACTTATGTGCACGAGGGGCACGGAATAGAGCTGTCGCGGTGGCTGTGACTCGGTCGCCATTCTGGGATATGATGAACTAGTGTGCTCGGTACACCGAGTTTTCGAACTATGGGTTGCTTTCGCCATTTAACCTCAAAAAAAATACTCGAAGACGGCCACCCACAACGAGGGTCGTGGCCCCCGACGAGGACGTGCTATGCCGGGTCGCGCGCTTAAACAGCGCGGGGGTAGGCGGTCACCTCCGCCCACTCAGGACCGCGGGGCACCCCCTCCCCCCCCTTTGCCCCCTCCTCCCCGCGACCAGGAAGTGCCTCTCACGCACGGCGCCACCGCTTGCGCCCCGACGGCCTACATGTACGGGCCGTCGGAGGCGCCGTCATTGGTGGCCCGCCGAAAGGTGGCGGTCGCCACACTGGCAGTGCCTGTCGAGGGCGGCATTGGGCAGGCACCACGCGTCGTTGGGGCCACCACGTGTCGGTCGCCGCGAGGGTCGACGCGCCGAGCGGCACCCGTACCTCAAACAGCACCACAGGCAGCACGGAGCGAGACGGGGGTATCGCGGAGCCAGACGAGGGGTGCACTTCGACGACCATCAAGGGCGCCCCGCACTTTATTGGGCACAGCGAGCAGCCCGGCCGCGGCCAGGGGTGGTAACGGAGACGGGGGCGGCAGCACCAATGTCGCCGTCATCAGCCGACGGACCGCACCCTCACCTCCGTCACCGGCCACGGCCGACGCTGACGCCGCGCGGTGGACCGGCTGCGGGGCGGTGCTGGTGAGGTGGGGGCGTCCCCCGCCCCGCGAGGGGTAGGGGGTGTGCCGGAGAGCGCGTCTTTTGCGTCGGGGCCGGCCGCCGCGCGTTACGCGGGCTCGTCACCGACGGCCGGCCCCGCGTCGCGTTGCGGTTTGCCGCCCGCGAACCGCGTATGGCCGCCTGCCGCCGGCCGTGACTGGGCCGGCCGCAGCCGTCTCCAACCGGCTCGCCCCCGACTCCCCGCCGAGACCGGCGCCCATCCCCGGCCGAGGCGTGGCGCCATTGACGGCGACCAGACGGCGACCGGCCGCCCCCCCCCCCCCCCGATTTGCAGCCGCCGCCCACGCCGCCCAACGCCTTGGTCGCCCCATCGGCGGCGGCGGCTGCCGCTCGATCCGTCCCCTTCCTTCGGACACACGAGGAATCGACAATCTTGCCGACAGGGCATGGCGCGCGCGCGCGGTTTGTGCCTTCGGCCAAGAATCAGCCACCCCACTGTTGGTGAGGTGTCCGGCAAGAAGGCGGCCCCGAGACGAAAACATCTTTCCTTCAATCCCACTGGGTGAGCCGGACTTAGGAACAATCAGCAGAAAAGCAAGCATCCTCTGACGTTCGTTCATTATTCGTACACGAGATCTTCAGCCTCCAAGTACCCTCAGCATTCGTACGTACAAAGTTTTGCGTTGCTGTGCAGCGATCGGCAGTCATCCGGTGAGACGAGCGGCCGAACAAACGGCCTTTCGTCCGGACAAACTTCGGGGCCCGAAATACAGATCGGCACCATCCTGATAGTACAGTGTGTGGCCTGAAATATTTCCCCACTTCTGAGCCTCGGACTTAGGCGGATCTGGCAGGACTGCAAAAGTGGCGTTTTTACTAGTACTTTGTGGGGAAACCCTTCGTCTTCGTCACGGCCACCATCCGCGTCGGCATCGAGTCGAGCAAAGATACGAAGTAAGAGTGTGGGATGTTATCGCATGCGTCAGACAGCGCTTGGAACAGGTCCTCCTTGGTCTTAGGCTGCGGGTTCACCGCCCAGATGGCCCGATCGAGGTAGTCCCATGCGTTCTCAATGGGGTTGAGATCAGGACATTGCGGGACCCACGGCAGAAGGCAATAGCCTCGCTCCTTGCGAACCGCGCGGCACACCTTTGCCGTGAGTGGAGGCGCAAGTTCCTCCTGAAGAACGCGCGACTCGGTGTCGCCGAAATGTACTTGAGCCTCGGAGTAAACGACGTCGAGGAGCATCTCGGCGTAGGACGCTCCAGTGGTTCGACCCTTGACCCCACCAGCTTTGTGCGCCCAGCCGCACAAAAGCCTCCCCAAACCATCACAGTCTCTCGCCTTGACTTGAACGAGGGTGCGAGCCACTCCGGGACGAAGCGCTCGCCCTTGGCCCGCCACACACGCTTGTGCTTGTCTACGCGGCGCACCTTGTAAGAACTCTCGTCCGTGAATAGCACCTTGTTCCATTCGTTGCTCCACCCACGGTGCTCACGAGCCCAGCGCCGGCGTTTGCCGCGGTTGATAGGTCCAACATATGGCTTGGTGACCGGCTTGAGGGAAGAAAAACCGATCTTGTGGATGAACCGACGTAACGTCTTGGTGGCAACTTGTTTATAGCCATCTGAGTTCCACGCACTGGTCAAATCCCTCAGGGACGAGTAGCGACAACCCCTCAAGAGCCGCTGCAGCCGTTGGAGGCACCGGAGGTCCAAAATCGGGGGGCGGCCGGTGCGGGAGGGACGACCAACGTGACTGTGGCGACGAACTTGAGCGCTAATTTTGGCCACCTTCGACTTGTCGATGTCCAAGGTGTCCGCAATTTGACCGTTGGAGCACCCACGAAGAGCCATATGCATCACCGCGGCCCGCTGGCCGCTCGTGAGGCAGATATACGTGCGCGCCATCGTGATGGGGGCGGGAGGAAGGTCGACGGAGCTTGCGAAGGTCGACGAAAGAGCCGTCCTCGGCGAAGTCAATCACGCCAGATGGACTGGAAACGCGACTATTTTGGACTTGGCCGTGAACGCATGGTGCCAAACTGACATTTTTCTGGAGTGTGGAAACAGTTCTAGATACCCACTGTACTTCTTTCGGTTCCAACAATATCTCTAATGTTGATGATGACCAAGACGGCGAAGCTAAGGACACCGGTCCTCTTGCCTCAGGTGAGGCAAGAGGACCGGTGTCCTTAGCCAGGAGAACGGCTTCGAGCCGGGCCGGCTGTTTCGAAGGCTCTCACAGAGGCCTGAACAGGCACATCTCTGAGGCCCGCTCCAAGTTTGCTTCCGCCTTTGTGGTGCGCCACACGCCACATGTGACGGGCTTGGGAAGCCCTGCGGGAGGCACCACAGACCTACACTCGCGATAACGGACTTATATTGGCACGTTTCTTCAAATACAGTACCACTTCTTCAGTGAATACAACCGACGCGACGTCATATGGAAGCACAGTCGGCAGTGAAACCCGATCCGATGGGGTCGTCGTGCCAGAGCGTCGACGGCTCAACCATGACATTCTTTGTCTACCAGCAGGCACCTTTCACCAGTGCTGTTGCGGCTGCTGTGCGTTTGCGACGGGGTGTACTGTCGAGACCATTGGTAAACGACTTTTACACCACTCCCGTCACATATCCCGCGGTCCGTGCTCGTTATGGACGCTGTTTTGAGCGCGCTGTGTGCATGACAGGGCATTGCTTTTTGGGCCTGGTGGACGCGCTCCGCCCCCGCCTGCCGTCACTTCGGCTTTCGGGTGAGGTGCAGACTGTCATTGCATTGCGTTATCTGGGCGGGGGCAGCTACCTCGACATTTGTGCTGCCTTTGGTGTTTTCCCTTCAACGATGTACAACTGTCTGTGGTAAGTGATTGATGCTGTCAACGCCTCTCCTACTTTGAACCTATGCTTTGACCTTGGGGAACCCGCGTGGCGGAGGAGGACGGCACAAGGTTTCCAGAGCAGTCGCAAGACGCCGTTCGACAACGTGCTGGGGGCCATCGACGGTATTGCGGTTCAGCAGGAGCAGCCGCTGGCCACGGACGTGCCTTATGTGGCGGACTACTACTCGCGTAAGGGGTTCTATGCCTTCAACACGCAGACGATTTGTAACGCCGACTACGAGTTTACCTGGATGAGTTGCAAGAGACCTGGGTCGCGCCACGACTCGGCCGCCTTCTCTACAACGAGTTTGGGGACCATGCTCATGGACAACGACGACCCCGTGACGGAGCAGTTGATTGCGGCGGGCTACTGCATCGTTGGTGACGACGCCTACGCGGCTGGGGAGGTGATGGCGGTGCCATGGCCTGGGGGCGGTGGTGGCGACCAATGGCGGGACAGCTACAATCTCTACCAGTAGTCTTGCCGCGTCCACATTGAGCAAGCATTTGGTCTGTTGGTTTCGCGGTGGGGTGTTTTTTGGCGCCCCTTTCGAGTTCCCTTTTTTGATGTCCCCGAGTCTCATCCGAGCATGCTTCAAAGTGCATAATTTCTGCCGCCGGTACTACTGCTCGCAGAATGACTTGGCCCCATTTGAGGAGGATAGTGCGGGGAACTCTGTATTTTTTTTTATGACAATGACAGCGCACACCCGAGCCAGCGTGGACGGCGTAGGGACAAGGAGCGGTCATCTCTGAGGGTGAGGGTGACGGAGGGGGTGTGGAACAAGGGCGTTCTGCGCCTCAGGGTGGAACCGATGTACTATGGTCGTTGCGCCAAAAGCTGGACAGTCCCAGACAGGCGGATCGACGTTTGGGCCAATCAAACGCACAAAAGCGCCTCTTTGACAGGCCTGGACTCTCCACTTTTTGGCGGAACGACAATAAGACAATGGCATGCCCTTTGGAAGCACGATGGTTGCAAGCCATGCTGAGATAATTAAATCGACCACCCTTGTAGCAACTCATCACGGAACGCCTTCTCCCACGGGATGGAAGTGATATGTTTTTTTTTCAAAGGCAAGCGGGTGTGGCGACACCCAGCACATTCTCAATAAAAGTCCCGCTCGTCGCCATCGGCCCCGCCCCCCTCCCCCGCGTCCCCGCCGCCACCGCCGCGCTGGTCGACCTCGGAAGCTTGGGTTGGCCCGCCCCCCCCCCCAGCCCTTGCACTTCACTGGCTTCCCCAGCCTCGTTATAAAAAACAAGAGCTGCCGGTACCCGGCAGGCCATGCCCGACGACAGTGCCAGTCGCAGGCGCTCCTCCACCGAGTGAATGAGCTCGGGATCGGCACCGGCATCCTTCAAATTCTTGAGGGTAGCGGACAAGGAAGAAAGCTTTGACGAGTCGGCGTGATTCTTTGCCGCTGCGGCCATTTTTGACGAGTGTTACACGAGGGCGTCGAAAGCCGGGTCCTCCACCTGCCGCTTTTTGCGGCCCGACGAGATCTGCCGCGTGCCCTGCTGCAAGCCCGTGGGCGCGTCCCCCTCCACCTCCGCCGCGCCGATGTGGGGATTGATGAGCTTCAATATCAGGTGTTGCTTGTGACAGAGGGTGTAGAGGTAGTCCAGGAAGGTATCACCTTTTGGAAAACTGTGCCCACCGCGCCGAGTTGTGCTGCCCAGAGCCACCAAAGTTCTTCGACGCGTCCCAGAATAAAGTACCAATCTGACACCACACAGAGAAAAGAACAGCACGAGGTCCAAGTGGAGAGACACACGGTTTTAAGTCAGTTGGCCGCACCTGGTCCATGCGCGGTATGCTCAGACCGGAAAGAAAAAATGGGACCACAGCCGTTGGTGCTCTCAACAACCACTAATACAGCGTCTGACGTAGCACGACATACCTCATTCCACTTGGCCTTGAGAACCGGGGGGTGCGCATTGGGGTCGATATCCAGGTTGGAGCACGCCGCAGGAATAGAAAATGTCCTGTCGCTGTTGAACATGTCCCCCACAACAACCACCCACACTTCTATCCGGTTCTTCTCGGCATCCATCTGTTCGAGGGACGACGTCCCACGGGGGATCAGGACACCCGCGGCCATCTCACCCTCACAGAGTACATAAGCAAGTCTCACCTTTTCACGCTTGGTAAAATCTGGGGAACGAACGGAGGCCGACGCATCCACCAGCACCGCGCCGTTGACTGGCTGCGTCGGCGAAAGGTGGCGCGCCCGATCAAAGGATACAGGCTCGGTGGGGGGGGCATTGTGGGCGGGCCTTGTTTCTACTGCGGCAACAGCCACCGGCTGCGCCTGCTGGAGAACAGGGGCGGCAGAAGTAGTCCGATCAAGAATGAGGGGAGCATGCACAGGAGGAGGTGCAGCCGCCTGGTTGGGGACGGAAGAAACAGGAACGTCCATGTCGACCCCACTCGCCCGACAGCGCTCCTCAAGAATCGCCTTCGTCCCATTGGAAGAGAGCTTGTGAGCCTTGAGCAAGGCTCGGAGGTGATTGACAGTACGCACCGTCATCGTGAAAGGGAATGGGGAAAGAGGCAGGGAACAAGCGCGGCCGGCACGCGACGGGTGACAACGGAAGTGGCGGGCGTGGCTGAAAGATCGTGGCTACTATCTTGGATGCCCACCGTGTGTACCAATTCCGAGGTCCGACC
>ENA-ORXT01003949-ORXT01003949.1-marine-metagenome-genome-assembly--contig:-NODE-3949-length-15742-cov-4.134440_pt1 | contig 15742 bp, 11 predicted proteins | sample MGYA00237868_ERZ511482 | MGnify/ENA metagenome assembly ERZ511482 | reverse complement strand
ACCCAGAGCGGACGACCCTCGTGCAGCGTCTGCGGCTCGTCGTGCGGCAGGTGCGTGCCGTCGATCGCCGATTCGAGGTGAGTGACGTAACTCATGGTGATCTCCGGTTCGCGCCCGCAGGCGCTCGTGGTTGGTGGTTGTGGTTGTGCACCATAGGCCCCGGCACGTGCCCGAACGCGAACGTCCCCGCTGGCTGGCCTGCCTTGCGAGCTCGGCGCTTCGTGCTGTGGCATGCTCGCGGCATGGCCGCTCCCTGCGGCACCGGTGTGCGAGCCAACCGTTCCACCTGAGCCCACTGCGCCAACCGTGCCCGAGCCAACGGCTCCAACCGAGCCCCCGCCCGAGGCAACCGCCGCAGCGAACGCACGCTGCTCGTCGGCACGCGGATTCCGACGTTCACCATGGAAAGCAACGGGGCCATATGGGGAGTCGCGTTCAGTCAGCTTGCTCCTGTCGCACCAGATGAGTTCCCGGACCCGCATCACGCAGGTCCGGGAGTTTCCGATGTCTCGCGACATCACAATGGTGGCGGGGGTGGTGTTTGAACCTGCGACCTTCGGGTTATGAGCCGTAGAAAGTCACTGTCAGGTGATGACGGGCGGTGCCGTTTCATGCCATCTAGCTGGGCTTTCACGATAGCGATATGACGCTTCGTGCTTGTGGATAACAGCCCGTGACGACTGGTCCGTTAGAAGAACCGTTAGAAGTTTCGGCCTCGCTGCGACCGGTACTCAGCCAGCAGGTGAGCGGCGCGCAAGAGCCGAGCCGTTGGCGCGGTGCCATCGTTGCTGATTGCTGCACTGAGAGCTGCGAACCCGTACCGGCCGGCGCGTTCGCCGATTCTGAGGAGTGCTGGCGTCGAGTGTTCGTCCGTTCCGCGCTCAGCGAGTTCCAAGACTGACGCACCAATTGCTTCGAGCGGCCGATCGTGGGGCACGAGCCGTTGAAGTCCCTTGCGATTCCGGCGCGATGCGGATCGCGCAGGCTTGGCTCGATCGAACGCCAGGACCTGGAGTTGGCCGGCAACAAGGGCGCTCACAGGCATGAGCGCCAGCTGATCACCATCTTGAAAGAGTCGCCCAATGATGTGGCTCGGTTGCTGGCGGGAGAGGTCCTCGACTGCACCGATGATGGGCGCATTGGTGTCGGACCAGTCCGTACTGAGCACGACTTCGCGTTCGGCGGCGGTGATCGGGGCGATGAGCCGTTGCCGGACTTCGTCGAAGTGTGTTGGGCCGAAGTCCTGAATCTTGAGGCATGACCAGATCGATCCGCGCCCGCCTCTGAGCCGGCTACCCGCTGCTGGGCCGGTGCCACCCCACTCTGCAGATCGAAGGTCTTCAGCGTTCCAACGCGAACCCGTCATCGCCGTTGTTTGACTGCTCCCGGAGACCCGACCTTGGTCGTTCACCAAGGTGTTCACCAATGTCACGCGACAACCGGCGATCGATTCGAGGCTGACCGACCCGGACCAGCCGAGGTGTTCGTTGTAGCCGGACGCGTTGCCCGCCTGCGCGTCCGGGCGCGCCACACCCATTTCAAGAAATCGGTTGTTCGCAATGTCGAAGAACACGCCGGTGATGCCGGAGTAGCCAGACATCGTCTGCCAAGGCGAAGCGCCGAGCGCGAGTACATCGAGCGTCCCAGCGGGCCGGTACTCCGTTCGGGCGGTGCCGGCCAGCCACGTGGGCGGTTCGTGACCCGCATCAATGAGTTCGAGAAGCAACTCGGTCACGGTGTGAAGAAGCCCGAGGTCTTCGAGCAGCACTCCGGCGTCCGCCGAGGCGCTCCGCTCGGCGAGCTGGTCGACCTCCGTCGAAACACGTGCGCACAATTGCGCCGTTCGGTAGAGCTTCACTCCTCGCGCTCCAACTGCGAGCGCATCGAATCGCTCAGAGAACACCGGCGAGAGATGTGCGATTCCGATTGCCGTCGCATCCTGCGTGGCGGTGAGGACGGAGTGGCACAGCTCCGATCGGCCAGAGACGTTCTTTGCCTGGCTTCCCTTCGCGCTGCCAATCGTTGGAAGTGACATCCCTGCTCGTACCCGGACAATGAGCGCCGCAAGGGCAATCTCGCGTCGGTCGTTCGGGGTCGCCGGTTCGCAAAACGCCGACTCCAGACCCCTCGCCATGAATCGGACCGTGACCCCGAAGGGAGTGCTGACGACGAACGGCGGCCCCTCATCGACGCGAGCGTGTTCGAGTTCCATCTCGTCGACCCGCGCAACGGCCCATCGCAGCGACGGCTTGCCGCTGAATCGCTGTAGCTCCGTGTCGTCCAAGGCGAGCAGCCAGTCCTGGACAGACTCGGTCTCGGGGCTGTCGCCAACCGCGGCGGCAGGGGCAGTCGGCGTGTTGCTTCGCAGCTTGAGAATTGCGGCGACGACATGCTGACACGGTCCGACTGTTGGACAACTGCACGAACCCTTGGAAAGCCCGACCCCCAGTTGGAATGAGACGGTCTCAGTGTCGACGCCGACCTCCACCCTGTCGTCGGAGAGCGACTCGGTATCGATCTCGGCGGTCAGCTTGGCGGCACGACGGATCAAGCCGGCGTTGGCGAGAGCGGCGAGCGCTTCGTCGTCAAATGCTGCTGCTTCCGCGAAGATTCCGGTGCTCATGAGATCTTCTCGCTGAGCCATGTCGTGAACTGGCTCGGAGTCAGCGCCGCAATCTGCATCCCGGCTCCAGCGAGCGCTTCGGCAGTTCGGCGGTCGTAGGCAGGTTCTGTTCGGGAGTCGAGCGAGGCGAGACCCAGTTGGGTGACCTGTGCAGAAGCGAGTCGGCGCGATGTCGCAATGAGGTCGGCCACTGACCCTCCCTCATAGAAGTCGGTGATGAGGGCGACGATTGTTCGGGCGGGGTTCTCCACGAGTTGTTCGCAGTAGCGGAGGGCCTGGGCGATGTCGGTGCCGCCACCGAGCTGGACTCCCATGAGGACTTCAACGGGGTCGTCGGCGAGGTGACTGATGTCGACGATGCTGGTATCGAACAGCACGAGTCGAACTCGAATGAACGGAAGCGCTGAGAGGATCCCGGCCAAGACGGCGCTGTGAATGACGGAGTCGGCCATGCTGCCGCTCTGGTCGATGCAGACGATGACGTCCCACCGATGGCGTATCTGTGAGCGGTCGAAGAATCGAAGGTCTTCGATCAGCAACTTGCGCCGATCCGGGTCCCATGTACCCAGGTTGGCCTCGATCGTGCCAATCGGGTCGAACGTCGCGAGGTCGGGGGTGTGACTCCGTTTGAAGCGGTTGACTCTACCGGTCAATGCTGAGCGCACGTCGGCTTCGAGTTGCTTCATCAGGTCGTCGACGACCGATTTGATGATGCGACGCAGTGGGGCGAGCACGGCCGGTGGGAGATGCGTTCGAAGCCCGATCAGCGTCCGCATCAACTCGTAGCTCGGTTCGAGCTTGCCGACGGCCTCAGGGTCTGCGAGGAGTTCGCGCAGTCCGAAGCGGTCGATCGCTTCGACTTCGACGGTCTCGCACACATCGGATGGGAACAGTGTGCGGAGTTCGTCGAGCCATTCGAGCGGATTGAGAGCGGACGGGTCGAGGCTGCCACTCCGGTCGCCGTCGTTGTCCCCGCTGGGCCGGCCTCCGCGACCGTCGTAGAGGCGCCCGTAGAGGTAGTCCATCACTCGATCGACGCGTTGGTCCTCAGCGCTGAGTGACGAGTTGAGACGGGTGTCGGCATATCGACCCAGCACCAGTCTCCAGCGATCATCGGTTGATGTCATGACGATTCGATCCAACTCACTCCGTCGCCGCGTAGGAGGTCAGCGACCGTGGCATCGAGCGCAAGGTTGTCGAGCAACGCGTTCTCGTCGAGGTCGGTGACCACGGTGGCTCCGGTGACGCTTCCGACGAGGTCCGCAACACGATCGGTTTCGCGTGGTGTCAGCGCCGAGAACGCAGACCGCAACCCGGGCAGCCGGCGCAAGAACTCCAGGTCATCCCACTCCCCCATGAGTTCGGCAATGACACGTGTCAGCGCGGGGACTTGCCAGACGATTTCGCGCGCTGCCAGCAGGAGCCCGCGAAGGAAGTCGGCATTGTCGTTGTTGTCGGAGCGTCCGATCAGCCGACCACGCACAATCGCAACGACGGCATCGTCACTGGCGCTGCCGGACGACCACTGGAGGCCGACGACCGCGCCGGCCAGCGACGCTGCGACCTTGGCCTGGTCGAGTCGTGCGACGGCGTTCCAGAACAATTCAGGGTCGAGTTCGGACCAGTCTCCACCCGAGAGACCGTCGCGCAGGCGCAGCAATGCCCGGAGCGCCGCATTCACTTCAGTTTCTGGCAGTCCCTGCACAGCGTCGAGGAGGAAACAGGATCTGTCGTAGAGCATCTCCACGAGCGCAGGTGTCTCGGCGCCGAGGCGCCCGTCCAGTGCCGCTCGTGACGTCCAGAGCAGCTGGACTTCGATGAGCGAATCGACAAGCGAATCGAACTTCGGGTCGTGCATCGCCTGACGGCGGAGGTGCGTGATGACGCGCGGGATGGCCTGGTGTACGCCGAGTTCCGCTGCCTTGGCCAGATGTCGGGCCACCTCGCTCGCACTGGCGGCGCCCGATTCGAGCTGAGCGATCGCGGCGACGAATTTTTCCTCAACCGCCTCGGCAACCGTTGGGCCGAACATCGATGCCTCAACCAGACCGACGTCGGTGGCGGGCGTGAGTTGACACATCCACGTCTCCCTGATGAGCCGCGTCCCGATCTTGCTGCCGTGGCGCGGGCCGGAAAGCCACTGCCCGTACAACACTCCGAGGTATTCGAGACCGTGCAGGAATCGGCTTTTCTCCCGGTGATCGAGATTTCGATGAATGTCGAGGTCGACCCGCCGGGGTGCACTGGTTTCGATCGGGAGGCGGAGCGCTCGGGCTCGACGATCGAAGTCGTCGGCGATTGGTGGCCGGTCCGTCCCAGGCGGGACGGACCCGATCCGGTCCCCGGTGAGCACGGACCGGGCCGCAGCCAGAACCGGAAGCCCCTCGGTGTCGATGTCTCCCTGTATGAAACAGCTCGTCACGGCATCGAGGAGGTCGGTTCGTCCTGGCATTGCTCGCCCGCGCAAGGTTCCGAGGTCGATGGCCTGCTGCATCGCCGCGATCATCGACGGTGTCGACGTCACTCCGGCAGGGCCGCGTTCTCGGAGTTGTGCGGCAATGTCGGAGAGCACGTCGAGGAGCATCTCGTGGCGGCCGTCCACCCCCTCGTGATCGGCTGCCTCGAAGAGGCGCTGATACCAAGCCGGTGACGGCATGCCCGATGCGTATCCGTTGAGCGCTTCCAGCTGTGCAAAGCCGTACCGAACGAGGTGTCGTCCGCTCTCCGTCACTGAATGGACTTGCTGCTCGGTTCCGGGGTGGCCGGCATCGATCGAATCCGAGGAGAGGAGGGCTCTCAATGCCGACGTGTGGAAGGCCCCGGTGACGACGACAATCGGCGCCGTGGAACCGGCAGCCTGGCGCTCCGCAGCGACCTGTGCGATCTCGCTCGCCATCACCGCCTCGCGGGCGAGGGTTCCGTCCACTTCAAGTTGCGACTCGCTGACGGTGCTTCGTGCCAGCAACCCGTAGGCCGCAACCGAATCGACGAAGTCTGCGGTGGTCCGTTCGCTGGTTTCGAAGAGGTGGTCCCAGAGGTCGTTGTGATCACGACAACCGGCAAGCCGCGCCGCTGCAGCGAGGGCCTCACTGAACCCGAGATGGCTCTCGTGGTTCAAGGCGCCAGTCTCGATCGCTCCGTCGAGCCTGGACAGGACTTGATGGTCGGCGTCGATGAACTGGAGTTCTGCTCCACCTGCCTTCCCTGCTCGAAGTGCGACGAGTTCCGGCGAGTAGTCGCAGAGCGGGAAGTACGACCCATGGCGTACCGGCTCGGGCTGATCGACCTGCGTCGCGGTGCTGTGGGCGAAGACAGCGAGCGGGTACACCGCCTCGGGATGCAGCAGGAGGGGAATCAGATCGGTGAAGTCGCGAGGGCCCTCGACGAGCACTGCGTACGGGCGCACGTCATCGATCAGCGCACGTACGTGCCGGGCGCAGGCTGGGCTGTGATGCCGTACGGGGAACCAGCAGGTGTCGTCGCCGATGAGACCGGCGAGATCGTCGCGCCAACGTTCCGGGTCGATGGCCGACAGATCGACAGCATCGGAGATTGGGTCGGGAAGCGGGGAGATGGTCATGGACCAAACACCTCAGAGTTCGCCACGAACCGAATGGAGGTCCTTCCAGTGTTTGCCGCTCCGCCGCTTCACGACGACGTCCATCCAGTGGCGCAACTTCGCCGCATCGTCGGCGTTGTCCTTCAAGACAGTGCCGATCAGTTGGCGCCCGACGTGGGCAGCAGTGACCTTGCCCGAGCCGAGGTAGGCAGCGTCCAGAGCCGCCGAGTGAGCCACCGCGACCGCCTCGGCAGTGGACATCACCGTGGATGGCGTCTCGATGCTCAGCCCGTCGGAGGTCAGCCCAGTCCGGAGGTCGTTGAAACTCTCGACCAAGACGTCGATGACATCGGTGTGGATCTTGACGTCGATGCCCGAATCGTCGAGTTGTTCATTCGTCTGCTCGATGATGAGCTTTGTTTCGAGTGACCGGTCAGCGATCGGCCGAACGGTCTCGAAGTTGAAGCGCCGCTTGAGTGCGCTGGACAGTTCGTGCACGCCACGGTCTCGCAGGTTGGCCGTGCCGATGAGGTTGAAGCCGCGCTGCGCAGCGACCTCCCCGTCCTCACCCGACAACTGGGGAATGACCACGAGTTTCTCGGAGAGCACCGAGATCAAACTGTCCTGCACTTCGGATTGGATGCGCGTGATCTCTTCGAGCCGCACGATCTTGCCGGCGGCGAGACCGCGTAGAACGGGGCCCGGCACCAGCGCTGCTGGTGAGGGGCCCTCGGCGATGAGGAGGGCGTAGTTCCACGAGTAGATGATGCGATCTTCAGTCGACCCTGCGGTTCCCTGGACCGTGAGGGTCGAGTCGCCACTGATCGCAGCTGCGAACAGTTCGGACAGCATCGACTTCGCTGTTCCAGGTTCGCCGACGAGGAGCAGGCCGCGGTTGCCCATCAGTGTCACGATGCATCGCTCGACGAGCTGATCGTCGCCGTAGAACTTGCGCGAGATGTCGAGCTTGCTGTCGCCAATGACGAATGTTCGAACCATGCGTGGCGACAGTTGCCAGCCGTCTGGTTTGGGGTTGCTATCGGCGGAGGCGAGCCGCTCGAGTTCGTCGGCGTACCGACGCTCGGACCGCTGCCGGATGTTGTTGCTCACCATCCGATGTGCTTCTCCCAGTCTGCTCGAATTCCGTCTCCCGCTTTCACGAGATGATCGACGTCCGCCAAGGTTTCGACCATCAGCACTTCAGGCACATCGACGAGTTTGACGCGTTCGTAGCCGCCGAGCGAGGCAAAGGAGAGATCCTCGATCGCGACGTCGTGACTCATGATCATGGCGAAGAGACCACGGACACCGATGTTGGCTTGGAGCCCGGCCGAAGGGAACCGTCGAGTAACGACTGAAACCATGCCGCCGTCCTCGCCCGGGCCGAGTTCGTAGCCGAGTTTGGCCGTCACCGACCGGAGTTTGCGGTCGTCGATGATTGCGCCCTCGCAGTGCTTCAGTTCCATCTGATCGGCGTCGAGAGCGGGCACACTCGGCCGACCGAACTGCGGGAAGAGTGGTGCGACTTCGTAGTCGCGCAGGTGCTGCGCCCAACGCTCACCGACTTCTTCTCCATCGATCGCGCCGTGAGCGAGGCCCACGCCGTCGGCATCTCCGAGTACGACGTCGTCGTCGTCGGCATCGAGCAAGCTGCCGTCGCTCAGGGGCCGGAAAAGCGTTCGCTGATCGCCCTTGACCTTCGCCCACACCAGTCGAGTCGCAAGGCGTCCCATGACGGGATGACCGAGCACGTAGCGGTGGAAATCATCGACGTCGAACAGGCGCTGTACACCCATTGCTTCCTGCAGCCGGAGCGGCTGCTGCTTCGCAGCGGCCTTGATCTCCTTCTTTGCCGCAGAGAACTGCTTCTTGGCGAGCTTGGCGAGGTCCTCGTCTTCGGTCTGACGTGGGGCCGGAAGGGACTTGATGGTCTTGCCGTCCGGGTTCGCGAGAACGAGTGAGAGGTCGTCGGCGAGCCCGGCGACGAAGACTCGCTCCCCGAAGTCGAGTTCGAGCCGGCCATCGGCGTCGAATCCGCCGGTGGGCACGGTGCGGTATGCCAGATCTTCCAGCGTCCAGCCCTTCCGATCGGCCAACAGCTCTGCCTGGCGCACGGCTTCTTCTTGGATCCCCTTCGTCCGAAAGCGACTTCCGACCGACAGCACGAGCTGAATCGCCGTGGGCTCCTCAACCCATGCGAGCATCTCCACCAACGCCTTGCACTGGTGCGACCGGTGGCCGTACCACTTCTTCAAGTACGCCTCGACGGGAGCAACCACTGCGAGCCCGCCGCCCGCTGCAGGAATCGCCAGAACCCCCTTCGAGGAAGTGGCTGATCCGGCCGGCGGCTTCAGATACGCCGGCAGCGCCCGGGCCATGATCTCCTCGTCGGTCTGCTTGGCTTGGTCCGGGTACCACTGCGGCGACTGTCGGATACGCAAGATCCACTCGTGGACCGACGCGGTCGCCTGCTCCAGCGTCGGCGGTCGCAAATCTTCAGCGAGCCACAGCGCGAGGACCGAATCGGCGAACGTCTCGACGGTCTCTCGATCCATTCGTTCGAAGAAGCGACGGACGACCGGCGACGGTGACGGCGACTTCAGTCGGACTGCTTGAACGACGAACCATTGACCGATGCGCTTGTCGACCGGCTTGCCGTCCGTCCATCGCAGGGTCGGGAGGGCCTCAAGCGGTATCCAATCCGAGCCGCTCGGCAACTTCTTGGTCAGACCCTTGTCAGCCTCTGCCAACAGCTTCTTCGGATCAAGGTATTGATCGATGGACTCGCCGAGCCGTTCGAGCGCTGTCAGTAGTGCGCCCTTCGCTACGTCGTGTTTCTCCTTCTTCATCGCAGCATGAAGAGCCGGAATCGATTCGTCGGCTTTCAAATCGACCAGCCACAGGGCTGCTTCGGCGCGTTCTTCGAACTTGCGACTCGACAGAGACTCGACGACCGACGGGATCAGTCGGGCATCACCTGCGAGCGACCGCTTCGCCAACGCACGGGTCGATTTGCGCCCACCAACCGCCTGACTGAACAGGAGTTGGCGCAGGTCGTGTGGGATGGAGGGCAACGTCGAGACTGCGTCGTAATACTTGTCGAGAACGTCCCAATAGTTGTGCGCGCCGCGGTCGATCACTTCACGGAAGTCCGGTAGGAGAGCAATCACCCATTCGGCAACTTCGTGAGCTTGCCAAGGGTGGCGAGCCGGCATTGCAGCGAGGACTTCGGACCGCGGGAACCCAGCGGCCTCGGCTGCTGCCTGCAGTTCGATCGCGGTCGGGTGACCCGTCGCTCGGTATCGCTCGGCAGATGCATGCATCGCCGAGCCCCAGCGCAAGTGCCCGCCGGTCACGCGCTCAAGTCGCATGGCGTGGAGAGCAGACATCTGCGATGCGGCCTTTGGAGCGAATCGTGCGAGGCGTCGGTTGTGGGCGAAGCCATCTGGGAGTGTTCCGCCCTCGCAAACGAATCGCCACATGCTCTCGACGACATTCTTGTTGGCACGCTCGGCGGGTTTGACGTTCGCAACCCAATGCCACTGCGCCTGTTGTGCGTTGTCGCGCTTGATCTCTTGTGCTCGCTCGTAATGCGCCACGTCTTCGCGATAGAGCAGCTCAAACATCTGGTCGAAGGCGGCTCGAGCCGCCGCGTCAGGCACGCTCTCATCAACCCGAGGCAGTTCTACAACCACCATCGGTTCGACTGATTCGTCAGTTGAGACCAGTCCGGCGATTGCCTCCTGAACAGAAGCGGAGCGATCATCGGCGCAGTGCTCGGCACAGAACTGAACGACGTCGTCCAATTGCTGCACATCGGCCAGTCGGCCGAGGAGACTCACGGCCTCCGCTCTCACTGGTGCGCTTGCCTTGGTTGCCAACAGCTTGAGGTGGGGACCCATCACCCCGTAGCCGAGCCGTCGCGAGAGATTCCATCCGGCTGACCGGCGTTTCTTGCTGGAACTCGTGGCGATGTCAGCGATTGCGTCGGCGTAGGCGGCCAGGACTTCAGGCGATGCAGCGGGGAGTGCCGTAGCAAGGTCTTCCACGGTGTCTACGTCGCCACCGAGCAGTGCTCTCACTGTCTGCGGGTGGTCTCGAACAAGCTCTTCGAACAAGGGCCGAGACCTCAATTCGGCCTTACCGTCGCCACCCCAGCGAGCGCTCGTACACATCTCTGCGAGATGTTCTCCCCGGTCGATACCTGCCGCGTCGATCATGGCAAGGATGCGATCGTCGTCCGGCCAGGTTCGATCCCACGCCTCCCACAGGCCGGTGAGCGCCCTCGTCGGACCCGACGCGTTCCAAATGCGTTGGCTCAGCAAGGAACCGAGGCGCCATTCGACAAGCGGCTCAGCGTCTCGAACAGCGTCCAGCATGGCAGCGAGTCCAGGGTCACTTGCTTGGCTGTACCGGAAGCCGTGATTTTGCCAACTCAGATCCATGTTCGAAGGCGAACCGGTCAACACCCAATCCGCAAGCACCGCAGCGCGCGCACCGTACGGCTCCAGGCCAACCACAAGGAGCTTCCGGATCTTCGACGGAGACGCTTGACCGCTGGCCTTTCGCCCGAAAATGCCCATCAAACGATCCCCGGTGACCGCGAACCGCGGTGCTGTTGTCTCGTGCATCCACAACGACAGTCGTTCGGTCGACTGGCAGAGGCACGGCGGCACGGTGGACGCGACAGGGTCATAAGAGTCGATCGGCCACCCAAAGCCCCACCTTGAGGGGTCGCCCCACGACGCGCGTCCGCGATTGCGACGCGGTCAACTCTTCCACCCCGAGAGCCTGGAAGCCTCGATTGTGAACAGCGCGCCGCTTCACAGCTGATCGAAGTCAGTCAACTCGGCGCGCAGATCGTCAGCCTTCGACCGAACGGCATCGAGTTCGAGTTGATCGAGCTTGGTCCGCTTTCCGGGTCGCGACTCGATGTTGGACGCGGCCTCGTCGAACCGCTTCAGGTGCGCCTCGGTGGCGCTGTACTGCACTTCGTCGGTGATCATGACCGGGTGTCCCTTCAAGCGATTATCGAGAATGGGCTGGAAGCTCAGAGTTCTTCGAGCACGCCGAAGAACGTGTCCTCGTCTTCCTGGGTGAGGTCCGAGACTAGCAGGCGGCCGAGGTCACCCATCGGCTCGCAATCATCGATGATCTGCTGGATAGTCACACCGACCCAAGCCTTCAACCCGGGCGTTTCCTCCTCTGTCATCAGCACCTCCTCCGACTGCCTGCGCGTCAGTTGTCCGGCCAACCGCGACCCGAGCGGACCGACGCCACGATCGCTCGATGGTCGTCCGCCGTCAAGCTCGGACCATCGCCTGACTCGATCTCCGCGAAGAACTCCGCAAGGGACTTCTCCGGGACCTCGATGGAGCCAGCAGGCGATGACATGCATCCATTCTGGCAGGGGTGCGTGGCCGGGCGCAGCCACGTTTCTGGGGGCGGCGTCAGCCCCAAAAAATCCCGGTCGGATCGAGCTTCATGTGCTCGACCGAATCGTCAATGTGCGGCGTGGGCTTATCCATTGCGAACGTGACGGGCCGATCAGACCACGTCCCTCGATTGTCGTCACCTACGAAACAGTCGTTTCATTTTTGACGTCAATTCACTACAGTCGTATTCATGGACTTTGTCAGACCGATCGAGGCGGTGATTCCCGGCGCCCAAGGGCGAATCCTCGAGGTGCTCGTCGAGACCACTGCACCGTTGAACCTCCGCACGCTTGCTCGGCTCGCTGGCGTGAGTCCGGCGCAGGCTTCACGAGTGATGCCGGGTCTCGTTGACCTCGGCCTCGTCGAGCGCTACGAGGTTCCACCTTCTTCGCAGTTCCTTCTCGCTCGATCGAACGTCGCCGCTCAAGCCGTGATCGAACTCGCCCGCTCTCGCGAGACCGCTGCAGAACGAATCGGGTTGGCCGCAGCATCAATGGCGACCCCACCTGAGAGCGTGATCGTGTTCGGGTCGTTCGCACGTGGCGAGGCTGGCATCGACAGCGACATCGACGTCGTCGTGGTGAGACCCGACTCGATCGGCGAAGACGACGATGAATGGGCGACTGCGCTCGAAGCCTGGCGAGACGAAGTACGGGCGATCACCGGGAACGCCGTGGAAGTTGTCGAGGTGACCCCTGCCGAAGCTGGCGCGAAGGTTCGGGGACGGACCGAGTTCTGGCGCAACGTCCGCGCAGACGGCGTCGTCGTCCACGGCATGAGCCTCGATCAGCTTGCCGAGGCCGTCCATGCCTAAGCAGACGAGAACGAAGAAGGTGTTGGCCGCTCAGGTTCGTGCCTATGCCGGCAAGGCACAGGAGTACGCAGACGCCGCTGCGAGCGAGCTCGAAGCCGAACGCTTCATTGCTGCCACCAGCCTCGCCGTGCACGCGGGAATCAACGCATCAGATGCGGTGTGCGGGGCACGCCTCGGCGAACGAGCAGCGGGCGACTCGCACGACCAAGTCCTTGCGCTGCTCAAGACTGCAGGCAAGGACGGCATCGCTGTCGAGAAGGAGCTGCGTCGACTTCTCCCCCTCAAGACGAAGGCCGAGTACGAGCCCGATGACGTCGCCGCAGGTGTTGCGACCAAGGCCGTCGAGCGTGCTCAGAAATGCATTTCGATCGCTCAGACTGTTGCCGCTGCGACGCGATGAAATCGGTCAGTTCGGGTCGACAAGCCCAGCGATGATCTTGGCGCCAAGCACCGGGTCGTCGTAGTCACGCGCTCTCAGATGCGCTTCGAGTCGTTCCGCGAACGCGGACCTTTCCGCTTGCATCTGAATGAGAGCGAGCGAGAACGCAACCGCATCAGCCCGGGCGGCGACGACTTCAACAAGATCGTCCAACTGCTCGGAAACCTCAACGACTCCGTCAACGACGCGGGCAAACACAGCAGGATGTCCCGTGTCGACAACCTCCCACGTGCTCGACCGTCGTTCGAAAAACTCAACCCACCCGTCGAGGCCATCACCGAGCTCAACACAGCACTGCGGTGCAACGACCACATCGCCGTCGAACAAGATGACAACTCCGCCGTCCATGTACGGATACAACTCGCCGTTCTGCTCAGCGCAGGCGAGGGAGTAGTCGAGAACAGCGCTAATCAGTCGGTCATTGTCGACAGCCCGAATCGCGGTGTGCATCTTGTCCGGAACGTCCGATTCCGAAAGGCCGAGCACCATCCGGTTTCTCTTGCGCCAGTCGGCCCATTCGGCTTCGTCGCGACCATCTGGTCGCGCTGGAGTGTCGTCGCCATCGGCACTGAGGAGGATCGCCGGGACAATCTCCACCGTTGATGCGACCGGCGGACCGCTCATTCCTGGATCCTCAGATCGGTGCAGAGGACCTCAAGAATCCCTGCTGCATTGAAGTTGAGCTTGATGTGCCGGAACTCTGCCTCACCGAACGTGCATCCCTGTCGCACATGTTCTGCAACCCACGGCGAATCCTCGACAAGCGAGCAGCCGTCATACGGGTCGTCACCCTCGTAGTAATGCTCTGCCTCCTGCCATCGAACTGCAACAGCGTCCGCAAAGCGCACGGTGACAGCACACTCTTGCCAGTCGACAAACCTGAGAGTCAGCGTCTGTCCATCAAGTTCAAGCTTTGGCGACTCGCCGTCGGCAACAGAGAAGCCAGGGTTGATTGCAGTCGCCCTCGCCGATCCATCCATCTGTCCATTCTGCCCGCACGAGAACTCGTCCGAGGACGGAGTTCTTCGAAGTTCCCCACGACTTGATCAAAGTCCAGGCAGGTCGATACCTGGCAACTCTCGGCCGAACGGTTGTTGCGGCGCCTCCGATACGTGGCGCCATCCGTCACCGACGGGCTCGTAGCCGAACATCTCGGCCAGGAATCGTTCGGTCTCCTCCATCTCTTCCCACGGCTTCGTCGGGCGGTGAGGTTCGGCCTCGTCGTCGGGGAGGTAGTCCTCAGGACCGAGCCCGTCCCACTCGGCGAAGGTCATCTCGATGTCGGTCAGTTCACTCCACTTCTTCGTTGGCTGGGATGCAGGAGCGGCGGGCGGGGCCAGCTGCTCACCGGTCGTTCGTCCAGCCCACCGGTCAAGGATCTGTCGCGTGGGGTTGAAGTTGTCGCGCTGCCTGCGCGGGCGCTCGATCTCAACCGCGATGTCAGTCGGCTTCTTCAGCTCGGCTTGGCGGGCGAGGGCTGGACGATCGATCCAGTCGGTGGCGATCGACAGAGCCACGACATCAAGGGCGGTCTGCTCCCCTTCCGTTGCGACGAAGACTTCGTTGGTTGAGCGGCCTCGGGTCATCGGGACATAGAGGTTGCGTACGTCGGTCGCTCGATCGAGGAACAGGATGCCAGCGTCGACCGTTCGGCCTTGGGCGCCAGCTCCGGTTCGGGCGTAGGCCAGGTCGACGTGTTCGAAGACGTACTCCCTCGGGAGTCGGACTGTGCCGCTTGCGCCCTCGACCGTGATCGAAAGATCTCGGTGGATCGCTCGCACGGTCCACTCGGCACGGTTGCGGACCATCTGACCCCGGTCGGTGAGCAGCCCCCGATCGTTCTTGCGGGTTGCGATCTCCTCGCCGACGAACAGGACGTACCGTCCGGCGAGCGCCGTGGCGCCGTCGAGATCGAGCTCGCCTTCTCGGAGTCGTTGGCGCTGGCATTGCAGGTTGAGATCGACGACTGTTTCGTTGGTCGGAGACATCAGTGGTGCCGTTCGGCCGGCCTGCCGCTCGGTCCACCAGCGGGCAATAGCCTGCTGACGCATGCGCTGGGTCGAGCCGCCGTGGAGCCGACCTTCATTGTCGTAGACCTCGGCAACTTCGACGTTGCCTCGGCGGAGACGGAGGCTGGCGTCGCGTTCCCAGTCGTTGTCGAACCGATGGACTCGATCGAGTTCGACAGCGTCGTTCGTGTCGACGAACAGTTCGAACATGCCGCCTCGGCCAACCGCTGAGAACTGGAGCGGGTCGCCGACCAGGACAACGCGCCAATGCTTCTGGTCGGCAAGCGCTGCGAGTTCGGCGAGCTTCGGTGTCGACATCATCCCGGCTTCGTCGACGATGACGGTCGACCCGGCGGGCAGGTCGTACTGGTGATCCGGCGCACGGTCGAGGCGATGCTCGATGAGCAGCTTGTCGAGCGTGTCGGCGGCGACACCGGTTTCGTGTTGCAGCACTTCGGCTGCTGCGGCCGACGGGGCGATCGCAGCCGAGAGTGGCCCGGCGGCCGCCCACGAGGTGACGGCCGTGCTGCGGCGAGAAGCGGGGAACTCCGGGAGCACGAGCGAGAGGGACGCTGGTATGAGTAGCGCTCCGGCGATGGCCTGCAGTGCTCGCGCGGCGATCAGCAGCCACAGGTTTGGTGCGATGGCGGAGAGCAGCGCGGAGACCAGGAAACCGGCGAGTCCGGCATTGAAAATGAGCTTGCACCCGTATCGATCGGCGAGACGTCCGCCCAAGGGCAGGAACGCTGCGGTGCCGATGAAGTAGGCGGTCACCGCCCACGAGACCTGCGACTCTGGCCGATCGGAGAAGGTCTCGGCGATGTCGCCGAAAGCCAGATTGGTGGCGATCGAGTTGAAACCGA
>ENA-ORXT01003947-ORXT01003947.1-marine-metagenome-genome-assembly--contig:-NODE-3947-length-15744-cov-4.598966_pt1 | contig 15744 bp, 15 predicted proteins | sample MGYA00237868_ERZ511482 | MGnify/ENA metagenome assembly ERZ511482 | reverse complement strand
TGGTGCGCCAGTCCGAACTAATGCGCTGCATTTACTGGAACGCCATCGGACTGGCGCACCAGCCCGGTGCGTTTTTCATCTTGCGAGTCAAAAAAATAACTTTGTCAACTTTTCACAAATCTGACCTTGGTGGACTATAGAAGAGGAAAAATATTTTTTTCATGGTAAAAATCATAAGTTTAACTTGAAAAGAAGACTTTCCAACTTCCAACATCTCCATCATCCCCCCAAAATCAGCCCCAAAACAATGATAAGCAATATGAGTGCAAGCAAAGCAGTTGAAATACTTCCCAATACAACTCCTGCAATGGCTGCGCTTTTTCTGTTATTAGGATGAGGTAATCGTCTAAAGGTTTTTAAAGATTTTATTCCTAAAATTAAAGCAGGGACACCAAAGGGTACAAAAAATAGAGACAAAAAGCCAAATACAGAAGACCATATAGCTTGCTTACGAGCTTTTTCTAATAAAAACTCAGAAGCGTCGTCGTATTGATATTCATCTACATAATAAGCTTCGCCTTCTATAGCAGTTGTATCGCTGCTTGCAAATTCTTCACGCCAAACAATTTGCTCTAATTTGGTAGAATCGTAATAAATACCTTTGAGATCTGATTTGTCAAACTTTAATAAAAAAGCACCATCGTCACAGGTTTCTACTTTTACAGTATCTTCCAATAACTCGACTACCCGAACCAGTAAACGGCTTTTGTCTTTTAAAACCAATACAGGACACTCAGCCAAAGTAGTTGTTTCTGCCAATTCAATAGAATCTTCTATAAAACCAAAGTCGCCCACCATAGCCAATAGATTTTCTTGCCAATGCGTATTCAACACCAATGATGAAGTTTTTTCTTTCTTATGCTTTTTTTTAGTCGATTTTTTAACAAGGGCTTTTTCTTTATAAGTAGAAAAATCTGGGCTATCAACCGTTGATTTAGTAGAAGAACAACCAGTAAGAACAAGGCAAAAAAAGCACAGTCCCAATATTTCAGATATACTTATTCGCATGGTCTATCAAAATCAGTATTCACAAAGAACCTAAGATCTTTTGTAATTTCACCACAAACCAATTCATCTAAAGAAGAAGCCGAAAAATTAACATCAACCGTTTTTTGGTATCGAGAAGCAAACAACCCAATTCCGTTTTCTATATTGGTATAAATAGGTCTGGCTTGCCCACTACTTACAGATGTTTCACCGATATTAGAAACATCAGAGAAGAGCTCCAACTGTCTGCTTCCTGCAAAGAATGTAAACTGAAGTGGTGGCATAAAAACACGCTTGAAGTTTTCAGAGCCTTCTACACCTATTTCTGATTTGATGAATCGCAAAAACGCTTCATTAAAAAGATCATACGAATTACTATTGGCACTTGTACTGCCTTTTAAATTGGTGAAAGGACGGTAAATTAAACGCTTAACCTCAAATTGATTTGGATCATTGTTTGATTCTTCACGATACGTAAAGACCATATTCAATCCATAAATAGCCGCACGTCCTGCATTTTCCCATTTAATGGTTCTCTTTTCAGTAATTATATTATAGTTGGAATTTTGCATAGGCAACAAAACACCAAAATCCCTAACCAAAGGAGTGATTCCTCTAAATATTTTACCAGAAGGAACCTCAATTTCTATTTCATAAACCAAGTCTTCATTCAAACGTGTTTCAGGAGTATTCGTGTTCAACACATATAAATAGTTTGGGTCATTGACAAAAGTCCCTTCTTCTTTGTCAAATAAATCAGGTAAGTCATTGGCATTAACTCGCTCAAGCTCATAAGTTTCAACTGGAATTGCTCCTCCACTCAAGTCATACTTTAGAGTCGCTTCATTCCAAATAGCAGTACCACTATAAGAACGCAATTTGACTGTTGCATTCTCAAAATAAATAGAGTCTGGAACTTGGGCATCTCTAAGCGCATCTTCCTGACTCAAATACGCTTTGGTTACACGAATATATTGTCGATCTTCTGATTGGTCCAGCATACCATAAACAACACCAGTTTCTTGATATGAACTGTTTAATTCTAAGTCGGTAGAGCAAGCAGCAAAGGTTGCCAATAATAAAACTAAAAGGATTTTTTTCATTTTCTGTTGGATTAAAATGGCTTCAAAGATATACATAATGTTGATGAATTAAACTTAAAATTTAAAACTGAATTGTTAATTTACATTTTGGTGAAAAAAAAAGACAGATTTAGTTAAAAAAAGACTAAAAACCAACAACTTAGAGTTGTTATTATTAATTTAGCGAACTCAATTTTCAATCCATAATAGATTCCCTTTTAAGCGTGAGAAAAATAACTTTATTATTATTGCTTTGTGCCATCATCCAGTTGGCTTTTATTACAGCTTCTGATTCCAATCATATTTCTGCTTCTAACTCGTACACCATAGCAGTAGAAACAGCGACTTCTCCACAAGATTTTATTACGGTCGAACAAGACTTTGATAATCATCTTGATGAAGTTTATTACGACAGCCAACTTCATTTGAGTGGCTTAAATAAAGACGTCTTTCGTCTGGGAATGATTGGTTATTACAATCTTTTAAACAAACAAAAAATCAAACGCTCCGATTTATTGACGATTGTCGACTACGACCAAGCTTCTACCAAAGAACGTTTGTTTGTCATAGATTTGAACAACCACGGATTGGTACATCATACGTTAGTGGCACACGGTCAAAAAACAGGTGGCAACTATGCCAAGTATTTTTCTAATAAATCAGAATCCCACCAAAGTAGTCTCGGTTTTTATACAACTGCCGAAACCTACGAAGGTAAGTACGGATATTCTCTCCGCTTAGATGGCTTTGATGCTGGATTTAACTGTAAAGCTCGTGATAGAGCTATTGTTATGCATGGTGCAGATTATGTAAGCCGTGACTTTATCGCTCGCCAAGGACGTTTGGGACGCAGTTGGGGATGTCTTTCTTTAGAGAGACAAGAGGCGCCAACGGTCATCTCTAAAATAAGAAATGGCAGTTGTATCTACGTTCACAAAAATGACCCAAATTTTCAATCTAAATCCAACTGGCTCAACGAAAGCAAAGCTGTTGATTATTGGGCTGCTCAACAAATGGCAGCTAATTTTTAGACTGCTTCGCTTTGTGACCGCTTGCCTTCGGCTTCGTTTTTAGAGTTATTGAGTGGGCAAGAAACATAGGGGAAATAGCATCTCAAAAAAAAACAATTCTCGGCAAAACAACCACTCTCCAGATTTTTTCAATTCCTCCATCTAGTTTCTACACAATTGTATAGCTTTGCATTTTACTAATCAAAGCTTATTATGAATCAATCCCATAAATTTATTCCCACTGCTTTAAAAGGAGCTGCAATGGGTGTTGCCGAAGTCATTCCTGGTGTTTCAGGTGGAACCATTGCTTTTATTACTGGTATTTATGAAACGCTATTAAATGCTATAAAATCCTTTTCGCCAAAATTAATAGGTACCTTCAAAGAAGGAGGTGTTAAAAGTGTTTGGAGTGAAATCAACGGTTTTTTTCTAGTATCGCTTTTATGTGGAATGGTAGTAGGATTGATTGGAGGGCTGTTTGGGGTGAGTTATCTTTTGGAAAACTTCCCCTTATTGGTTTGGGGCTTTTTCTTTGGACTGATCTTAGGTTCTTCTCTTTACGTTGGTCGTCAAATACCTAAGTGGGGCTTAACAGAAATTGTCTGTATGATTGTAGGTGCTGTGGTTGCCTTTGGCATCACCATGCTTACTCCTGCTTCGGGAAATGAGGCACTTTGGTTCGTCTTTTTATCGGGAGTGATTGCAATTTCGGCATTTATGCTACCAGGTTTATCAGGAAGTTTTATGTTGTTGTTATTGGGAATGTATAAATTCATTACGGGCGATATCTTAAAGGAAGGCGTTCTTGAAAACCAAGACCCCAAAGCCTTACTAATATTCTTCGTATTCGCATTGGGTTGTCTAACAGGAGTAACCACTGTTTCCCGATTGTTATCATGGACTTTCAAAAATTACCGATTTCCAACCCTTGCTTTGTTGACCGGATTTATGCTGGGTTCTCTTAATAAAGTTTGGCCTTGGCGACAAGCAACATTAGGTATGACAGAAGAAGGGCAAGTAGTTGAAATAACAAAAGGTATGCAGGTAGATAAAGTGCTAAAAGAAGTAGGTTTGTTGCCCAATAATTATGCTGATTTGGTAGGGGATCCACAAATCATAGGGGTGATTGTAACCATCGTTTTAGGATTTGTATTGGTATTCGCATTGGATAAAATGTCCAACAACGAACCACACGTTACATAAATCACAACCGTATCGTAGAGACGTAAAACCTTTACGTCTCCCGCCCCACAGGCATACGTAATATAAAAACCACCCCACACGTTACATAAATCACAACCGTATCATAAAACCTTTACGTCTCCCGCCCCACAGGCATACGTAATATAAAAACCGCCCCACAGGCATACGTAATATAAAAACCGCCCCACAGGCATACGTAATATAAAACCGCCCCACAGGCATACATAACATAAAAACCGCCCCGCCCCCGAAAAATGAAAAACCAATTAGCCAAATGGTATTTTTCACAAAGAATGAAAGCCATAGAAAAATGGGTGAAACAACCCTGGAAAAACCAGTTAAGCGTATTGAATTATTTGATTGAAAATGGGCGCCAAACGGAATTTGGTAAAAACTATGACTTCAACAATATAAAAAACCCAGAAACATTTCAACAAAAAATACCCTTACAAGATTATGAAACCCTAAAAGGATATTTAACAGCATCCATAAAAGGGAAACAAAATCAATTGTGGAACAAACCCATCAGATGGTTTGCTATGTCTTCTGGAACTACTGTAGATCGAAGTAAGTACATTCCCGTAACCGACGAATCGCTACAAGCTTGTCATTATAGAGGTGGAAAAGATATGTTGGCGCTCTACTTAAATGCCCATCCTAAAAGTCAACTGTTTAAAGGAAAGTCTTTTGCCTTAGGCGGAAGCCGTCAGATGAATGCCCTCGAATCTGGAATGTATACAGGAGACATCTCCTCCATCATTATTTCCAACCTACCCTCTTGGGCGCAATACAGTCGAACGCCCTCTAAGGAAATTACCCTGATGGCCGACTGGAACGAGAAGTTAGAGAAATTAATGACTGCAACTGCTTCCGCAGACATTAGTAGTATTTCGGGTGTTCCTTCTTGGATGTTGGTATTTCTTCAATCTACCGCTGAACGGTACAATAAAGCGATTCATCAGCTGTGGCCCAATTTAGAAGTGTTCTTTCATGGTGGTGTTGGTTTTTCGCCATATGAGCAGTCTTTTAAAACGCTGATTCCCGATCCTAAAATGAATTATTGGGAAACTTATAACGCCTCCGAAGGATTTTTTGGGCTACAATTTTCTGGTAAAAGTAAAGAGTTGATTTTACTAACCAACCACAGCGTATTCTATGAGTTTGTTCCCATCGAACACAGCCATAAAACCAATCCAAAAACCATTTTATTGCCAGAGGTGGAAGTTGGTAAAACCTACGAACTCATCATTTCTACCAATGCGGGATTGTGGCGATATCGGATTGGCGACACCATTTGTTTTACCTCAACCAATCCACACCTTTTTACCATCAGCGGCAGGACGAAAGCCTTTATTAATATTTTTGGCGAGGAACTCATGATACACAATGCCGAAAAAGCGTTATCAATGGCTTGTACACAAACCGCAGCGGTCATAACAGAATATACTGCAGCACCATTTTATAATGAAACCCAAAAACCTGTGGGACATGAATGGGCTATTGAATTTGAAAAAATGCCCAACAATTTAGCACATTTTATCAGAATATTAGACGAGTCCTTGTGTTCGTTAAACTCCGATTATGCAGCCAAGCGTTCCTATAATTTAACGATGGTATTGCCCAAAGTAAAAATTTTACCCAAAGGGACATTCCAAAACTGGCTCTCACACAAAGGAAAACTAGGTGGTCAGAATAAAATTCCTCGCTTGTCCAACTCCAGAGAATTTATAGAAGAACTATTATAAAATGATTCTTTTTAGTAAAAAAAGCATCAGATATATTGTTTAATTGTTAAAAATGATAGTTTTACTATTATTTTTAGGTGTAATGCAAACTATTTGAGTACTTTGTTGTTAGAACAATACAATCAAGAATTTGGTATCACACTTAAATCAATAAACAATGTATAAACTACTATTAACATCAATACTCACGCTCATTCAATTTTGCTCAATCAGTGCACAAGATTTTCCACTAGAAGAAGCGCAAGATTATTACCTTTCTTTCAATCAACAACAGAGTCTGTCCTTAATAGGCAGCGAAGTAGCAGCAAATCCAGAATCGGTGGAATTGTTGTTGAAAAGTGCCAAACTGAAATTGATGTATGGTCTTGATGTAGAAGCGATGCGTGACCTTGAAAAAGCGAAATCAATAAATCCGTATGCCATCTATTTATTTGGTTTTTACGGACCAGAAGATATTTTACAAGTGATGTCGACCAATCCCGAAGAAACCATTACTGAAATGACACTGGACAAACGCATCTCTTATTATTTGAAAATGATCAAAGAGGAATGGATGAATGATGAAATAAATTTGGATAAAAGTACCGTATTGATAGAGGTCTTAAGTCTATTGTCGGAGAGCAAATATAATGAGGCGTTAGTGACCATTGGTTCATTGTCTGTAGCAAATCCACAAAGTGCCATTATCTATGATGTCAAGGGTTTAATATACGAGGCTATGGAAGATTTTGAACTGGCAGAATTGAATTTTAAAGAAGCCATCAGTTTAGAGCCAGGATATGCTTTTGCTTGGTATAATCTGGGTAAAATAGAAGCCCGACAAGGAAAATTAGAAGTGGCGAAAAAGCATTTTGATCGTGCGATTAATCTTAAATATGATTTAACCAAAGCTTATTTTGATCGTGCATTGTTGTTAAAATTAATGGGTTTTAAAGAATCAGCTTTACTGGACTATAACAAAATATTAGAAATCCGTGATGGCGATTATCAAGAGGCAAGCATTAATAGAGGGTTGACCAAAAAAATGTTGGGAGACTATAAAGGAGCATTACAAGATTTGAACAAAGCCATTAAAGATTTACCAGAGCAAGCCGATTTATATATGAATAGAGCCAATTTATATTTGGTGTTTGGGTATTTTAATAATGCAGTAAACGACTACAACAAAGCCATCTCATTAAACTCAGAATATGCAGAGGCGTATTTAAATAGAGGGCTTACTTTTTTCTTATTAGGAGAACGTGACAACTCTTGTTCGGATATTACTGAGAGTGCCAAATTGGGCTTGACAAGCGCCATAGAAAAAAGTAGTTTTTTCTGTGATTAAATTCTTTTTTGATTATTTAATTTTTTGAATATGATAGTAAAACTATAATTAATTTTTTTACTGTAAAACTTAATAAATGGATACTATTAATTTTAATTCGGAATTTACTAAAGTTAGGAGAACGCTAGAAATATTTGCGCTACACCTTACAAAAGACATTCATAATGCCGATGACTTGTTTCAAGAAACAGCTATGCGAGCATATAGGAAAAAACACTTGTTCAGAGAAAATACAAACTTTAAGTCTTGGACAACAACCATTATGCGGAATATCTTTTATACCAATTTTCAGAAGAAAAAAAGGGATAGGGTGGTTCTTAGTGATTCGGGAAGTTTTTTGGAAAATATAACCAACAATACAACCATCAATGATGGAGAACAACAAATGTTGTGTGAAGATCTCAATAGTAAAATATACAAGCTCAAAAATGAGTTTAAAGTGCCTTTCCTTCTAAGAAAACAAGGGTACAACTATAAGGAAATTGCACGTCATTTAGACATACCAGTTGGTACCGCAAAAAGCAGAGTGTTTTTTGCAAGGAAAAAAATTAAATCACAATTAAGCTTATGACCCCTTGGGGTAAAACAGAGTATCTCTATCTCTTAGTAACAGTTCTTGAATAAATAATTTTGTTTTTGAACTGTTACTCAAAGAATATTCTAGTAAAAATATTTATGAAAACTTTAACTATTAATATAAAAGTAAATCCTAGCTTATATTTGAGAGATCCCAAAGGGACCAAACTCGGAATCAATATATTAAGCAATAGTGTCTTGCTAATAGACGATATAGGTTTTGATCAATTCACTTTTAAAAAATTAGCAAAGATTGCTGGTTGTACAGAAACATCGGTTTATCGATACTTTGAAAACAAACACCACCTTTTTGTCTATTTGCTCAATTGGTATTGGGAATGGATGTGTACTCGGGTTGAGTTAAATTCTTTAAATATCAACGATCCAAGAACAAAACTAAAGATTGCAATTGATGTTATTGCTGATGTTAAAAATAGGCATACCGATATGGCTTTTTTAGATGAAGAGGCGCTGCATCGTGTGGTCGTTGTTGAAGGGACAAAGGCGTATCACCACAAATTAATTGATGAAGACAACAAAGAAGGGTTTTTTCTGTCATATAAAAAGCTCTGTGCTAAGTTTGCTTCATTTATCCAAGAAATCAATCCCAGTTTCCCTTATCCAAGGGCAATGGCTTCTATGTTGATAGAAACGGCAAACAACAACATCTATTTTTCCGAACATTTACCCAGATTAACAGATATAAAATACAAAGATGAAACCATTTCTGATGAAATAAAGGCTTTGCTTCACACGTTTACAGCTTGTATATTAAACTATGAGAATCCTGAAAAACACAAGTAGTTTTAAGACTTACTAATACGTTGTTTTTGAAAATAAAATTATAAAAAAATAAGTTAAAAAAGTGGTTTTGTGCAATCCATTATAGTTGAAATATGTTTTTAATAAAAGTGATTTGGGCTACCCGTCTAAAGTTGCTGATTATTTTTTCTAAACCACCCCTCGACGAAGCAGTTTGGCAACTTTAGACGGGTAACCGTAATTTGCAAACAAATAAAAATTAAATGTGTTATGAAAATTGTTCTTAATAATAAGGCAGATTTATCAAATAAGTATGCCCGTTATGTTAAATGGAAAACGTATAAGTTGCAAGAGAAGTTTTCTTCTTTGCATTATGCTAATATTTATTTTAAAAAGGCCAATAATCAATCCAGAGAATATATCTTAACTGTAGAACTTGGAGTCACAGGTCCCGACATTGTCATTAGAAAAAAATCTGACAATGTCAAGAAGTTAATAAATAATTATTATAAAATTGCACACAAGGAATTGGCAAAATTATCAAATAAATAGTTTGTTGGGTTTTACACAGGGAGCGCCAGCTTTTAAAAGCTGGCACTCTTTGTATGAAACATTGAGTTTTTGGGTTTCTGTTAATTTAAAAATAAAACTCTTTTCACTTTCCCTGTCTCCGTTCTCAAAAAATCATCAACTACATAAATTTCCTTAGGTACTTCATATTTGAATAAATTCTTTCTTAAAGATTTTTCTAAGGACTTAACTGCTTTTTTTGTAAAATATTTATCCTCTACAAACAAAACCAAAATTTCACCGAAAAGATTGTCTTTTTTACCAACTAAATAAAAAGGTTTGTCAAGTAAAGGTGCAATTTTTTTCTCTATTTGCTCTATAATCAATTTTACCCCACCAGAATTAACAACATTGTCAAATCTACCCAAAATAGAAAATCCTTTTAAAGGATTGGTTGGGTCAGTAAATGCCACCAAATCATTGGTAATAAGTGGAGTAGGATGGAGGTGTGGTGCAACAATTTTAAGACAATTGCGGTGGTCCAAAGAGAGCTTTATGTTTTCTAGAGGATAAAAAGAATCATCAGCCTGCGCTCCATTGAGTCTATTAATAGCAATATGACTGACTGTCTCTGTCATTCCATAACTGGCAAAACATTCATTGCTTAACAATTGCAATCGCTTTTTTAGCATATCAGAAACAGCCGCTCCACCAATCAACACTTTATTCGTTTGTTCAAACAATTTTGTCGTTCGCTCATTGTCCAAAATATTTTGCACCTGATAAGGAACCATAGCCGAAAAATACAACGGCAGATTTACTTCTAACATAGGATTGGCACTCGGCATTACACAAATCAACTGCATCTTCCACTCCAGCGCCCGAACAATCATCATCTTTCCAGCAATATAATCGGCACTCATACACAACAATGCCTGCTGCCCTTCAGCAAAGCCAAAATATTTACCCGTCATTTGAGCACTTGCCTTCATCTGTCGCTTCGTAATCTCAATTACTTTAGGAGTACCAGTAGAACCAGATGTTTTTTGACTACAGCCTTGTTGAGTTGGATCAGCCCAAAACCCCACAAACGACCAGATAGATTTTTGCCAATCAGGAGTTTTACCATTTGTCAAAGCTATTTTAGCTTCTAATGCTAGATGTTGATACGGTTGCCGACCATCAATTTTTAATACCATATCATTGAAACCATTATTTAAGATTTAAAGTTTTAATAAAATTAGATTCCTTAAATTCGTGTTATATTTCATAATTAAACCCAAGAGCAAACGATTCAAAAGCCGAAGGCGGTCCAAAAGTGAGCAAAGCGAACGGTCCAAAAGCCGCAGGCGGTCAAAAAAAAACTATGCAAAAATTACTATTTGCCACAGGCAATGCCCACAAATTAGAAGAAGTATCCGCCATTTTAGAGGGCATCATCGAACTAAAAAGTTTTAAAGACATTAGTTTTGCCGAAGAAGTTCCAGAACCAGGGGAAACGCTTGTAGACAACGCCTATTATAAAACCAATTACCTATACAAAAGATTTGGTGGATGGATTGTAGCAGACGACACTGGTCTAGAAGTCGAGGCACTCCATGGTGCTCCTGGCGTGTATTCTGCTCGCTATGCAGGGATTCCTTCTAACTCCGAAAACAATATGCAGAAGTTATTAAAGGCATTGGAGGGTGTGGATAACAGAAAAGCACAATTCAGAACAGTACTGGTCTTAATTAAAAATGACAAATTATATTCTTTTGATGGAATCGTAAAAGGACAAATTTTAACCGAAAAAAGAGGAACAGGTGGGTTTGGATATGATCCCCTATTTTTACCCGATGGCTACGATAAAACATTCGGGGAATTACCCGCTGAAACCAAAAATAAAATCAGCCACAGAGCACGTGCCTTTGAATTAATGGCAAGGCACTTTACCAATTTATAACCCATATACATACCTGTCAGGTTTTAAAAACCTGACAGGTGTGTATGATTTTTTTATTAAAACCCAAACGAAATCCCTCCAAATACCTGAATACCCGCTGCAGGTTCATAATAACGATTACCATCGGCATTCAACCGGATGTTGTCAAAATATTCGACATTGGTTAAGTTATTAACAGACACAAAAGGAGACAAATTTATATTTTTATAGGCAAACCGACGACCCGCTCTCAAATTAATGAGCGCAAAAGAAGGAACTTTCGTTTCATTTTCATCATCGGCAAAAAACGCTCCAGTAAAGCGGTTCTGCCATTGGATGAACAGCCCTTTTGTACTCTTATACTCCAAAGTCGCTTGTCCCCAATGAACAGGAATTCCTGGTAGCCGATTGCCGTCATTTGGATCAACATCTATTGAATAATTTTCGTAGGTGAAATTCGACAATGCATAGCTTCCGCTTACAGTCAGATTGGACAGAAGTTGGTACTTAACAGAAGTCTCAATTCCTTGTCTCTTGGTCTTTCCAACATTCTGATAAAAGGTGCGATCAGGAAATGCTGCTAGTTCAAAAGGAACCAAATCATCAATCGTATTAATAGAAAACAACGCCAATCGGAACTGTCCTTTTTTAAGAAATTGACTTTTTATACCCACTTCTAGGTTCTGTCCTTTTTGTGGGCGTAAATCGGTGTAAAAACCAGTTCCTGTCATTGGATTTTCGGACAACTCGCTCAAAGTTGGTGTTTCAAAACTGTTTGAAAAATTACCATATACGTAACTGTTTTTCCAAAACTCAAAACTCACACCCAAAGCGACACTAAAAGCGGTAGGCGAAATTTCACCAGAACCGTCGCCATTGTCTAAAAAATAATCATTGGCACTCAACAAATTATAATCATACCGTACAGATGTGGAGACCAACAGTTTTTTATACTCAAGTTGATTGGAGATAAATGCGCCCAAGTTTTCAAACGATTCCAACTGGTCAAAGGTGAGGTCGCCTTGTACGCCCTCTAAATTTTTAAAACGCTTTCGATTATCCGCCTGAAAAGCTAGCGCATAACCAATATTTAAATGATTCACCAAATTTCTCTTGGTAAAAGTATGCGTAATATTACTTCCTTGACCCCAATACATTCTATTAAGAGAAACAATGCCACCAAATTCAAAAGGCAGTCTTCCTTCAAAATCTCTAGACGAAAAGAAGGCATAAGATCTAAACCTCCACTGTTTTCCAATCGTACCAGAAAAACGCCCAGATACTTTTAGATGATTGATTTTTTCTCCAGTATCAAACAATACATTTCTATCTCTGGCTTGTTGTCTGTCTTCTGCTACAGCATCAATGTCCAAACCTCCTGGGTCATTGGCAAAAGGACTATTGGTAAAAGTCAATTGCAAATCGAATTGGCTTTTGGGTGCTATCTTTTTTCGATATTTTAATGAAAATTGATTGCTCAAATGACTGCTGTGCGCTCGATAATTATTGGTATATTGATGATTAATAGAAGCCGAAAAAAGATGTGTCTCGTTTACATATCCTCCCGATACTTGTATCTGTCGAGTATTAAATATTCCATAGGCGAGGCGACCTCTAATAAAATTTTTATCGAATTCTTGAAAGGTATTGATGTTTAAAACGCCTCCTGCTGCATTGCCATAAAAAGCAGCACCTGGACCATTTAAGGTTTCTATTTTTTGTATTTGCTGTAAATTCAAATTGTCCAGTTGCCCTTGTCCATCAGGTGTGGTTTCAGGTATGTCGTCCACCACAATTTTAATGCCTCTTATACCAAACGCCGACCTCGCTCCAAATCCTCTAATAGATATCCTTAAATCTTGTGCGAAATTGCTTGGATTGAGTGAGAAGACGCCTGGAAATTGATAAATATAATCCTGAAGTGACGATTGTGGTTGTAACAACTGAAAACTATCCGCCAGATAAGTATTTGCCGAAAAAGGTAAGCGGATTTCTGTTGTGGCAATAGGAGTGGCAGAAATCGTAATGGGTGCCAAATCAGCACTGTTTAAGGTATCAATCTGCCCATTAGTTCCAATAGGAGCTAATAGTAAAATAAAAATTAGTAAAGCGTATTTATAAATCAAAAAAATAATTTTTGTGTTAAAATGCTGAATTGAAAGTTGAACGCATCCCAAATCAGCCACAAAAGTGCCATTGTTTTTGGTATTTGTGTTAAAATACCACCGTTTTTACCCCTTTGTGTAAAAAAGAACCTAAATTTATATTTTAGCAAAGCAACTCTTTGCCTTTTTTTTCAATCATTAAGAATAGTCGATTGAATGTTTAACAAGAAACCTAAAGACAAAACCGAACGTATCATCAAGGGCTGTATTGCTAGTGATTACAAAGCACAGCGACTCTTGTACAAAATATATGCGCCAAAGATGTTCTCCTTATGTCTTCGATATGCAAAGGATTACCATCAGGCAGAAGATATTTTACAGGATGGCTTTGTGAAAGTGTATAAGAATATTCACAAATTCAAAGGAACAGGTTCTTTTGATGGTTGGGTTAGAAGAGTTTTTGTAAACACGGCAATTGAGGCATACAGAAAGTCTGTGAAGATGTATCCCATCATTGAGGTAGAAGGAACCAATGTCCCGCTAATCAATGAAACAGTGATGGGGCAGTTGGGTGCCGATGAAATTATGGCTTTGGTCGATAAATTGGCGATTGGCTATAAAACCATATTTAACCTTTATGTCATAGAAGGATATCCTCATAAAGATATTGCTGAAAAACTAGGTATATCAGAAGGAACCTCCAAATCCCAATTGGCACGAGCAAGATATATGCTCCAAAAAATGATTTTAGAAAGAGATAATGATGCTCCCTATGGAGAAGTTGTAGAAAGATGAATTCAGAACAATTTGATAAATATTTTCAGTCCACGTTGGCTGAGCATGAGGTCAAGCCACCTGCCGATGTATGGGAGGAGGTAGAAACTCAGTTGCCTATACGACCACTTAATTATAAAAGATGGTTAATAGGCACTGCTTTATTTATGCTGTTGTTGTCTGTAGGAAGTATGACATTTTTTAATAATTATCAGATCGAAATCAATCAAAAGACGAGAAACCACTTAGCTTTTGAGCACACACACACAACAACATCTACTAATTTTATTCAAAGAAATCAACCTGATAACAGTTTCTTTAAAGAATTTGCTAGCAGTTTTAACTTAGGCAAGCAGCGTCTTTTAAATAGGTTGAATGCCATAAATACATCAATTCTTTCGGAAAGCGACACCAATTCGACGAACAATTCTAATAAAAATGAGTTTGCCAACAAACACAATGGTGTTGTAGGCATTGGTTCTAAGAATGTTAATGATTTAAAAAATATTTCTAAGTCAAGACATCATAATTGGCTGTTTAAACAAAATTCCTTGCCGACCTTATTTGACTTTGTACAATTCAACAATCGTCTAGACAATATTTTAGCAAAGCCATCATATACGCTTGCCAGTAAAAGAACCCCAGATACAGTTATAGAGCTTGCGAAACTTGATGGAATAGACGAAATTGAGTTAAACGAATTGACAATTGCTCCATTAACCGATTTTATCAAACAAAATGAAAAAAACGCTTCTAAAGGATGGTACTCTGGCCCTACTTATCAGACCCAATGGTCATGGTTGGTTAATCAAAATACCAAAAATGAATCGCAAAGCAGTTCTGCCAATGTATTAAGTCAAAAAGCGCTTCCTGGAAATGCTTTTGGAGTGATGGTCGGATATGATTTTAACAAAAAGGCAAGTATCCAAATGGAATGGATATTGAATTCAGAACACGGATTCGATTTTATTAGAACCAATCGTAGAGGCGAAACCACCTATGAATATCGACAAAACTTAAATTATATGTTGTTTCCAATAATGTTTAAATATCGCAAGCAATACGATAAACAATTATTTGGTAAAACAATGGCGCTCAATCATTTGGTAGGACTACAATACGGGTATTTGAGAGAGGCACATGCTTACATAAACGATGAATATATAAAAGCCGATTGGCAAGATCGTTCTAATGTAGGATTGGTTGTGGGTATGGGCTACGATGTCTACCTCAGCAGTCAAGCCAACTTTTCTATTGGAGCTAGGAGTACTTTTGGTAAATCTTTATATAATTTAGAAGGAATCTTTAACGACGATCAGTTGTACAATGTGCATTTTGGAATAAATGCCAGCCTTCGTTATAATTTTAATAAGTAATTTGTAGTTTGAGATAAAAAGTTTATCTTTGCATACTCTAAACGAAAAATCATAATTTATATATGCTAATCATTAAGTTAGACCAAGGGGAATCAATTGATAAAGCCCTAAAACGCTATAAAAGAAAAGTACAAAATACTAAAATTCTTCGTCACGTACGTAAGCGTAAGAATTTTGTAAAGCCTTCTGTTGAACGTAGAGCAGAAATACTTAAGGCTTCTTACATTGAGAAAAAATACAAAAGCTGATCTATTTTAATAGATTTTTAGTGAAATGCCAACAACTTAGAATTTTATCTAAATTGTTGGCATTTTTTATTTTTTACTGATTCCTAAGTACACTGTAAATTAAATAACTGTGCTT
>ENA-ORXT01003945-ORXT01003945.1-marine-metagenome-genome-assembly--contig:-NODE-3945-length-15746-cov-10.182462_pt1 | contig 15746 bp, 9 predicted proteins | sample MGYA00237868_ERZ511482 | MGnify/ENA metagenome assembly ERZ511482 | reverse complement strand
TTTACACCTCCGAGAGGTTTTTGTTACTTTTTTACGGCAAAAAAGTAAGTGAGAGAACAGCCTTAAATTTTTAATTACATATAAAATATGATTCAGAGAAACTTTTATGTAGAACCCGAAACTTGAGTTAATTCGAATGACAATCTAGAGACAATCGTAAGAAGATTAACTTTTACATTTATTAAGAATTTTATCAAAAAATAATGGTTTGGGATACGCCATTTATCTAGACTTTACTCTGAAATTGAGAAAATTCCCGTTTGCAATTTGTCATGATTTTTTCTAAAAAATCACGCCAAATTGGATCTTACCATATTAATAAACCTGGGTTTTCAACCCAGGGCTATTAATATTTCACCACTCTGTGGTGATCTACTATTACTTCAGAATATGCCGCTTAGATAACTTAAAGACATATAAATTATACAGTAGCATTACCACTTTATGGAGCCACTTCCTCCTTGTCCAACACCTCTGCTTTTATCAGATCCAATACCTTCTTTGCATACTTCAGGGTATTGATCCCTGGCTTGATCAACATGAAATACTTTGGTGTCTGTTTCAAAGAAAGGCCATGTTTAGCACCTGTGGTAGTCACGAAGTCCATCAAGTCTTTGAAGGTTTGGCTATCAAAATAAGTGGCTTGTGGGTTGCTGATAAAATAGAGACGAAGTTTTCCGCTCTTGAGTAGGATCCGTTCAAAACCCAGTTCTTTGCATATTTGGCGTAGGCGGATAGCATCAAAGAGTTCGTGTACTTGCTTAGGTACTTCTCCGAATCGATCGTCGAGCATCTTAGCAAACTTGACGAGATCTTCTTCCGTGTCTGTTTTGTTGAGTTCGGTGTAGAGATTGAGGCGTTCTTGAACGTTGCTGACGTAATTGTCGGGGATATGCATTTCTACATCGGTGTCGATCTGGACATCTCGTACATATACTTTTTTCTTTGCTGCTTCCTCTTTGAAGAGGTCTCGGTATTCGTTTTCTTTTAATTCTGTAATGGCTTCTTCTAGGATTTTTTGATAGGTCTCGTAGCCGATGTCGGTGATGAAACCACTCTGCTCTCCACCCAGTAAATTACCTGCACCACGAATATCCAAATCCTTCATTGCAATATTGAACCCAGATCCTAGTTCTGAAAATTCTTCTAGGGTGCGCAGTCTTTTTCTAGCTTCTGGGGTAAGCGTACTTACAGGAGGACTGAATAAATAACAATACGCTTTTTTATTCGATCTACCCACTCGTCCTCTTAGTTGATGTAGATCACTCAATCCAAACTGGTTGGCATTGTTGATAATGATGGTATTGGCATTCGGGATGTCTAACCCTGTCTCGATAATATTGGTACATACTAAGACCTCATATTTTCTATCGATAAAATCTACCAGCGTTCTTTCTAAGGTCTTTGGATCCATTTGCCCATGCGCTGTAGCTACATCTACATCTGGACAAAGTCGTTGGATGAGTGCGGAGATGTCTGGTAAAGACTTTACTCTATTGTGTACAAAGAATACTTGTCCTCCACGTTGTATTTCGTAGTAAATAGATTCTTTGATCAGATTGTTATTGAACACCCGCATCTCTGTGTGAATCGGTTGCCTATTGGGCGGTGCGGTGCGGATGATAGAAAGATCTCTTGCTGCCATTAAAGAAAATTGCAAGGTTCTCGGGATAGGCGTTGCCGTAAGGGTCAGCGTATCTACGTTAACTTTGATATTACGTAGTTTCTCTTTGGCTGCTACACCGAACTTTTGTTCTTCATCGATGATGAGTAGTCCAAGATCTTTGAACCCGATATCTTTACCCAAGATGGCATGTGTGCCGATCACCAAGTCAAGCTTTCCATCTTTTAATTTTTGGAAAATTTCTTTTTTCTCCTTAGCAGTTTTGAAACGGTTTACATAATCTACACTGACCCCAAAGTCTCCCAATCTACCAGCAAAAGTTTTAGAGTGTTGTAGTGCTAAGATGGTAGTCGGTACCAATACCGCTACTTGTTTTCCTCCTACAACCGCCTTGAATGCAGCTCGTATGGCGATCTCCGTTTTACCGAATCCTACATCTCCACAAATCAAACGATCCATAGGATAAGGCTTCATCATGTCCTCTTTGACATCGTTAGTCGCCTTCAACTGATCTGGTGTATCTTCAAAGATAAAGGATGATTCTAACTCATTTTGCAAATATCCATCGGGTGGAAATGCATACCCTTCGGATGCTTTACGTTTAGCGTATAACTTGATCAACTCCTTGGCAATGTCTTTTACCTTGGACTTGGTTTTGTTCTTCATGGTCTTCCAGGTATCAGAACCCAGCTTATTGAGCTTGGGCGGCTTGCCCTCTGATCCTACAAACTTTGTAATCTTGTGTAGCGAATTGATCCCTACGTAGAGCAAATCATTGTTGCGGTAAACCAGCCTTACGGATTCCTGTACTCGTCCATTGATGTCTATTTTTTCTAAGCCAGAATATCTTCCTACACCATGATCTATATGCGAAACAAAATCGCCCGGCTTGAGCTCTTTCAGCATTTTGAGACTGATCGCTTTGTCTTTCGAAAATCCCTTACGCAGGTTGAATCTGTGGAATCTTTCGAAGATTTGGTGATCGGTGAGGATAGCTATTTTTAGATCTTGATCAAAAAAACCAGCGCTTAAACCTTTCTTTACGGGAATAAATTGCACGTCCGCATTCAGATCGCTAAAGATCGCATAGAAACGCTCTATCTGTTTAGCGTTATCGGTAAATATATAATTGGTAATGCCATTTGCTTCATTATCCTTGAGCTGCTTGATCAGTAATTCAAAATTTTTGTTGAAACTGGGTTGCGCTTGTACATCGAATTTTACCGTATGATCTGGCTCGAATGGTAGCTTCTTTGACGAGACAAATACGGTAGAGAATCGTTCTAATTCTTTAATCGTATCGCCAGGTATCACAAAAGCTTTTTCTTCAAATAATTTTTTTATCGGTCTTATTTCACTGGTGATCTGATTGGCTATTTCTTCTGCTTTTTCTACACATATATTTAGACGTTCTAGGAGCATATTGAAATCTTGCATCCATACCACGGTCTCGTCTGATAAGACATTGAAGATAGAAACTTTGTCCTCTGGATTGAACTGGGTATTCATATTGGGCACAATAGAGACCCGTCCAATATTCTTGACTGACAGTTGACTCAATGGATCGAAGGTGCGAATAGATTCTACCTCGTCATCGAATAGATCTACTCGATATGGCCATTCATTTCCGTAAGAAAATATATCGATGATTCCTCCACGAATAGAAAACTGACCTGGTTCATACACAAAGTCTTCTCTACGAAATCCAAACTCAACCATTATTTCAATAATCGTATCTACGTCCAACTTCTCACCCTTCTCAATATGTATTTGTGCTTTCTTTAATTCTTTAGGGGCAATTACTTTTTCGAAGAGTGCTTCGGGGTAGGTGACGATTAACTCTGCCTCATTGGAGTTAGATATTTTGTTAATGATCTCTGTTCGCTGGAGGGTATTTGTTTCGTTGATCTGTGCAAATGCGGTCGGCCGCTTGAAGGAATCTGGTAAAAAGTGTATTGCATTGGATTGGGAGAGGTTCTCTAGGTTATTGAAAAGATATGCTGCGGCTTCTTTATCGTCGGCTATAAATAGATAAGGTCGTTTTATTTTTTGCTGACTTGCCAACAAGACAAAGGTATCCAGTGCTCCTTTAATTCCTGTGAGTTGTAAACGAGACGTACCCTCCTTGGACAGTTGTTCTTGTAATTGTGTTATGCGCGAATCTTTCTCAAATTTGCCATACAACTGCTCTAAGTCATTCTCCACTGTACCCTTATTTTATAATTATAAAACCCCAAAGATAGGGAAAGGTTGAATAATTCTGGGGGAAGGCTGTTTTGAAGTGACCTTCAGGGGAAAAAAACTGCTCTGAGCGTGGGGGAAACTCATAGTTTACAGTAGGGTACATAGTAGGCATAGGCTGTTTTGCATTAGAATGGCTATGTGTACTATGTTTTTGTATGTGGTGAAAAAAGGACTGCTCTAAGTTCGGTTGAAACACATAGTTCACAGTAGGTTACATAGCAGGCATAGCTGTTTTGACGTATCGGTGCAAGTAAAGACGGCTATGCCTTCTATGCCTTCCCTATGTTTTTGTATGTGGTGAAAAAAAGGGCTGCTCTAAGTTCGGATGAAACACATAGTTCACAGTAGGTTACATAGTAGGCATAGCGGTGCTTGCATTAGAATGGCTATGCCTTCTATGCCTTTACTATGTTTTTGTATGTGGTGAAAAAAGGGCTGCTCTAAGTTCGGTTGAAACACATAGTTCACAATAGTTTACATAGTAGGCATAGGCTGTTTTAAAGCGGATTTGGTTCACCCTCATTTTAAAGAACTAATTTTTTTCGACCAGGGATAGTAGTGGGCACGGAGGCTAGCAGATACATAATGATGCCCGCGCTAGGGTGGCTCGACGAGGTACGAGAAGAGACGCCATAGCGTGCTGGCAGAATATGTAGCTGGTAGTCGTAGTAAAACGGAAAGCCCGCTCCTCACTCGATAGTCATCGAGTGGGGAGGGCGCCAGATAAATAATGATAATAAAATCGTCACTCCGACGAATAAAACATTCACCAAGCTAAGCTCAGAATATTGGCTAAGTATTTGACTTCTATATAATGTATACCCCCATTCAGCAAATTTAAATCTAAGGCATATGAGAATTTTCAACGTAATCCTACTGAGCATATTGATTGGCTTTTTTGCCGTTGGATCTCTATCTGCTCAGGATAAAATGAGCAACAAAAAGCTGGAAAAAACGCTGAAAAAATTTACCGATGAAATCGAGGGGGAGTCGGGTAACTGGCAGGTGCTTTATAAAGATTTTCCTTTGTTTGTGCTGACTGATGAGTCGTCTAATCGTATGCGCATATTTACGCCAATACTAGAAGAACACGAACTGAAGGTGGGACAAATGAAGAAAATGCTGGAGGCTAATTTTCATTCTGCGCTGGATGCTAAATATAGCTTGTATGAAGGATTCGTAATTGGGATCTATACGCATCCACTGGTAGAACTCAATGAAAAGCAAATGATGGACGCTATGCAGCAAGTTGTAAATTTATCTAAAAACTTCGGGACATCATATACCAGCACAGAAGTTATCTTCGGACAATCTGCACAATCCGCCGCACCGAAAAAGAATAAGAAAAGCTAATCTTACTTCTCTAGTTTCCAAACAGCTTTCTTAACCGCTTCAGCAACACTCCATGCTACGCTTTCATTTAAGGTAGGTGGTATGACCATTTCCGCAGTAGGATTAGGAAGAAAATCTGCGATGGCGAAAGCTGCTGCCAGTTTCATTTCTGCAGTGATACGCTTGGCGCGTACATCTAATGCGCCTCGGAAAATACCTGGAAATCCCAGCACGTTATTGATTTGATTTGGTAGATCGCTACGACCAGTACCTACAACTGCAGCGCCACCGCGCTTAGCTTCTTCAGGCATGATCTCGGGAGTAGGGTTTGCGAGTGCAAAGATGATAGAATCTTTTGCCATGGTACGCACGTCCTCAGCTGTCAATAAATCACCAATACTCACTCCGATAAATACATCTGCATCTTTAATCGCATCTCGAACCGTGCCTTGCAGGTTATTTGGATTGGTATAAGTTAATAGTTCTTTTTTTGAATCATTGAGGTCATCACGATGCTTGGATATAATTCCTTTGGAGTCGCAAACTACCATTTCTTTGATGGCTATACAGCTGTCTGAATTTTGGTTGTCTTGACAACTAAGTAAGCGTGAGATGGCGACACCCGCCGCTCCTGCTCCATTGATAACTACTTTTAAACTGAACACACTTTTGCCCACAACTTTGGCGGCATTCATGAGTGCTGCTAATACTACAATGGCAGTTCCATGCTGATCGTCATGAAATACTGGAATCCCGATGTCCTGTAATCGGCGCTCTACTTCAAAACTTCTTGGAGCAGAAATATCTTCTAAATTAATACCTCCAAAAACTGGCGCAATTAATTCTATGGTGCGGACGATTTCATCTACATCTTGGGTATCTAAACAGATTGGAAATGCATCAATTCCCGCGAAACGTTTGAACAGCATTGCTTTACCTTCCATCACGGGGATGGCGGCACTCGCTCCAATATTCCCCAAACCTAATACAGCAGATCCGTCGGTAACAATTGCTACAGTATTTCCTTTGATCGTGTAGTCATACACAGTGGCTGGATCCGCATGGATAGCACGGCATGGCTCTGCGACACCTGGAGAATAAACCAAAGACAGATCGTCAATGGTGCGTACGTCCATTTTTCCTTGTACTCTGATTTTTCCTTTTAGTCTTTTATGAAGGGAGAGGGATTCTTTATAGTAGTCCATATTGATTTTGTCTTATATTTATTTTCTGGCTGCAAGGTAGGAAAAATATGGTGGTCGTATAATCCCATTTACATGGCCTCTTCATCAATCTTAATGCCCATGTTCCGCATGAGAATGGTAGCATTGAAACTTTGACTTACGCCTTTGTCTAGGGTGTAGTCGAAGAATAATTTTCCTTTTTCCACACGGACTTCCATGCGAAGATTTTCGATGGCGCCTCCATATTGGGATTCGATAGCTCCTAATTCTAGATCGTGGGTCGCGATGATACCTGCTCCCTTATTGTTAATGAGTTGTTTGATTAATGCTTTGGAACCCGTATGTCTGTCTTTGGAGTTGGTTCCTTTGAGGATTTCGTCCAGTAGGAAGAAGATATTTTCTCCTCGCTCCGACTCTTCAATAATAAATTTTAAACGTTTAAGCTCAGCGTAGAAAGAAGAGGTACTTTCGTGTAGTGCATCTTGGGTACGCATACTGCTGTAGACGCGTAATATCGGCAGGCTAAATTCTTTTGCACATACAGGAGAGCCGATACTCGCTAGAACGATATTCATACCTACCGTACGCAAGAATGTACTCTTACCTGCCATATTGGAGCCTGTAACTAACTTGATATGGCCATTGGTAGGGCAACTAAAATCATTGGTAATACGCTTGCTACGATGCAAAAGTGGATGTCCTAATTCTACACCTGTAAGTTGAGCTGTATCGTGAATAGTTGGAAAAATCCATGCGGGATTGTTATAATGCAAGTTTGCAAAACTGGAGAGCGTTTCTATCTCGCCCATGCTTTCAAACCACTTTGCTAAATTCGTTTGTTGATCGACTTTCCATTGTTCTAATTTTCTTGTCCAGACTAGATCCCATAATCCGATAAGGTTGAAGATAATTGCGAATACATTATTGCGCACATTCAACTGACCAATGAGATAAGAAAGTCGCTTGATCTTGGCTGCGGCGCCGTCCTTCTCTGTACTTCCTTGAAGACCTTCTGTTAACACTTTTAGTTTTGGGCTGGTGAAAGATTGCCTCTCGATATGCTGAAGTAAGCGACTATAAATGAATAGAATCTTATCAATAGATTCTGTTTGGTGAACAATTTTATCGATGTCTGCTCTGGTCGTTTTAAGAAAATAAATAGCTGGTAGAAAAGTCAAAAATAATATTTGCCATGGCAGCCAAAAGATAGCTGCTAGGATACCTGCTACAGACACAATTGGCACCCAGATAATAGCCCAGGTGTATTTTTGTTTTCCTAGGATAACGGTTTCTTGACTTAACCATTCTTTTAGGGCTTCGGAGAATCTTAATTCATCTTCTATGCCTAAGCCAAGAGCTTGCAGATCTTGCCTCCAAGTGAGCATTGGGTTCAGTTCTTTAATCGCTTCTTGTCTTGCTTTTATCTCTGACTGTTCGATTTCTTTGCTAAGAAATTGAGCAAGCGTATTTTGCCCAATAGCAGTTGTCGTTCTATTGATATACTGATAAAAAGAGTACGAACCGAATATGTCCATATCTACGGTATAGGGATGCTGCGCATCTTCAAATTCTTTTCCGTCTGCGTAAGCGCTGTAATCATGCGCAATCGTTGCGAGCTCTTGTTCATTGAGCAGCGCAAGATTCTCGTGGTGGATTTGTTGGGTTTGTATTGCTTGATGCCACTTTACAAAGTGGTAGAATCCTACTAGAAATAACAGAAATACCACAACGCCTAATGCTACGTGGACAGTCGCCCCCAAGATCATGGAGATAACTAGTGCAGCTGCAAAAACCAGTAAGCGTACAAAAGAAAAGCGGTTGTATTTAGCGCGTAAGCCTTTTGCCTTCTCTTGGTAGCTGTCTATACGGGATTGGTATTCTTTTTCTAATTCGGGTTGATTCATCTCCTATCTGATCTGTATTTTTAAGAGAGGGTGAAGATAGGGTTATTTGGGGAAAGGGGGATGCTAAATCTGCTTCGCCCACTCGTGCTTTAACCACCTAAGAATAGCCTAAGCGCATCGCTCAATAGCTCAAGGCACCTTAGTTCTCTTTAGTGTCTTGTCCTCGATGCATTATCTGTGGTATTTTAGGTAGTAAAACACAACAGCGCAGCACTAAAGTTTTCCTATAAAGATTTAAGCCGTCACCCCTACTGCCTGATTCACGAAGTACATATCTACTTGCCCTACGTTTTTAGCGGAGATCTTACCTCGATGATCGCACTTAAAGATGTGTCTCACTTTATTATATGTCGTTGTGGAGATATTGACTTTGCCTACTGTTCCGTTGGACTCCATACGGGAGGCGAGGTTTACAGTGTCTCCCCAGATGTCATAGGCGAACTTATTGAAACCCACTATGCCCGCTACAACGGGGCCAGAGTGTATTCCAATCCGGGCCTCAAAAAATGCGCTGCTGCGAGACTGTCTATCTATTTTATATTCTTCTAGAAAGGATTGCATTTCTAAAGCTGCGGTAACTAACTCTTCAGGTTTATGTACTTTACCGTTGAGGCCACTGGCGCACATATAGGCATCACCGATGGTTTTTATTTTTTCTATGGACGGGTATTGAGCAATGATATAATCAAAGCCTTTAAAGCAATGATCCAATTCGTCGACCAAATCTACTGGACTCATGCGCTCTGCTATCCCAGAGAAATTTTTGAAGTCTGTGAAAAGCACCGATACATCATCAAATTTACGCGCCTTAGCTTTTCCGTTGGCCTTAAGCTCTTTGGCGATAGGTGCAGGCAAAATATTGAGTAGGAGGTCATCTGCTTTTTTCTGTTCTGCTGCTATGAGTACACCTTTTTCTTCTAGTTCTTTTTTGGACTTTCTATTTGCACGGAGTCTTCCAAATAGTAGTACTGCAAATATACAGAGGGAGCCGACTGCCAAGCCTAGTATTTTATTAAAGTTGGAGGCGCGCTCGTTATCTAGTTTAGTCTCGGTTAACAAAGCCTCCTTAGCCAGGTCTTCTTTTGATAATGCAGCGTATTTTCGTTCTAGTCTTGCGCGTTTCTTTTCTGTTTCTGCTTTTTCACTGGCCAAAGATTTTAGCTGTCTCTCTTTATCTTCTATTTCGGCTAATCGCTCTCGCTGTATTGCAGCCTCTTCTCTCGTGAGGACACTTTTATTGCCTGCTGACATGGCTGGCACTTTTACACCTTTGAGTGCATAGAGTTCATTCGTGACTCTTTCTTTGTCTTTGGTTAAACGGCGGTTTTCATTTTCTAGTTTAGCGTTTTCATTGACGAGGCGAGTTACTTTACTGCTTGAAGAACCACCGCCATTGCTGCCACTACCGCCTAGCTTAAGCGCATCTCGTGTTGCCAGATATGCCTCTTTAAATTTACCAGATTGACCATACAGCCGTGCAGTTTTTTCTAGGATTTGCGAGGCGAGAGCATTATCTCCTGCTTTTACAGCATTGTCTTTAGCAGTCTTATATCTGCTGTGTGCGCGCGCTGCATCTCGATTATTTTCATGAATATTGCCATCGAGGTAGCCAATCTTCGCTAGCATATAGTAGTCTCCTTTACTTTTGGCTATGAGATAGGCATCTTTAATGTACTTTGCTGCCTTACTGCGGGTGGAAGAACTTTCGTTATATATCTTAGCCAATTCGTATTTTAGCTCCATCTTGTCTGAATCAGAGCGCGCCTTTTTAAGTTTTGATTCTAAGCTACTAGCGCTCTGTGCCGAGAGGCCGAACGACAATGCGATTAGGAGTACAAGAGAGAACAGTAATTTCATTTTGCTAAAGTCTGTGGTGAAAATACGAACATCTGTATTCTACTACGAACTATTTAACAAAGAAGTTGTTTTTTTATCTGATTGATGAGCCAAATAGTAACCATTACTTTCTTTAATTACCAGGGTTTGCGACAAAAGTGGACTGCGCTCACCAATATGGGGCTACTTCCGCGACGTATCGCCAAAGTAACTGGCTTGTCCTTTTTTAAGCTCATGGGTTCTGGTCGGGATGGTTTTAGCATCAAGCCTAACTGGGGAACATACAGTCTACTTGCCATCTGGGATAATCCCGCTGCGGCGGAGGCCTACTTTCAATCAGACTTATTTGCCCGTCAAAAGGCGCAATCTACTGATCATACTACGCATTACTTACGCGCTTTTCAAGCACATGGCTTGTGGGACGGTGCTCAACCTTTTGAGCTGAATGGTCAAGTACAGTCTGGTGATCCGATTGCTGTGATTACTCGGGCGACGATCAAGCTGCGTCATCTGCGTACTTTTTGGAAGGATGTACCACAAGTGAGTCAGTCGATCCTGCAAAAAGAGGGTCGACGATTTAGCATCGGTATTGGAGAACGTCCGCTGGTGATGCAGGCGACTTTTAGTATCTGGGATAGTTCCGAGCAGATGAAAGATTTTGCTTATAAAAGTAAATATCACAAGGAGGTAGTGGCGAAGACGCGAAGACTAGGGTGGTATAAGGAGGAGATGTTTGTACGCTTTGAGCTAATTCCGAAGAACGTTTTATAAGTTATATACGGGCTGGACTCCCCTATAGGAGATTAGTCTATTTCTTACGAAAGAAAAACAAATACGCTATCCCTAGCTCAATTGAATTGACAGATTTTGATACCCCACAATTTCTTTTCTTTCGACTGCACCGCTCTATTCTATAGTTTATAAAGCCTTGAAAATTTTTATAAGTATAGGCTGTTTTAAACAAAGTACCAATAAAAATCTTGTTAGGTCTAGATTCCCATCCAGTAATACTAAATCTTATTTCTCTGTTAATAAACTTGCTGTATGAAGGACCAATCCCAATACTTATATTTTTATATGCGTATTCTAAAAATACTGCAGTCCTTATCGACCTGAATCTTTCTTCTCGAATAAAATTACTAAAGGCTTCCTGACTCAGAGGTATTGATTTTCGTGGGCTAAATAACAAATTGACTCCAAGTGATAATTTTTTATGTAATGGAGTTTGTCCAAAAACTCCAAATTGAATATTCCTACTGAAAAATCCTTCATCAGTCCTCAGGTCATTACTAACATGGTTTATATTATCCCAATTCATATTTATGTGGACTCCTGCCTTAGACTGCGCAAAACAATCGATAGATAGAAGTATAATGAATGAAAGTAGTACTGCAAATTTAATTCTGTAAATCATATCACTAAATTTATAAATAAGCAGACCTTGATAGTAGTCAAGGTCTGCTTATTATCGCAAAATTATTTCAAGCAAGGCTAAAATTTCCATCTTACGTAGAAGCTACTCCTAAAGCATTGCGTTGACATCTACAAATAAAGTTTCTAGATATCCCTTCCATTTGTATATGGGCTTTAATACAAATGAAATATCATAAAAACTCTATTCCCTAAATCTATTCCTTATGCAAACAACTTTCATAGTTCTCACGAGAGGCTACACCTCCTATATAGATCAGTTCTCTGTTCTCATTTTTGAACAACAACTTTAAGGTTGGTTCACCTAAGAAAGGAATATACTTTTCTCCACGCCTCATTAAATCCCAATCACCAACCCTCAAAGTACATTCCATTAAAACTGTTTTAGCATCAATATTTTTCATCTTTAAAGAATCCGCACTAAGCGGGAAGTGTTTCATTACCTCCTCGTAATGCATATTCGTAAAACAGAATAAACTGTCTTCAATATTGGTATAATATCCACTTTCCATAATAGCTATTTCATCTTCACGGTTATGCAGATCTTCATACCATTGGGATGGATCGTTACCAGGAAACGCAATGCCTCTAGCATAGCTATATTTTTGCAATTCATATTCGAAAGGTTGGTGGTTTGCTAAAAACTCCTGACAACTGTCACACCTTTGCTCTTTATTACATGAAAAAAACAATAGCGTCAGAAATAATAATTGCCCTAATTTTTTCATCTTTGGATAATGATTTTACTACGTCCAAGCATATTCAATTTAGAATTTGATACTTTTAGAATGTGTTGTTGCATGAAAGGAGAAAATGAAAAATGGTACAATAAGTATTTTTATTTAGGCTCGTTTTCAGAGCAAAGTTTAAAAAAAATTCTCTCTCAACCATTTAAATAGAATTAAATTTTTGAAAATCTAGTAGTTACCCTTCTTGCGTTTATACCTAAAATAGAGCAAACCTTGAAGGTAATAAATTAGTTTATTTCTTATGAAAGAAAAACAAATACGCTATCCCTAGCTCAATTGATTTGACAGATTTTGATACCCCACAATATCTTTTCTTTCGATTGCACCGCTCTATTCTATAGTTTATAAAGCCTTGAAAGTTTTTATAAGTATAGGCTGCTTTAAACAAAGTGCCAATAAAAATCTTGTTAGGTCTAGATTCCCATCCAGTAATACTAAATCTTATTTCTCTGTTAATAAACTTGCTGTATGAAGGACCAATCCCAATACTTATATTTTTATATGCGTATTCTAAAAATACTGCAGTCCTTATCGACCTGAATCTTTCTTCTCGAATAAAATTACTAAAGGCTTCCTGACTCAGAGGTATTGATTTTCGTGGGCTAAATAACAAATTGACTCCAAGTGATAATTTTTTATGTAATGGAGTTTGTCCAAAAACTCCAAATTGAATATTCCTACTGAAAAATCCTTCATCAGTCCTCAGGTCATTACTAACATGGTTTATATTATCCCAATTCATATTTATGTGGACTCCTGCCTTAGACTGCGCAAAACAATCGATAGATAGAAGTATAATGAATGAAAGTAGCACTGCAAATTTAATTCTGTTAATCATATCACTAAATTTAAAAATAAGCAGACCTTGATAATAGTCAAGGTCTGCAAAAAATATTATTTTATTAGTCTCTTTTCAATTTGAAAAATGCCATTTTTCGAATTATGCATTTCATAAATCAATATTTGTTCTCTATATTTATTTAAAATTAATCGAGGGTTTTCTTCTGTTCCAGAATATATCATTTGTCCTGAGATATTGTAGATTTTATATCTATCAAAACCATCATTATTTAAGTTTTCAGATACTTCATTGGTATAAAAATAATCTTGACCAATACTCGGTCTACCTCTATACTCTTCACATGTAGGATCGTCCCCATCACAATCCCGTAAAGTTACATTTATGCACTTTTTTGCAATGCTCGTAGGAAGTGCACTTGATATCGCACAGATTCTAATGTATTGAGGGTAGTAAGGGTAGTCATGGAAATCTGTGCACATAACAGATCCATTATCATTTAAAGTCATATTACTCCAAGTAGGAGGTATTTGCCATTCATAGTCAATTGAAAAATGAGTATTCCCGCCAATTCTAAGACACAGCCTTTCATCTTCTTCACAAAATATCGTCGGTGGATTTATACTGAATCCATATTGATCGCAATCTACAGGGGTAAAGCCTGGGAAGCAAACTGTAGTAAATGCTGTACCAATTACATTATAACTAGGATTGCAGACACCTCCAGGAAAGTGTAATGCGGCTATAAGCATTGCTGCTTGTCTAAATTCTGTAAATCCTGTGTTATTATCTAATAAATTTGTTATGTCTTGAAGGAAAGATATCCCATCTTCCATCCCCAGTTCTGTCAGTACTAAAAAATACCAATGCGTAAGCGCATCCTTGGCGCTATCAGAAGAACCATCAAAACAAACTGGAACCGAAAAGTCAACTCCTCCTTCTCTTAATCCATCTCCCCTAATCCAATCGGAGTTTCCTTCACACATAAATTCAACATACATTGCATACATATCTGCAATTGCTTCATGAAGTATGACACCAGGTACATTATTTATCTCATCGTATTTAATCCGTCGATAAAGAATTTTATGTGCCAATTCGTGCGCTAGTAGTTCACAAGTAGTTCCGTTGCCCGTAAGATCGTTGGAACCTATTTTAATATGAGCATTATTTCCTGTTACGTCAGAAGATGCTGACCCACCAGAGCAACCTATAACTAAATGAATCTCATCAAAGCAAACACCTATCTCTGAGTAAATAGCTAGGACACCTGTCATTTGGCTGACTACAATTTCTGCTTCTGGAGTAAGTGGTGACATTATCGGAAGGCCTTCTATATCTCCTGCCTTTATTTTATCACAAGGACCTGATCCTTCATGAACTATAATAGAGGTTACAAATGGGCATATAAAACTACTTGAACTATATTCTTTGTTTTTACAAACCGCATCTCCAAATCCTGCTTCAGAGTACCTAGGCACGGTTCTTAGTACATCTCCAGTATGGGCATTAATAAAAGATGTGAGATGTCCATCTATAATGTAATTAACTTCCCAAATTAAGTCAAATTGACATCCAGAATTAAAGCTATTGGATATAATCAGATTGGATGTATAGTTGTCAGCTCCGATTAGTTCACCTATTGAGGTTTTACTGAATGTTGGCTGCGTAGGAACATTGATTTGTTCTCCAATGTTGGAAATTATAAAATTATTTAAACTTGGTTCTGCACAAGGATGTCCACCTCCGCCACCATCTATATAGCCGTGGTCTATAACTTCAATATTCCTATAATATTGCTGATAAGTTGAAATATACTTACCTGGCTGTAACCGACTTTCATTTGATTGAGAAAGTTTAAATGTAATATTAGGGTTTAGATTCAGCAAATCTTCTACTTCCATGAAACTTTGCAGCCCATCGAAATTATCAAATAGAATCAAACCATCAGGTCTTAATTCTTGTACTTGTTCAGAAATTTGTGTTCCTCTTGCATCAAAAATAAACTGATTTTTATTTGTACAATCACTTTGAGAGAACAGATTGAGTGAACTAAATAAAATAAAGATTAATAGCATAGAGTGCTGCTTCGACGGGGGGGGACAAATTGCCCAATAAAATTTTTCATGATAAATGGTTTATGAATAAATGAATAAAAAAATCTCTTCATAAAACTACTCCAGGAAAAGCTCGGTCTGCTGCTAGTATCGATAAGGCTATTCTAGTGCTTTGTCTTGGTGTTCGTTTTTGTTATATCTCAATATAGCATTTGTTTTTAAGAAAATGAAAATTAATTTGAAAAGCTTTGCATCTTCGTTGCCCAACAAAAAACTTTATTTTTGGTGGATTGTCTTATAATGGTGGATTTAAATGCGAGATATACGAGCGCCAAACACGTGACTCAAATGAGGAATTAACTTTGAGCCCACTCTGAAAACTGACGAATTGCATAAAATAGAATATTTTGGATGTGATCTTCCGATGCGCAGCAATATTGATTCCGCGGTACCGCGGAATCAATATAGGAAGGGAACTACTGCTAGCTAGCAGTAGCATGTAATACCTCTCAGTGATGCCTGAGCATCAGTTAATTGAGAAAATGAAAAATATCGCCAAAAGAAACATTTTTGGTTTTGTGAGTTT
>ENA-ORXT01003941-ORXT01003941.1-marine-metagenome-genome-assembly--contig:-NODE-3941-length-15770-cov-13.434780_pt1 | contig 15770 bp, 14 predicted proteins | sample MGYA00237868_ERZ511482 | MGnify/ENA metagenome assembly ERZ511482 | reverse complement strand
AGACCGCCTGGTGCGAACGATGAAAGGCTCCAAACCCTAAATGAATCACGCCAACCTGACACGTCGAGCGATCGTATCGGGTTGCAGAGATCAGTTCAGATCTATTCGTATTCATGATGAAATATCGCGTTTGGGGGCGAGATCTTTACGCGCTGTTTCACGGTACAAAGAAGGAGTCATTCCCTTCACTTTGAGAAAGTGTCGATTGAAGTTAGCCAGATTCTTGTAACCGGATTCCTGTGCAATGGCAGTAATCTGTTCGTCAGAGGCGTAAAGCAGCCCACACGCCTGACCGATACGAATACGATTCAGAAACTCAACAAAGCTGTGCCCGGTTACCGCGTGAAAGTTTCTACTGAACGTTATCTCTGTCATGTTGGCCATGGTTGCAGCTTGAGCCACTGAGAACGTCTCAGCGAAATGCTTGTTGATATGATCCACCACGAGTGCGATGCGAGCTTGTTTGCTACCACCCTCTGGCTGAATCAGTTTGGTAATCGACAACGTTCTCTTTTCAGCGTGCTCATTAAGCCGAACCAGAAAACGCACAAATGCAAGAATACGTTCGGCCCCTGTGTTGTCGCGAATTGATTCCATATGCCCTCGTGCAAACGTCGGATTGAACCCTTCAAAACAGATTCCTGATTTAGCAAGCTGTAGCAGTTCAAGTACTTGTGAGAATTCGGGGAAACCCTCGGCCAGTTTCTCGACACTTTCGTGGCTGAATTGAATCAGCATGTCTCGAATGTCGATTGGTTGGGTCCAGACGCTATCAGTTATCCAGTTATGCGGCAGGTTAGGGCCAGTCATGAACAAATCACCGGTTTTAAAATCGCCGATATAGTCGCCTATGAAAGCCTTGCCCCGGGTTTCCACAACCAGATGCAATTCATACTCTTCGTGGGCATGCCACCGACACAGTTCGGACGGCCACCCATGTTGCAAGAAACGTATGGATCGCGTGGTTCGATCAACCTGTTCGATTTCGGGTTCGATGATCGACATGCCACTAGCTGATCACGTCTGCGCCATGAGTAAAGAGAAAACTCACTTAACGGCTCCAAAGGTCAAACCACGTACCAACTGCTTCTGACAGAACCAACCCAGGATAATGATCGGGCCTACCGCGGCTGTTGATACTGCGGACAGTCGACCAAAGAACAAGCCCTCTGGAGCTCGGTTACCTTCAATCAACTTGGACAAAGTCGCGGCCTCAGTTGTTGTCAGTCGAACAGTCCAGTAGGCCTCGTTCCAGCAAAAGATAAACGTCAGTAGCGCAGTGGAGGCAACTCCACCCCACGCGAGTGGTACCAGGATGTCCTTGATTTCACCCCAGGTTGTAACACCGTCCATCTGGCCTGCTTCAATTATCTCCTTCGGAACTTCCTTGAAGTAGGTAAACAGCATCCATATCACGATGGGCAGGTTAACAAGGCACAACACCAGGATAACGAGGAAGTGTGTATCGTAAATACCTAGAAAATTCTTGGTTAAAAAGGTCATGGGGTAGAGAACCGCTGCTGCCGGTAACATTTTTGTAGACAGCATCCACATGAGAATATCTTTGGTATGGCGGCTGGGATTGAACGCCATGGCATACGCTGCCGGTATGCCTACAAACAACGCAAAGAGTGTTGCGAATGATGCTGTTATGACCGAGTTGATGGCAAAGCGCCAGTAGTCGTAGTTTTCGGTCATGTTGGTGTAGTTTTCAAGCGTTGGCTTGAAGACAAACAGAAACTCGGGTTTAACGGCATCCGCATCTGTCTTGAAACTGGTGAAGATCATCCAGAAGATCGGAAAGAAGAAGATCAGTGCGATGACCCAGGCAAGAACGGGCCAAAAGATATCTCCAAACCTGGATTTTTGAGCAACTGTAGCCATGTCAGTATCCTAATCCATCATGCTCTTGCCAACCATGCGAAGCAGGAATATCGCAACGATGTTGGCAATGATTACGGCGAAGATGCCGGCGGCGCTGGCTGCACCAATATTGTTCGAAGAGAATTCACCAATGAGATAGGGCAGGTTCTTGTTGCCATTACCTCGACTGACGATTTCGATTTCGGCATACAGCGAGAGGTGAAATATTGACTGGATCATTACAACGATGGCGATGGGTCGCCCCAGATGAGGCACCGTCAGATTGCGAAATCGTGACCATGCGCTGGCACCATCCAGTATGGCGGCCTCTTTCTGGCTCTCATCTTCAGACTGAAGTGAGGTCATGAAAATCAGTATGGCGAATGGTGTCCATTGCCACGTCACCATTATGATGACAGCGTAGGCTGATGTTTGCGTTGCGCGGAATGATATCGGATCAAACTCTGGCCACATCGAGAAGAACGCACCGAGTACCGGGAAATCTCTCAGGCCGGCGACTATCTCGTTAATGCCGGCTACCGCAAGGCCGTTAAGCCCCAGAACCGGATCAAGGATCATGTTGATCCATAGCACTCCGTTGACCGCAGGCATTACGAAGAAAGGTGATATAAGCAAGACGCGTACGATTCCGCGACCTGGAAATGATCTGTTTACCAGCATGGCGAGGGCCAGGCCCAGAACAACAGTCAAGAAAAGAATACTGCCGACGATAAACAGGCTGTTTTGCACCGCAAACCAGAAATCCTTGGCTTGCAGGACGTATTCGTAATTACCAAACCCCCGCCAGTTACTTAGAGCCGGTGTTGTCCACTCTGGTCTGCGCTGGCTGCTGAGTACATAGCGAATGAAAGAGAAATACAGCGTCATGCTGAGTGGAACGAGCATCCAGATCAGCAGCAGAAGAACAGCTGGTGTTTGCAATAAACGGGGTAACGTTCGTTTGGACATAGAGCTCTTTTAACCTTATAAAACTGTGGTTACCCTTAGGGGTCGTGAAATAATAAGCTATACAATTTCGATCGTTCCTGCGCCCGTCCAGCATGGCGTGAGAAGGGCGAATATCGGGCTATTCAACCGATGAACAACGCCGCTGGGCGGGATGCAGGGGCGGCTGAAATGGATAGGTTATTGTTTTACGATCCCTTAGTTTAAGGGAACGAACTACTCTGAGTACTGCAAAGTGTTAACCGGTTTTCCGAAACACTTTCAGTAAATCTACTGGTACAACAAGCTCGACGACATCGTCATCGCCGAGCTTTGGTCTTACTTGGACTTCAAAACCTAACCTACTACTTAGTAACCAGCTTCAGACATGATCGCTGCTGCTGCACCTTGAGCCGCAGCAAGCGCCTCATCAACAGACTTTGCACCAGAAAGTGCCGCAGAGATTTCTTGCGAAACTGCGTTACCAACTTCTTGGAACTCAGGGATCGCAGCAAATTGAACACCAATGTATGGCTTCAGATCTGTTGCTTCAGGAGCCGCAGAATCGATCGCAGCCATTTCCGCAGCAGCAAAGTCTGCAGCAGCTTGGAATTCAGGGATTGCGTAAGTTGAAGTACGTGTACCTGTTGGAACTTTATCCCAACCGAAGTCTGGGTGGTTACCCACTGCCTGGATGTACTCTTTGGAAGTTGCCCACTCTATGAATTGTTGAGAAGCTTCAGCGTTTGGTGAACCTGATGGTATCGCCATTGCCCAAGCCCACAACCAGTTAGCACCAACCGGGTTGCCAGCATTTGGAGATTGCGCGTATGCAACTCCGTCAACAGTCAGGAAAGAAGCAGCAATAGTAGCGTCGATCCACATGCCACACTTGCCTTCGTTGTACAGAGCCAGTATTTCGTTGAACGAATTACCTTCCGAGCCTGGAGGTCCGTAAGTGCTCAGCAGGTCAACGTAGAAGTTGACCGCTGCTTTCCATTCGTCAGTCTCAAGAGTAGGTTTGTAGTCAGCATCAAACCAGGCGCCACCGAATGAATTGACGACAGTGGTAACAAACGCCATACCGTCGCCCCAGCCTGGCTTACCGCGCAGACATACACCGTAAACGCCTTCGTCAGGGTTATGGATTGCAGCTGCTGCTGCCTTGATGTTGTCCCAGCTGTCGTTGTCAGCAATCTCAACGCCCGCAGCATCAGTCAAGTCTTTACGGTACATGACCATTGAAGACTCACCGTAGAAAGGTGCAGCGTAGAGTGTGCCGTCAACTGACAGGCCGTTACGCATGGCAGGCAGCATGTCATCGACATCATAAGCTTCACTAAATTCTAGTGGCATAATCCAGCCTTCGGCGCCCCAGATAGGTGCCTCGTACATGCCGATATTGATGATGTCGTACTGACCACCACCCGTCGCTGTGTCAGAAGTGACCTGCTCACGCAGTACGCCTTCTTCCAGAGATACCCAGTTCAGCTTCACACCCGTCTCTTCGGTGTAGGCTTCTGCGACTTTCTGCATGTTGATCATGTGACCGTTATTAACGATCGCGATGGTCAGCTCATCTGCTGCTGACGCTGTTGTTGCCGTAGCAGCTCCAACAGTCAAGGCAAGAGCTGTCTTATAAAATAATTTCATGTTTCCTCCCAGGAACCAAGAAGTGGTTGTTTTCGGACGGCCAATATGGCCTCATTGAAATGTTCGAGCAAATACGATACTAACAATATTGCGTACATATCCATCAAAGAATGCTAATTTTTCGTGTATTTTGTACAATTTCGATAAATAACCATCAAAAACCGATGACGACGTGTGTCAGTTCATTCAAAAGACTCTTTCTTTCACGGATCGAAATAAATAAGCTTATTCTGTGTTTTGGTGAGCCCTGACGGTGGATGTAGGGCAAGGTGTGTCTGGTCACCGCAGTCAGGCTGATCGGTTTTCACTCGATGCCTAAAACAGGCTTTAACGAAAAAATCCAATACAGGAGCGAATTCGCTTGAGTGATCAAAGCTACGAGGCCAGGCTGGAACGCGCAGAGTACGAGCTGTATTCCCGAAAAATTGGTCGGAAGAAATCCCATCCATTGCTGTTCAAACTGTTACGAGTGCTAGGTTTTAAGGTGCGGCCACCACACTACGCTGCTCCCCGCTTTGTTTTTGCTTTCTGTACTTTCTATATCGCCGTGCTGATTGCCGCCTTGCTGTTGTTCATACAAAAAGACGCCGAGACCATCAGCTTGCTCTCGATAGCAATCAAGTCTGTTGCGGTCGGTTTGGTTTTTGGTCTGGTCATGATGCTTGTCAATATAGAGAGCAGGAAAACCCACCAGCTGACATCTTGGGAAGATATCTAATAGAGCGCGGTCAGCAGAGCGCCTGAATAACCTTTGCGCTTCAGGCCCTGAGTAAGAAATGACATACAGACTCACGATCGCGGTATTTGCTGCTTTGGCCATCGCTGCCGGTTGGGCTATCCTACGGCCTGAACAATATCCCGGAACCACAGTTCACTTGGCTGGCGATTCCACAATGGCTCCGCAGCTGGCGTCCTCACGGCCCGGAACGGGGTGGGGAGAGCCGTTTGCATCGATGCTGTGCGAAGGCGTCAGAGTGATTAACCATGCCAGGAACGGCCGCAGTACAAAGAGCTTTTTGTCGGAGGGCCTGTGGCAGAGTCTCACAAAGCAAATCCGCGCTGGCGATATCGTCATGATTCAATTCGGGCATAACGATCAGAAGATCGCCGCCCCGAATCTTTATGCGAGCCCATGGCAAGATTATCGAGACAACTTGCAAAACCTGGTAACCGACGCAAGGACGCTCGGCGCAGAACCGGTTTTGCTAACCTCGATTGCCAGAAGAGCCTTCAACTCGCAGGGTACGCCTGAGAAAACACTGGGTGACTATCCTGAAGTGACCAGAGCGGTAGCGGCAGAGATGGACGTCAAGCTCATCGACCTTAATTCTGGCACGCACCAGTTGCTTGCTGAGATGGGCCCGAAAACGTCGAAACAGCTTTACCTGCATCTAGCTCCCAGTACGCATGCAAATTATGCTCAGGGTATTGAAGACAATACTCATCTGAATTCACAAGGTGCTTGGGTTGTAGCGACACTGGTCGCTGATGATCTTGTCGACTTTCTGCCCGATCTGATTTGCATCACTAGGGTTAACGATGCCATGGCCATTGGTGGATTGCGCTGGCTCAGTGATAAAGGTATTGAAACGCCGAGGCAGGTGGCTGTGGCTGGATTTAACGGCACATCCATTGGTCAGAGTATCCAGACTCGCTTGACCACGCTGGATGTACCTAGACGCGAAATAGGTCGCCAGGCAGCGTTATCAATTCTGGCGTAAATGGATGGCAAGAGCGTGTCGTCTTGCCATGAAATGACGCTGCGTCTGGTGCAGGGCTCAACAACGTGAAATAGCAACGAAATCTATGGTAATACACCATAGGTTTCATGCCACTGTCTGTTACTGGCTGATATCGATAAACACCGCATCGTCCTGAATGCTGACAGGATAAGTCTTGAGTTTCTCACACGCCGGTGCAACAGTTGGGTCGCCCGTGCGATAGTCGAAAGCACCGAAGTGCAGCGGACACTCGATTTCGAATTCATCCACAATGCCATCGCCCAGATGCGCCTTCGCATGAGTGCAGAATCCATCGGTTGCATAGAAGTTTCCATCCGGGCCGTGATAGACAGCGTAGGTCTTGTCGTCGTGGTCAAACCGGAGAACTTCTTCTTCGTCTATTTCTTCTTTGCTGCAGGCACGTATCAGTTGTGTCATGGTTTTTTCCAGTTATTGTTTCGAGAGATTGCGTTCGCGTCGGGGTGAGTTACTGGTTTCACCGCACAGATCGTTCATGAATAGAAATGTCACATCGCCACCGCTCCCTGAGCCTAGTGATACACATATCAGACTTGTCCGTGGTGCTATCTGCGTTGTGTGTTGCCATTCGATACACGTAGTTTTACCGCAGGCTGGCCTTTTGGCGGCATGGGAGTCTCTGATCGATTCTGATTCTGGTAGAGCGTTACGTGTGTTTCAATTGCGTTCAGACACTCGGGCACGTCACGCCTTATGGCGGATTCGTAGATGGCCTTGTGCTCTTCCATGGTTACTTCGCGACCAAACCCGAAGTCTGCTATGTGCGTCGCTGCATACATTCGGAATGTATCGAAAGCCGTTTTGTAAGCACGCATCAGCAATGCTGAATCGCAGGCAGACATCAAAGTGCGGTGAAACTCCCAATCCTGCATCGACCAGTGTTCAACGTACTTCTCAACGTCATTACTCTCAGTCATTTGTCGCTCTACATAGGCAAGCTTCTGATAAGCGGCTGTCAACGCAAGTTCCCAGTCGAAGTCACCGCGCTGCAGCGAAAGCTCAGCTGCTTCTCGTTCGAGAATCAACCGCAAATGCGCAGCTTCTCGAAACGTTTCGTTGGAGTGAATGACAGCTCGAAATCCCTGATTTTTCTCTGATTCGATCAGACCTTCGCCGGATAGTCTGAGCAGGGCCTCACGCAACATGCTGCTGGTGCAATTGAGTTCTTGTTTCAAGTGTTGAGGAATCAGGCGCTCTCCAGATGCCCAGCGACCGCAAATCAGGCCTCGACGCAATAACTCGTAGGCAGTGGTGTCTTCAGAACTCATGGCTGTATTGAACCTTTACTCTCGTCGGCGATATTCATGACTGGATAACAACTGTACTGGGCGTTGCGCCGAGCGATGGGCCAAGTACTGACCGAGCCGTCCAGTTACCCTTGGCGTTATATTCGGCATGCGTTATTATATTCGAATATTGCATAATTTTCGAATATGTCGTATTTTGACGAAAATATCAACTCGTTCTTCAAGCCACGACTGCCGTATGTATGAAAGCTAGTGGCTCAGCTGAGGTTACTTCTGATGGCGAAAAAGCCTAAGACAACAGTCGATGAACATGGGCAGATCCGTGATCGTCGTGGCGAATGGCGTTCTGGCAGGCCGGTGTTTCTGGAGCCGCTGCTGGACACACCCAAGGACTTCAAACGAATTGCAAAGTGGCTTTTCGGGATACCAGGCTTCTTTGCACCCTGGTTTCTGATCTATATGGTGGTTATCGGTATCAGCTATGCGTTCTTCACGCCGGCGATGTCCCGCATGGAAAATCTCAGCCCTGGCTGGATTCTCGAGATCATAGCGCGCAATGTCATCCTGCTAACAATATGGAATGGCGCGTTTCACCTTTGGTTTTACAAGTGGCGTAAACAAGGCAGGCTCAAGAAATACAACGCCAACTGGATGTCAGAAAACAACGCCACTTTCCTGTTCAAGGATCAGGTCTGGGACAATATATTCTGGTCGTATAGCGGTGCGTTGTTCTGGAGTGCCTATGAGTGCCTTATGTGGTGGGCATACGCGAATCAGTGGTTGCCCTACGCAGACTTCGTTTCAAACCCGGTGTGGTTTTGTCTGGCCATGGCCCTTGTACCGTTCTGGCGCAATTTCCACTTTTACTGGATTCATCGACTCATCCACTGGAAGCCGATTTACGATCGCGTGCATTACCTGCATCATAAAAACGTCAATGTGGGGCCCTGGTCGGGCATGGCGATGCACCCCGTGGAGCATCTCCTCTATTTCAGTTGCATCCTGATTCATGTTGTTGTTCCGAGTCATCCGCTACACATGATGTTCAATGCATTTCAGACCGCCCTTGGTCCGGCTGTCAGTCACACAGGGTTTGATGAAATCGTTTTTGGAGATGAGAAAGCTGTAAAGAACGATCGCTACATGCACTACCTGCACCATCGGTATCACAATGTGAACTTTGGTGAGAGCAACGTGCCCCTGGACAAGTGGTTTGGCAGCCTGCACGACGGATCAGCTGAAGCTGACTTGCACTTTCGTGAGGTTCACATGCAAAGAGTGAAGGCGCAGCAGGCCAAGGCTGGATAGTAGTAGATAGCGACCCGTCTCTGCGTTTTGTTTGGCGTGTGTATACGTTTTTTTCTTTGTGGAGTAAGACGTGAACGATCCCATTGTTGTGGTAGGTGCAGGGCACGCTGCCGTACGCGCGGCTCTGTCGTTAAGAGATGCCGGTTACAAAGGTACTGTAGTGATGATGGCTGCAGAGGGCGTCGAGCAACCCTACGAGCGCCCGCCGTTATCCAAGTGGTCAACTGATGAGACTTTTGATGTAAAGCCTCTGGTGTCGGAAGCTGAGCTGCGAAGCGCAAACATTGAGCGCATCACGAGTAAGGTGGTGAGTCTGGACAGTTCGAACAAGCTTGTTCATCTTGGCAACGGTGATATCTGGCGATATTCTAAACTGCTACTGGCTACGGGGGCTACAGCGCGTAAGCTACCGGATAGTCTGTCCTCTGGTTCGAACGTTTTTTACTTGCGTGATATCGCAGATGCGCTAGCGCTACAGCGCGCTGCTCAAGAGGCAAAGTCTGCCGTCATTATCGGTGGCGGTTTTATAGGTTTGGAGCTAGCCGCCAGTTTGCGCTCAATAGGCAAAGAGGTGCACGTTGTCGATTCGGCAGAAAGAGTGTTGGGTCGTGCAGTCAGCGCTTCTGTGGCTGGACTCGTACATGACTTGCACGTAAAGCAAGGTGTGCGATTCATCCTCAACTCCCAGCTCGAAGAAATAACTGCATCGCCCGCCGTGGTCAGGCTGCATGGAGCTCAGTCACTTCACGCCGACATGGTCGTTGCCGGAATTGGCTCAGTTCCGGAAGTGCTGCTGGCACAACGAGCCGGACTTGAAGTATCCAATGGCATTGTGGTGGATAGCTACTTACGCACTAGCGATCCTGACATCTTTGCGGCAGGGGATTGTTGTGCCTTTCCACTTTACGGTGCAGGTGGTCGATCCAAGCGGCTGGAATCCTGGCAGGCTGCGGGTGATCAGGGGGCTGTGGCTGCTAAGAACATGATTGACGATAACTCAGTAAGCTACAAGAATGTACCGTGGTTCTGGTCAGAACAGTATGATCATGTACTACAAGTTGCAGGACTTCCCTCACAGGGAATGCAATTTTTTGAAAGATCATATAGTGAGATTCACCACGTCAGCTTTGGAATCAACCCGGATGGCACGCTCGGCTACGCGTGTGGCATTGCTGCCGGACTGAAAGTTGCCAAAGACATTCGGTTTTCGATGAAGCTCATTGAAAACAAGGTAGTAGTGGCAAGTGATGATCTGGGGAACCCAGGGTTTGCGTTGAAGGGTTTACTATAGTCTCAGGGCGCTCATTGCCTCTAGTTTGAAACTGTCAATTGTGATTGAACGGTTCAGCACCAAGTCCATATCGCCCCGGTATGGCTTGGATGATCCTGAATCCATTACAATGACCCATGAGATTCCGGGTACCTCTTCGCTACATCACTGTCTTTGGCGTGTCAGCACTCGTCGCGCTGGCCGTTGGCGTAGTCTTTTTTCTGGGTTTTTCTAGCGCTGCAAAAAATACTCGCCTTTTGATGACTGATCAGGCTAGCGGAATGATCAGTTCCATGGAGCGTAATATTTCGTTATGGCTTCAGCCTATTAGCAGTCAGGCTTCATGGGTTGCCCAGCATGTGACAGACAATGCTGATGCGGTGTCCGATCTGGAACAATTTGATTCATTCATGTTTGGGGCGTTGGCTGCTACAAGCCACGTCGCTGGTATGGCGCTGGTAACACCTGATGCTGTGAGTCGACGCTGGACGCGCTCAGATAGTGTCGCAATTACCGAGAATTGGTCCTCACGAGAGGGGATAAAACTGTGGATCGAGGATGCCAGACAGCGTAGTGAATCTTCATGGATTGAACCGTTCTTTACTGACACGATTGACAAGACAATACTGCTTCATGATTTGCCTATTCATGACGCGGACGGAAAATTACTTGCCATACTGGCTCAGATCGTACCCATAGCAGAACTGTCGAGTCACGTTGTCGATATGACTCCCCGTGAGGGAATGATACCCTTTGTACTGTATGGCGAGGATATTGTACTTGCCCACCCTTTGTTGATCGAGGATTCAGGCAATGGCGGTACCGCGTTCACTCCTCTGATGGCATTGAGCGATCTTGGCGATGATGTACTGAAGCGAATCTGGTCTCCTGACGACGAGGAGCTATTCTTTCTTGATAGCGAGAATAGCGTAATGAGTAGCGGCGCGTTCCTCGAAGAGCATAATCGTTACTTCATTTATGTATACAAGAAGATTGAAGATTATGGACCCTTACCCTGGATTATCGGGGCGCATCTGAATACGGAAATTTACGGTGGTGCTGAAAGCAATCGTTTGATGCGTGCCTTGATAGGTAGTATTGTTGTGTTACTGGCGGCTATCACGGGAGCGATCCTGTTGGGCCGTTATATTACGCGGCCTGTGTCGGCTATTGCCAATGCAGCACGCCTCGTTGAGGCTAACAGGCTCGCAGAGGTACCTGCTCTGGCACCTAGTCGTATGCAGGAATTTGATGATGCCGCACGCTCATTTAATCAGATGCTGGTAGATCTACGTGAACGAACGCTGATGCGCCAGACGCTGGGACAATTTGTACCGGAGGAGGTAGCTCGTACATTGTTGTCTGAAGGTGGATCTCTGCAGTCCGAGACCGCGCAGGCAACACTTCTTTACTCTGACATTGAAGGATTTACGGCTCTGACTGAATCATTGGGCGCTACGAAAGTGGTCGCTATTCTTAATGCTTATTTTTCAGCCATGGTAGAAGTTCTGGAAAGTTATCAGGGTGTAGCCACTCAGTTTCACGGTGATGCCATTCTTGCTACTTTCAATGTACCGATCAATAATCAGGAACATGCCAGAAATGCTGTTATGGCAGCCGTAGAAATGTTGGATGCAGTGGAGGCTCAGCAATTCTCCGATCATGATCTACGGATTCGAATTGGTATTGATAGCGGCTCGGTCGTGGCAGGCGCTGTGGGTGCCGCTGGCAGGCTCAGCTATACGGTTTACGGAAATTCGGTAAATCTGGCCGCACGCCTGGAAATGCTCAATAAGGAGTTTGGTACTTGCCTGCTTGTATCGGAAAACACTGCAAGTCTTGCCGGGAGTGACGTTGGTTTGCGTATGGTTGGCCAGACTTCGATACGTGGGCAAGCTGAGACAATCAAGGTATACACCCGCAAAGAATATTCGTAACCACAGGAAAAGAGGTTCTTTGTCTTGGTTCGTGTCATGTACAGTCTGTCGATTTTGCTCCACCGGAAAGGCTCTGTGAAGCTAAGATAGTTGCATGGGCGTATGCAAAGACTGAAAATCGTTGCTCGTTGCTCGTTGCTCAATTGTCAGGTTTTTGTACAAGAGTTTTGGTTGTCAACCTGATTAACTGAGTTTGTCTTCTTTCCCGCAACTTGCAGTAACCACATACCAGTGCGAATGCGAACAACGTCCACCCAGAGAGCGCACCGGCTTTTTTCGTTACCTTTATGTCCGATAGGACTTCGTCGTTTACCTCAGTCTGCGATTCGATAACATCAAACGGTGATGGGGAATCCTGACTCCCGGCAGCTGTATCGATATTAGTATCAGTGACGAGGTTGTCAGGAAGACTGACGTCCTGAGCTTGGCCAGAAGGCTCACTGCCGTCTCCACTGAATGTATCTCGATCAGGTGAGTTGGTAGATTGGATGCCTGTTTTCATTGCCTGGTAGCTGATACAGAATGTGTCTGTAACGCTGATATCGAGTCTGGGCTCTAGTGCTGACGAGATACCGTAAATAGTGTGTGGTAGCTCGTTGTCAGATCGTAGAACAATCGTAAGTTGTCCTGACCCTGCAACGTTTTCTTCGAGGCTTAGGTTTTGTACCTGATTCTGTGAGTTTTCAAAGTTATAGGTTCCTAGCAGTAAGGAGGCGTACGGGAGTTCTTGAACAGGTGTGAGTGTTGTCCAGTCACTATGGCTGCCCAGATAGGCTGACAACCCTGCATTGGGTTGGCTGTTTGCCAGCTTGAGCGTTGCCTGGACTATTGGTAGCTGCGGAACATCGAAACGCAATAAGGCATTCTGTTGTGGCGAGACTAAGGAGATAGCGTCACCTCCGACGTAGCTGCTAACATCTGAGAAAACGACCGCGCTTTCAGCTGCTAGCGACAATGTATTACCGATACAGGTATTTCCTGCAAAAGCATGGCTGGTAAGTTCGGTCTGAGATGCCTTCGGGGATGCCGTCAAGGCATCGAACAGGGCTACATCAAACTCTTCCTGTTCGTAGCGGAACAGGGCAAATCTATCCAGGCCATGTCCGTTTGATCGCCCAGCTATTTCAACGAGATGATCACCCGCGTTGAAGTATTGTCTGATGGGCTTGTTGTCATTGTCCACGGTATAGGCATCCCATGTCCACTGTGCAACCTGGCCCATGTAGGCCTTGGTCCAACCATCGAGAAAATGCTGGCCTTCAATATTGCTTCCAGTGGGGAATCGTACCCAGCTATCGTTATGCTCAGTAGCGTCCAGTCCAACGGTGTTACGTGATCGCCAGCGTAGCTCATAGTTGCCGGGATTTTCGATGCGAACGTTGTACTGAATCGGGTTACCACGGGGTGCTTCTGATCTGGCGTAGTTATTGGTGCCATCCCACACCAGGTAGCCATCCCCCGTATGCCCTTCAATGCTGTTCTCGACGGACCACGCGCCTTGCGCCGCCCCTTCTTCTATCTCGACAATCAGACGTCCGTTGTGTTCAACAAATGGATCGGTATTGGCAAATGCGGTGTTCGCGGCTATGGCTATGCCTGTAGCCATAGCGAAAGAAATGTACTGTCTGATCACAATCTGGTCCCCTGACGATTCGCTGGTTTTGCACACTATGGGTGTGGCGCCTTTTCTTATTGTCGAATCCTATCTGGCGAATGCCGCTTGTTTAGTGATCTGTGTCTCTAAAAATACTTGTTGCGTCGCCCGAATGATTTGAGAAGAGCGCTATTTCACATTAGAAGGCGAAACACAGAAAAAATTGTGAAAATTACCCTTGAAGGTTACCGATTAAGAACAGTGCGATAGCAACAACAAACGTAGGGTATCCAGTGAGCGCTGCAACGTCTTGCGACGCACTCGGGCAAGCTGTTCTCTTCCACTATTCCAGAAGGAGTAATTCATGACTCTCATCCCAGCACGTAAAAATGTTCCAACAATCAGGTCGGGAAATCAACTCAACAACAGACATCACTTAGTCTGGCACGGAAGCGTTAGTGAAATCAGATCATTCGTTGATTCGCGACAGTCAGACAACGTGTTTGGCCACGGACCTGCCCCTATTTATCTGTGCGCTGGCTGGTATGAAAAAACCTCCGGAGTTAGAACGAAGGCTACTGACCCCAACTCATTTTCACAAACACTGGGAGGCGCAGCTGCAGGTATGATCGACACACCTGTTATAAGTTATGCGGTGAAACGAATCATGGTTGCCACCACAGGAATCCGGACGTTTCATTTTATCAGCCTTATTTCGGGCAACCGAGTTAGAACAGAAGCCGAAGCGGCACGGATAAACTACGTTATGGGGCAAAAAGCCTGTGTTTGCCTCGCAACGTTCAAACCAGGGGTTGATGGCTCCAGACTCTCTGCAGCATCCGATACGTACATCAGTATTGGCGACTTGAGCGGTTATGTGAACGGGCCTACCATCGTTAATTTCAACAATGCCTCTATTGGCTATGCACCTCGCAATGACTGACTGTCGTGCGATAAACAAGATGAGATTTTCTAGTTGATGAATGGTGCCGGACCAGTGATGAATCTGCACAGGCGTTGGTTAAACAGCGTTGGAGTTTTGTCTTGATGAGATTCAGATTGACGTCACTCACAGATGATGGGCAGAGCGCCTGATACTTTCAATTGCCTCAAAATAAAGATCGTTGTCGTCGTTCTCACGACCCCAAGCCGAAGCAGGTTTTGCGTGATGAATTGCTCCAACGATTCTGGATCACTGGCCGCCACCTTCAGAATGTAATCGAAGTCGCCGGTAATGGATGCACACTCCAGCACTTGCTCATTGTTTTCGACAAACGTCTGGAATTTGTCGATATAGGACTCGGTGTACTTAACGAGGGACACTTGAACATGAGCAAGTGCGTGTAAGCCTAGTTTCTTGCCATCAACGATTGCCGAATACCGGGAAATGTAGCCATCTTCCTCCAGCCGTTTGACCCGGCGCCAACAAGGGGATTGAGACAGGCCGACAATGGCCGATAGTTCTTGTGTGCTGGCACGTCCATTTCGTTGTAAGGCTTGGAGGATCAGTTTTTCGAATTTATCGAGCATAAAAATACCTATAATCTAGGAGATAAAGAAATTTATAGTCTGGTATTGGCCAAAAAAGATAGATTTGGGCAGAATATGCCTAAAATCCTACCTTAAAATGTTCGCAATATCTTCCGATATTCAGAAGGTGCGTTCGCGCATCCATTCGTTCAAGCTGAATACAGCTCCCGAGGTCAGAACCATGAGCCTGCAGAAGCACGTCTATCAATCGATAGCACACGCGGTGAAAGACCACGGCATTACGACGATGTTCGGGCTTATGGGCGACGCCAATCTATTTGTGGTGGACAGCTTCGTACGCGATTTCGAAGGTCGTTTTGTACCTGCAGCACATGAAGGAAGTAGTGTACTAATGGCAGCCGCGTATGCACATGTCTCAGGCAAGGTTGGCGTTGCAACGGTTACCCATGGGCCAGCGCTAACCAATTGTGCAACTGCACTGACAGACGCTTCTCGTGGGCACATTCCATTAGTCATCCTCGCAGGCGACACACCGGTAGACAATCCACGTCACCTGCAAAGCATTGATCAGCGTGGCCTCGTCAACGTCACGGGGGCCGGTTTTGAGCAGCTTCGCACGCCCGCAACAGCTTGCAAAGACGTTGCGCGTGCTTTCTACCGCGCTCAGGTTGAACGCCGTCCTATTGTGCTGAACATGCCGGC
>ENA-ORXT01003940-ORXT01003940.1-marine-metagenome-genome-assembly--contig:-NODE-3940-length-15771-cov-3.341468_pt1 | contig 15771 bp, 8 predicted proteins | sample MGYA00237868_ERZ511482 | MGnify/ENA metagenome assembly ERZ511482 | reverse complement strand
GCCCTATACGGCACAGGTGGCCGAAGACATTTGCGTCATCAACTCGATGTATACCGAGGCGATCAACCACGAGCCGGCTGTGATCTTCATGCAGACCGGCAGCCAGCAGGTAGGCCGGCCGTCCATAGGGAGTTGGATAAGTTACGGGCTGGGCAGCCCGAACGAAAACCTGCCGTCGTTTGTGGTGCTCCTCTCGAAGGGTAGAGCCGACGTACAGAATCTGAATATGCAGAGTTGGAGCAACGGTTTCTTGCCGAGCCACCACCAGGGAGTACAGTTTCGTAACGGAGCGGACCCCGTACTGTACCTGAACAATCCGCCGGGAATTACCCGGGATCGGCGCCGTCGTGAACTGGATATGCTCGCCGCGTTGGATCGGGAACAAAAAAAACACTGGGGGGATACCGAGATCGACTCCAAGATAAATCAGTATGAGATGGCTTACCGGATGCAGGCCAGCGTACCGGAGATCACCGACTTCAGCGACGAGCCGGACTACATTTTCGACCTCTACGGCCCCGACGCCAAAAAACCCGGCACCTTCGCGGCCAACTGTTTGCTGGCCCGGCGGCTGGCCGAGCGCGACGTTCCTTTCGTACAGCTTTACCACATGGGGTGGGACCAGCACGGCAACCTGCCCGGCGACATCAAGAAGATGGCCAAGAGCAGCGATCAGGCCAGCGCCGCTCTGATCAAAGACCTAAAGCAGCGCGGCCTGCTGGAAGATACCCTCGTCATCTGGGGCGGCGAATTCGGTCGTACCAGCTTCAGCCAGGGCAAACTCAGTAAAACGAATTACGGGCGGGATCATCATCCACGTTGTTTCAGCATCTGGATGGCGGGTGGCGGCGTAAAACCCGGCATCACGTATGGCCGAACGGACGATTTTGGCTACAACGTTGCCGAGAACGGGGTACACGTTCATGACTTGCAGGCAACCATCCTGCACCAACTCGGGGTGAACCATGAGCGTTTTGTGTTCAAGCATCAGGGGAGGCGGTACCGGCTGACGGATGTGCACGGGCACGTGGTGAAGGGGATACTGGCTTAAGCGTACCAGCCACGGAAAGCCTGATCGACCGTTCAAACCTGATGCTCAGCGAAGTCCGGACCCGGATCGGAGTAATGATAGATAAACCTCCGCTGGTTGGTCCCGGCAGCATTGCTTTCTGGTGGCTACCAAAGGGCAAAGCCAGGCACCAAACGGATCTATAAACAGTAGGATATAGTATTTACCTTTGCGTAAATTTCACGAATATGAAAAGCAAGCAAATACTCGGCATCGTCTTCACCATCATCGGCGCAATCGGTTTAGCGGTCGGCGTAATGTCCATCTTCAATAAGGGCATGGCCTTCGGGCAGAACCCCTGGGGTGTAGCCATCATTGGCGGTATATTCTTCCTGACCGGAATGGGGTTGATGCGATCGGTAGGTACCGAGTAAAAAATCGTTCTCAACCGGCGCTAACGGCGTTGCTCTTCGTTTGGACAACGAATTTGTAGCTTAACGATCCGTTGATCACTCCGGCCTGATCAATAAAATGTTTCTTCGTTTAAAATCTGGAGGTAGAAGTTTATACGGACCCTCAGCCCTCCGGAGCTTCGTGCCACCACTCCGTTCTGCAATCGTCCAGGCCGTCAACCGAAAACCGCTGGCCGATCATCGGGCTGATCACGCAACTGCTATCGTCCGCCTCCTTGATTCGCGCCACGGGATCGAACCATGCGTGATCACTAAGGCTGAAAGCACCCCAGTGAATTGGCAGCAGGGTATCTCCCCGGAGTTCCCGGTGCGCGCGCAGGGCTTCTTCCGGTTGCATATGAACGTTTTTCCAGCGGTCGTGGTACTGTCCGCTGTCGAGCATCGTCAGATCGAAGGGGCCGAGGCGTTCCCCGATCTGGGTGAAGTGACGGCCGTAGCCGCTGTCGCCACCGAAATACAAGTTGTGATCTTTGGTTTTGATCGCAAAGCTGGCCCAGAGTGATTTATTGCGGGTGCCCGGGGAGCGACCGCTGAAGTGGCGGGCGGGGGTAGCGGTGAAAGTGCAACCGGCCAGGTCGGCACTTTGCCACCAGTCCAGTTCCGTGATCCGGTTGCGGGAGATGCCCCACTCGACGAGATGAGCACCGAGGCCGAGCGGACAAAGAAAAGCCGCGGTTTTGTCCTTCAGCAATATTAAGGTGTCGTAGTCTAGGTGGTCGTAGTGGTCATGGGAATAGACGATGAGGTCGATCTCGTGAAAGTCTTTCAGGGGGGTGTAATCTTTGTAGGGGAAGCGGTGACCGAGGAAGGGGACGGGAGCTACCCACTCGCCGAGCATGGGGTCTAGCAGGATGGTTTTACAACCAGTTTCGAGGCGGAGGGCGGAGTGGCCGTACCAGGTCAGGTAATCGTTACCGTCGTCGACAACGATCTGGTGGCCACCAGGCGAGACGGGAAGTGGTTCGGTGGGTTGGGTGTTCTTAGCTTTGATGTAGCCGACGAGATCGCCGAAGAGGCTTCCGAGGTCTTCCTGGAGGGGTGTTTTGTCGAGGTTCCGGAAGGAGCCCATCTTCCAGGCAACGGATCTTTGCTCCTTAACGTACTTCATGGCACCTGCGCCCGCGCCAAACTGGGGGTCGTTGCGCAGTTTTCTGACTACGTATGCGGCGGGAAGCGCGGCGAGAGCGAAAAGCCAGTTTCGTTTCATGAAATCTTTTTGCGAGGCGTAAGTTACAGATTTCCTGACAAGCTCCTTACGCTATAACCACGCCAAACAACTCGGGGAAGGAACTTTTTTAAATGTATGGTAATGCACCAGCCCGCCCCGGGGATCGATCCGGAAAACCCCTACGGTGTGGTCACCGGTATTGGCTGTAAGTAACCACTCGCCGTTGGGTGAAACGCTCACGTCGCGCGGAGATTCGCCGCCGCTGGGGTAGGTGTCGCGTACCACCAGTTTCTTGTCCCGCTCGTCGACGCGTAGCACGGTGACGACGCTGAAAGTGCGATCGCTGGTGTAGATCATTTTACCGTTGGTACCGATCTTGATGGCGGCACCCGCGGCCTCATCAACCACCCGCTCGGGCAGGGCATTGGCCATGGTGGCCCGGTAAAGCTTATCTCCGCTCAGGTCGATAAGGTGAACCCGACCGACGCACTCTCCGTTGGCGACCGCGAGCTGGCCGTCGGGGTGCAGCGCGATGTGGCGAACGCATTCACCTTTCGGAAAGGGCAAGCCCAGTTCCGGTCTTTCGGAGAGCTGTCCGTCGTCGGCCCGGTCGTAAACCCGTACCTGGTCGTCACCGAGGTCACAAACGTACACCCTTTTTCGGGCCGAATCGTAAGCGGCACAGTGGGCGTGCGGCTCGTTGCCGGGGCTGGAGGGTAAGAGTTTGATCGTCTGAGTCACTGCTCCGAGCGTACCGTCTTCGTTGCGGGAGACAACGTGCAGATGACCACTGTTGTAGCACGATACGATGAGGGTGCTGCCCGCAAAGGCCAGGTGGCAGGGGCCGTTTCCGGACAAGTCGAGGTCGGAAAGCAACTCAAAGGACACCTTGCCTTTACCGTTGCGCCGGACGAGGTGAGCGGCGATGCCCGCCCGCTCGTCCTGCATTTCCCGGACGGAATAGATAACGTTGCGTTTGCGATCCGTGATCAGGTAACTGGGGTTGATCGCGGGGGTGAACGCCAAGAACTCTATTCTGCCATCGGAAGGGAAGAAATCGTAAATGGATATTCCCCTGGCTTTCGCACTGGCGTTTCCTTCAATTTTCTCAGTATAGCCACCAACTATTAGCATAATTGTAAGATTAATGTTCAGTCTAAATCGTGCACGCTTAGCTGAACGGATTACAGGTTAATGTATGCATATAATGTCGATTTAGTAAAGGTCATCCGCGCCGAACATATCCGCAAGAATATCCCGGAAACTAAGGCTGTTTTGCATCGTCTCCTTGTTGAGTACTTCCATTTCGGCAAGTCCCTGAAGGACGAGTTCCATGTAGAGGTAAGTTTCTTCCTTACCGAGCTTGCGGTCGTGGAAGGTGGAGGTGACCATCTGGCGCAGCCCGGCCACGCCGTCGAGCGTATCGTGATAGTCCTTATTGGAAGCGTCGTTGAGAAGTTCCACCACGTTGCCGCCGCTGAAGTAAGCGCGGATGATGCCGTAGGGGTCGGAATCGGCACGACCGCTGGCTTCGGCCTCGTTGGGGTCGGGAAAAAATTCGAGGAAAGAGGTCTTTATGCTTTGACTCAGTAATTTCATCGCCACCCCGTAGGCACCTTCCTGCTCGCCCTCGTACACCAGTTCGACCTTACCGGTGATGGCCGGTACGACTCCCCAGAAATCGGTGATGCGGGCGGCGGTTTTCTTATCCCCGTTGATCAGGCTGCGGCGCTCGGCCGTGGAAATTAGGTTTTCCAGCGCGGTGATGCTCAGGCGGGCGGAAACGCCGGATTTTTCGTCGATGTATTCACTTTCACGGGCGGCGAAGGCCAGTTGTTCGAGCATGGTATTGAGCAGTTCGTCGACTTCCACCATGTCGGACTGGGACTTGACCAGGTCGGCTTCCTGTTTGGTGATCGCTCTGGCCGTCTCGATCGTCTTAGGGTAGTGGGTCAGGATCTGACTCTGGATGCGGTCTTTAAGGGGCGTTATGATGCTGCCACGGTTGGTGTAGTCTTCGGGGTTAGCCGTAAAGAGAAACTGAACGTCGAGCGGCAGGCGGAGCTTAAAACCCCGAATCTGAATGTCGCCCTCCTGGAGGATATTGAACAGGGAAACCTGAATGCGGGCCTGGAGATCGGGTAATTCGTTGATGACGAACAGGCCCCGATGTGCGCGCGGAACAAGGCCGAAGTGAATCACCCGCTCGTCGGCGTAAGTCAACTTCAGGGTGGCGGCTTTGATGGGGTCGACGTCGCCGATGAGGTCGGCTACGGATACATCCGGCGTAGCGAGTTTTTCCACGTAGCGGTCGTCGCGATGGACCCACTCCACGGGCGTGTCCTCTCCCTTTTCGGCGATGAGATCGACGGCGTAACGGCTGATGGGGGCCAGGGGGTCATCGTTAAGTTCGGAGCCGGCGACGACGGGCATGTAGTCGTCGAGCAGGTTCACCAGCAGGCGGGCGATCCGGGTTTTAGCCTGGCCGCGCAGGCCCAGCAGCAGGATGCTGTGCCGGCTCAGAACAGCACGCTGGATATCCGGCAATACGGTATCGTCGAAGCCGATGATGCCGGGGAATACTTCCTCCTTGGCTTTTAATTTTTTAATGAGGTTTTCACGGAGTTCCTGCTTGACTGAGCGGGAGGTGTAGCCGGTGGCGCGGAGTTCACCGAGGGTTTTGGCCTGGGTCATATTATGGATAGCTTTACTGTTTGCGATTGGTAAACGGAGAGCGGCGGTGATAGTTCTGTGCGGGCGCGGTGATACGGTACGGGAGTGACAAAAAATAGGTGCCGAGATCGGTAGCGCGGCCTCCACCGGATATGCGCCCCCGCGCGGAAGCGTAATAAAATGATTTTTATCGGCGGCGAATGTCAACAAACCCCTTCTCCATCCGGTCGTATATTTTAATGCGAAATAAATTTTTTACTCGTGCGCCTATTTTACCTGTTCGTTTAATTTTTATTTGATTCAACCCTCACCGCTCAGAACGCCCGCGTCGATAAGCGTTGGCTCCAGCAGCAGGATTCGGCCCGCCAGGCGGAAATAGCCGGAGAAAAGACTCAACGTCGGCTCTGGTCTGGAACGGGGAATCAGCGTGCACCTGACGCCACTGAGTTTCCTGAACGGTTTTTCCCGTTTCCGCATCGGGGGGCAAATGAAACGTGATCGACTGAGCTGTCTGCTCGACCTGGAGATCGGGAGTGACCTGACCCAGGGATGAGTCAGGAACAATGACGACCGGGACTTTCATTTCTTCGGTATCCGTCCGGAAATCAGGTATGACCTCGGCGATGTTGGCTCCGGTTTCTACGCGGGGCTGGAGGTCCCCTTTATGGTGCTCGACCGGACCATCAGCGGACAGTTTAATCCGGCTTTCGGAAACCGAATCCGGGTAGCATCAGCGCGGCAGGACCGCCTCCGGATATCGGCCATCGGTAAACTGGGATTGCATTTGCTTGCGGGAGAGCATTTGCTTGTTGATCTTTAGGTAGGTGCGGGCGTCGCCTGTCGCGATGTCCGCTACACCGAAAGGGTAGGGCAAACGGATGCGGCGGATGAACTCCTAAAAGATTTTCTCTTTCTCACCAGCCTATCGCAGGAGGGGACAGAGCTGATTCCGGAATTGGCGGCCGGTGTACGGTTCGGGTGGTGGCTCTGATAGCCAGAATAACAACAATGCTTTTGAACCATCTTTGCATCCGGCGTGCGCTCGCCTTTGGATATTCGGTGGGATTGATTAATGAGCTTTCGTAGATCATTATGCAGTACATTTCCCTTCTCTACCCTGGCCTGACCGCGGCGGTAGGGGCGCAGCCGGGAGCGACTGAAGCTGAATTTTCCGCGTGGCAAGTATCCTTAACCGCTCTGATGCGTCTTCGACTTTACCCTGACCGCCAGAATCGGGCAAGAGTTCAAAACCACTCTTCATGAAGTGCCGGCTCCCGCTGCGGGAAAGAGATGGCCCGGGTGTACCGAAACTCAGCGCATCCAGACTACCGGCCATATCTAATTAAACGGCAAGGGCTAGTTTGCCTCCGTCCTTACTTTCCAGTACCGAAACGCCGTCGTTCAGGAATGCATCCACGGAGCGGGCACATTCCCGGCCTTCGGAGATGGCCCAGACGACGAGACTTTGCCCGCGCCGCATGTCCCCGGCGGCAAATACTTTTGGCACGCTGGTCTGGTAATTGTGCTCGGGGCTGGCGGCAACGTTGCGGCGTGCATCGAGTCCGACGCCGAGTTTGTTTAGCAAGCCATCATGCTGGGGGTGCAGGAAGCCGGCGGCGATGAGCAATAACTGACAGGGGATCTCCCGCTCCGTCCCTTTGACCTTGACGAAGGTGTTGCGGCCGGATGCATCTTTTGCCCACCGGATGTTGACCGTTTTAATGGCGCGGAGCTTACCTTCCTCGTCACCGAGAAACTCCTCGGTCAGTACCGCCCACTCCCGTTCGCAACCTTCTTCGTGGCTGGTGGAGGTTCGCAGGATCATCGGCCAGTTCGGCCAGTTGTCGGGCGACCGCTCCAGGGCGGGCATGGACTGGATCTCGATCTGCGTGACCGAGTTGGCACCGTGGCGGTTGCTGGTTCCCACACAATCGGCACCGGTGTCTCCGCCACCGATCACTACTACGTCTAGGCCCTTGGCGTGCAGTTCGTCATGGTTGCTCAGGTCATCTCCGGCAACGCGTTTGTTGTTCTGCTCCAGGAACTCCATGGCGTAGTGAACACCGGTAAATTGCCGGCCGGGCGATGGAATGTCTCGCGGTACGGTGGACCCGCCCGCCAGTACGACGGCATCGCTTTCCCGAACGAGTTGTTTTGCATCTACGTTCCCGCCAACGTCTGCATTGACCTGAAAACGAACGCCCTCCGCCTCCATCAGGGCTATCCGGCGGTCGATGATGTGTTTTTCCATTTTGAAGTCCGGAATCCCGTAGCGCAGCAGACCGCCGATACGGGTGTTGCGTTCGTATACCGTCACGGTATGCCCCGCTTTGTTGAGCTGCGCGGCGGCGGCCAGTCCGGCCGGTCCGGAACCTACCACGGAAACTATTTTTCCCGTCCGGTTGCCCGGTGGGTTCGGGCGGGCGTATCCGCGGGCAAAAGCCTCCTCCGCGATACTTTTCTCAATGTGCTCGATGGCTACCGGCGGCTGGTTGATGCCCAGCACGCAGGCGGTTTCGCACGGCGCGGGACAGATGCGTCCGGTAAATTCCGGGAAATTATTCGTTTCACTCAGAATCTTCCACGCCTGCTGCCAGTCTTCTTCGTACACCGCGTCGTTGAACTCGGGGATGATGTTGCCCAAAGGGCAACCGTTGTGGCAAAAAGGAACGCCACAGTCCATGCAGCGGCTGGCCTGCTTGATGGTTTTCTCCTCGGCCATCGGCTCGTAGAGTTCCTTCCAGTCAGCTTTTCTCAGCTCTACCGGACGTTTAGCGGGTAATTCTCTGGTTTCCTGGAGGAATCCTTTGGGGTTAGCCATTGTTATATATTTAGAGGCCTAAGGCCGGTTGTTTGTTTTTACGCTTCGTTCCGGATGACTTTTCAGCTTTGGTTTGTGCATTAAAACACACAGTAATTTACTTTTAAAGCCTGTGTTCAGCAATAAGCGCTTTATTCGTCAAAAGCACCTGACCTTTTTTAGGGCGTTTGGCGCTGACACTAAGGGCAATACCCTTCGCCAACGCTAAGCATCAGACGAGCTCAGCGGTCTTGACGGTAAGATTCGGTTCGATCGCTTTTTCGGTCAGTACCCGCTTGTAGTCACGGGGCATTACCTTGACAAAATTACCGAGTGATATGTCCCACTCGTTCAGTAAGTCGAGGGCCATCTTGGAACTGGTGTACGTAAAGTGGTTGCGTACCATCTGGTGCAGCAATTTTTCGTCAAAGCTTTCCAGGGGTTCGATGTCCGCCATGTCGCCATTGAGGTTTGCGGCAAAGGTTTTGTCGGGGTTATAGACATAAGCCATGCCACCCGACATACCCGCACCGAAGTTTTTGCCGGTTTCGCCCAGGATGACGGCCAGGCCACCGGTCATGTATTCGCAGCCGTGATCGCCCACGCCCTCCACAACCGTCTTTACGCCCGAGTTGCGGACGCAGAAGCGCTCGCCGGCCGTACCTTTTATGTAGGCCTCACCCGCGGTCGCTCCATAAAAAGCCACGTTGCCGATGATGATATTCTCGTGCGGGTCAAATTTGGAAATACGATCGGGTACCACGATGAGGCGTCCGCCGGACAGGCCCTTACCGAAGTAATCATTCGATTCTCCCTCCAGCAGGAACTCGATTCCCTTTGCTCCGAAGGCACCGAAACTTTGTCCGGCCGATCCCCGGAATCTGAACTTGATCGCCCCGTCGGGTAAGCCTTCTCCGTGGAAGCGGCGGCTGATCTCGTTGGACAGCATCGTACCAACGGCGCGGTCGGTATTCATGATCGGGAAGTCACCGCTGATGGCCTTCACGTCTTCCAGCGCCGGCTTTGCGGCTTCGAGGAGGCGGCGGTCCAGTACGTCTTTCAGCCCGTGGTCCTGTACCGTAGAGTTATATAGCCCTACGTTCTCGTCCGCAATCTCTTTGTAGAGGATGGGACTCAGGTCGAGGGCTTTATACTTCCAGTGCTCCGCGTCCTTATTTGCTTTCAGGTGCTCTACTTTACCGACCATCTCGTTGACGGTCCTGAAACCGAGCTCGGCCATGATGGAACGCATGTCTTCGGCCATGAAGCGGAAGAAGTTGATGACGTGTTCGGGATCGCCGGTAAAGCGTGCGCGCAGGTCGGGATTCTGGGTGGCGATGCCGACGGGGCAGGTATTTACGTGACACTTACGCATCATGATGCAGCCTTCCACCACCAGGGCGGCCGTGGCTACGCCGTATTCTTCCGCACCGAGCAGTGTGGCGATCACCAGGTCACGGCCGGTCCGGATCTGCCCGTCGGTTTGCAGCACCACGCGGTCGCGCAGTTTGTTGCGTACGAGGGTCTGGTGGCTTTCGGCCAGACCGAGTTCCCAGGGCAAGCCGGCGTGACGGATGGAGGAGAGCGGGGAAGCGCCCGTTCCACCGTCGTGTCCGGCGATCAGGATGGCATCGGCTTTCGCTTTGGCGACGCCGGAGGCGATGACGCCCACACCGGCCTTTGATACCAGTTTGACGTTGATCCGTGCCCGCCGGTTAGCGTTTTTCAGGTCGAAGATCAACTGTGCCAAGTCCTCGATCGAATAGATGTCGTGGTGGGGTGGGGGAGAGATCAGGTCGACCCCCGGAGTGGAATTGCGCACGCGACCGATCCAGTCGTCGACCTTATGCCCCGGCAGGTGCCCGCCCTCACCGGGCTTGGCACCCTGGGCCATCTTGATCTGCAGCTCGTCGGCATTGGTAAGGTAGTAGCTGCTGACGCCGAAACGACCGGAGGCGATCTGCTTGATGGACGAGCGCATATTCTCTCCCTTCTCGTTCAGCTCAAAACGCACTTCGTCCTCGCCGCCCTCGCCGGAATTCGACTTGGCCCCGATCTTGTTCATCGCAATGGCCAGGGTAGTATGTGCCTCCCAGCTGATGGAGCCGAAAGACATGGCACCGGTGGCGAAGCGTTTCATGATCTCATCGGCCGGTTCTACCTCCTCAATTGAAATGGGGTCACCCTTCCGGAAAGCGAGCAGACCGCGCAGGGTCAGTGCGCGTTCGGTCTGGCTGTTGATCTCGTTCTTGTATTTCTCGTAGGCATCGGCATCGTTCTTACGCGAAGCGATCTGGAGATAGTGAATACTCTTGGGGTTGAACATATGCGCTTCACCCCGACGCTTCCACTGGAAAACACCGCCTACCTCTAACTGAGGATTGGCAACGGCTTTGGCGGGATAAGCCAGTTTGTGTCGTACCAGTACTTCCCGGGCGATACCGTCGTAGCCCATGCCCTCGATCCGGCTGATGGATCCGCGAAAACATTCGTCGACCACTTTATGGTTCAGGCCGAGCACCTCGAAGATCTGGGCCCCCTGGTAAGACTGCAGCGTGGAGATGCCGATCTTGGACATGATCTTTAACAGACCCTTTCCGGTAGCTTTGCGGTAAATCTTCAGGGCTTCATCGCGGCTGATCTCCGCTTCGTCGAATACCCCCGACTTATGTAAGTCGGAGAGGGCGGCGTAGGCCATGTAGGGGTTGACGGCAGAGGCTCCGTAACCGATCAGGGTGGCAAAGTGGTGCGTTTCCCGAACGTCTCCGGCCTCGATGACCATACTCGTCTTGGCCCGCAGGCCCAATTCTACCAGGTGGTGGTGAACGGCTCCGGTAGCCAGCAGGCTCGGTACGGGCGCATTATAACTGTCCGCCGAGCGATCGCTGATCACCAGGATGTTGTAACCACTCCGCACCAGACTTTCCGCCTGGGCCTTGATGTGTTTGATGGCGGCGTGAAGACGGCCGGCTTGCCCGTCGGCCTGAAAAACGGATAGGATCACTCCGGTTTTAAAATCCGGGTGATGGACTTCCTTGATCTTGGTGATCTCGTCGTTGGTCAGTACCGGAGAGTCGAGGTGGATGTTTTTTGCATTTCCGGGCTTCACGTCCATGATGTTGTCGGTGCTGCCGAGCATGGCGTAAAGAGACATCACGCTGCGCTCCCGGATGGGATCGATCGGAGGGTTGGTTACCTGGGCGAAGAGCTGCTTGAAGTAATTGGCGATGTGCTGACTCTGCAAACTGAGCGCCGCAAGCGGGGTATCGGAACCCATCGAGCCGATCGGATCCTTGCCGCCTTTGATCATTGGCTCAAGCAGGAAGTTGAGGTCTTCCTTGGTGTACCCAAAAAGCTGAAGGCGCTGGAACAGGGTTTTTTTGTCCAGGCTGATGTCGGCTTTCCGGCGCAGCGGCAGGTCATCGATGTTGATGCGGTGTTCGTCGAGCCAGTCGCGGTAGGGCAGTCGCTTGCAGATGGTGTCCTTAAGCTCTTCATCGCCGATCACGCGGTGCTCGTTGAGGTCGGCGACCAGTATGCGGCCGGGGCTGAGGCGGCCTTTTTGTACGATGGTAGACTGGTCGATCGGCAGGGCACCGGCTTCGGAAGACAGGATGAGCACGTTGTCTTCCGTCAGGCACCAGCGGCTGGGGCGCAGGCCGTTGCGGTCCAGGGTGGCTCCCACGAGTATTCCGTCGGTAAAGCAGATACTGGCGGGGCCGTCCCAGGGTTCCATCAGCCCCTTGGCGTATTCGTAAAAGGCTTTTTTGTGGTCGGGCATGCGGACATCGTCCTGCCAGGCCTCGGGAATCATCATCATCAGAGCGTGGGGGATGCTGATGCCGTTGAGGGTCAGGAACTCCAGCACGTTGTCGAAGTTACCGGAGTCGGAAAGCCCCGTTCCGCAGACGGGATAGATCTTGTCGAGTTCTTCTTCGGTAAAGCAGGCCGTCTGGCGAATCAGGCTTTCCTTTGATTTCCACCAGTTCACGTTGCCCTGGATGGTGTTGATCTCCCCATTGTGCGCAATCATTCGGAAGGGCTGCGCCAGTTTCCACTTCGGCACCGTGTTTGTACTGAACCGGCTGTGCACTACGGCGATGGCGGATTTGAAATCCAGGCTTTGCAGATCCTGAAAATAACCGGGTACCTGCCAGGTGGTGAGCTGCCCTTTATAGGCGATGGTCTTGTAGCTGAAGCTGGCCAGGTAAAACTGGTCGCGGGTTTCGGGATAGGTCGAATGGATGTTGTGCGTCGCGTACTTGCGCAGTACGTATAGTTTGCGCTCCAGCGCCTTGGGGTCCATTTCCGTGCGGGGCTTCACGAACACCTGCTGAAAACGAGGCTCGCACCCTTTGCTGGAGGGGCCGAGCTGGTCGTTGTCGGTGGGGACCTTGCGGTAGTGAATGACGTCGAAACCCATTTCGTCCGCATAATCCTCAAACAAATATTTGCAACGTTCCAACAGTTGTTTTTCTTCCGGCAGGAACATCATGCCGACACCGTATTTTCCTTTTTCGGGCAACTCCTTGCCGCTCTCAGAAAGTTTGCGGTGGAAGAACTCGTGGGGTATCTGCACCAGAATGCCCGCGCCGTCTCCACTGTTGGGATCACAGCCACAGGCACCGCGGTGCTCCATGTTGATGAGCATCGTCAGAGCGTCGGTAACGATCTTGTGGGAGGGCTCCCCCGTAAGATTGGCGATGAATCCGGCACCACAGGCGTCGGATTCAACTTGTTCGACGTAGAGCCCTGCGGGGCGGGGGGTACTGGCTGCATAGCGCATAGAATTCGATATATTAAGCGTAGCTCCGGCCCATGGGCGGCGATACAACAGGTTAAGGTCTGCCGGGTTTCGACGTTGACAATACTGTCTGACCGGTTGATGAATATGGTGAACAGACGCGTTTCGATCCGATAGTTTACGCAATATAACTCCCCCCTTATCTATAACCGCAATTCCATACCGCAGCATTTTATCAAGGTACGATGGCTAAAGGACCGGCCAGTAAATGTAAAAAACAAGCTTATAACTATGTTTTGCACTTACCGGCAATTACGGTATAATTATCGTCAAAATCTTAAAATTCCAAACTTTATTATTAAACAAGGCGTTATTACCTAAATGTTTCACAAATTTGTAAAATCGTACTAAAGCCGTTGCGGTCCTGATTTTCGCCTTTGGCTGGTCCATTTAGTTGCCTGACGATTTATGGTGCGCGAACGCAGGATGCAAAAAGTGGCATAAGTTGCAATATGGTAACAAACCGATGACGTACTTTTAACGTTGAAAACAAACTTACAACATTCAAACGTCTATCGTGCACAAGCTTTTATTGACTTTCCTGGCCATGCTGCCCACGGTTCTCTTTGCCCAGCAGGACACTATTGCGCCCGACGGACCCTATTTATTTTACCAGAAAGACGGATCTTTGCTGGCGCGGTGGACCCGGCCCGAACAACGCACGGCCGGAGAGGCAGTCTGGCGGGACGGTGCACCAGATGATCTGCCGGAATTCACTTCTTTCCGACCCGAGTTTGTCCATCCGAATAACACATTTTTTCGCGATCCAAACGTGATCTTCTCGGGAGTGGAGAAGATAGCCGTCGTTAGTGATATTCACGGACAGTTCGACGTAGCTAAGAAATTACTGCTGAGTCACGGCATCATCGACGAAGAGTTGCGGTGGACATACGGCAAGGGGCACTTTGTCATTGTTGGCGATGTTTTTGACCGGGGCGGGCAAGTGAACGAGTTATTGTGGTTCGTTCATAACCTCCAGCGGCAAGCCGTTGTGGCGGGCGGGCGGGTTCATTTCCTGCTCGGCAACCACGAAACGATGATTCTCGATGGGGACATCCGCTACATCAACCCGCGTTATCTGATTACCGGGGCTTTGCTGAAAACACCCTACCACGAACTCTACGGACCGGATACGTACCTGGGCCGCTGGCTCCGCGCCCTGCCCCTCACCATAAAGATCAACGAGATGATATTCGTCCACGGCGGCTTCAGCAAGGAGTTGTTGCGGGAAGTGAACAGTCTGGCCAAGATCAATGACGTCTACCATAACCGGCTGATTGACGTGAACACCAGTGCGGCAACCGCGTCCTCTAACCGGCTGGATGTTTTGCATGGCCGGGCGGGGCCGCTTTGGTATCGTGGGTATTTTCTGGACCGGGACCTTGAGCAAAAAGACATCGATCGCATCCTTAAAAAAGTGAAGGCCTCGCGGATGATTGTCGGGCATACCTCCTTCACGGCGATCCGGCATTTCTTCAGCGGTAAAGTACTCGCGGTCGATTCCAGTATGAAGTTTGGCTCACGGGGCGAAGTCCTGCTGATCGAGGGGGGGCACTTCGTTCGGGGCGGCTTGCTGGGAGAACGGATCGATCTGTTCGAGGCGGGACGGAAGTAGCCTTGCGTAACCCACGGTGTTAGGGTGGGTTTTTTCCTGCTGATAAACCCTTAGGAGCGTCGTAAAAATAATAAGTTCATACCCGTAAAAGCTTTCATGAACTATCTTACGCCCCGTAAAAATATTCCCCGCCGGTGGCCAACAAATATTTTGATCTTATTGATCAAACCTTCGATTTTCCGCAAAACGGATTCGACCTCAAGAACGGGTACCTGACTTTCAACGACATTCCGCTGATCCACCTGATCCGGAAATACGGAACGCCCCTTAAATTGACCTACCTGCCGGGCATCGGCCGGAAGATCAAGAAGGCCCGCAACCTCTTTCGCCGCGCCATGCGCAGCCAGGGCTATTCGGGGCAATACCATTATTGCTACTGCACGAAGAGCAGCCATTTCGCCCACGTGGTGGAGGAGGCACTAGCCCACGGCGTCCAGTTGGAGATCAGTTCGGCCTATGACGTCGACCTGATCCGCCGCCTACTGGAACGTGGTAAAATCACGAAAGACATCACGATCGTCTGCAACGGTTTCAAACCACACAACTATCTAGCGGCCATCACGGGCCTGATCAACGACGGATTCAAGAACCTGATCGCGGTAGTAGACAATGCCCACGAACTGGATTATTACTCCAAATACGTTAACGTAACGGCCAAAATCGGTATCCGCGTAGCTACCGAAGAGGACCCCGGTTTCGAATTTTACACCAGTCGGTTGGGCCTGCGGGGTGCCGACGTGATCCCGCTCTACGAGGAAAAGATCAGAGATAATCCGAAACTTGATTTGCACATGTTGCACTTCTTCGTTGATACGGGTATCCAGGACAGCCTTTACTATTGGGGCGAACTGAAGAAGGCCGTTCGCCTTTACGGAGAACTCAAGCAGCACTCCGGCCAACTCAACAAACTGAACATCGGTGGCGGTATGCCCATCCGGAACAGCCTTGGTTTTGAGTTTGACTATAAATATATGGTCCGGGAAATCGTCTCCAATATCCTCGAAGCCTGTGAGGAAATCGAAGTTCCCGAGCCAGACATTTACACCGAGTTCGGTAAATACACCGTCGGAGAATCCGGCGCAACCATTTTCTCGGTCCTCGAACAAAAACAACAGAACGACTCGGAGATGTGGTACATGATCGACAACTCTCTGATGACCACCCTGCCCGACGCCTGGGGCATCGGCGAGCGTTTCATCCTCCTACCGATTAACAAATGGGACAACAGC
>ENA-ORXT01003939-ORXT01003939.1-marine-metagenome-genome-assembly--contig:-NODE-3939-length-15773-cov-4.379778_pt1 | contig 15773 bp, 14 predicted proteins | sample MGYA00237868_ERZ511482 | MGnify/ENA metagenome assembly ERZ511482 | reverse complement strand
TGCTGTTCGGCCAGACCGGCTGTGGCGTCGGAACGTCGGGTCCCTGGATATGTGGCAGTGCCAGCCCGGCGACTTGTTGAGGGCAAACCAGCCAAGCGGGGTCAGGAGCGCGGCGCCGGCAGTGTCGACAACGAACATCGTCACTGCAGCGGCGCAGGCGTCGCCTCCGTGTTCGCAGTTGGCAACGACGGAGAGGACACCAGCCGCGCCGGAGCCGAACTTCGCAAGTGAAATGAACACCGACGAGCCGTCAACGAGCCGCACAGCGACCTGGGACCCGATCTCTCCAGCAGTGGCCAGGGCCGCCAGTTGCGCGACGACTGCGTCCGGGTCGGCGAGCACCGACGACAAATCAACGTCACTATCGTCATCGATGACGCCGCTGATCTGGTCGAGTTCGGATGGAGTGAACGCGCTTCGGCGTCAACCAACTTGTCGGCGAGCCCGGGGTTGGCAGCGAGTACAGCAGAGCGAGTCGATGGACTCAAGCTCTGCCAGAACAGCAGCAATCCGGGACCGGTCAGTTCTGACAACCCGACGGCTGCACCCTCGGACGCAGTGTAGGTCCCACGGTCGCCGACCTCGACGACGCCACCGCCGTCAAGGAACTTCGTGATGGCGTCACGAACGCTCCGGTTGAGACGGTCGACAATGGTTCCGTTCGAATCCGGCGGCGATGTTTCCAGCAGCGGTGACTCCAGCAGCGGTGACTCTGGCAGCGAGTTCGTCGGCATTCGATCGGGTCAGTGACAGATCGATGTCGAGTATTCGTCACAGACCTTGGCCCGACGCTCGAGCTCGTGAATCGATGCAAGCACCTCGGTTTTGATTGTCTGAGCGTTGCTCGCGCCGGCGCTCAGACCAAGAGAGACGACTTCAGCGATCTCGCCTCCCGTGAATCCGAAGGTGTACTCCATGCCGGATGGTGTGCTCCAGCATCGACACTGCGTATCCGTCGGTGCGGAGATCTGTTGCCACGCTCCTGAACGCTCCTGCTGTCGGCACCTTCGAGGTAGTAGAGGTGCCCTCCCTCGGCCGCAACGAGGAGCACTCCCCGTCGGTGCAGGTCAGGTCAGGTCAGGTCAGAGTCAGGTCAGGTCAGGTCAGCAGCGGGCGGCCGCTGCGACGGCGAGCGGCGTTGCGCAGCGGCGTGCGCACCGATTCCAGGCCGAGGTAGAACGCCGGGAAGCAGAACAGCACGAGGACCGTCGAACTGACGAGGCCGCCCATCAGCGTGAAGCCGAGCGACTCCCAGAACGGGTCGCTCAACGCGAGCGGCAACAGTCCGACCACCGTCGTGATGGTGGTCGTGACCAGGGGCCGGAAGCGCGAGGTGACAGCACTCTGGATCGCCTCACCTGCCGACGCTCCGGCTCGCCGCTGTTGATTCGCTGAGTCGACGAGCAGGATCGTGTTGTTGACCGCCACGCCGATCAGCGCGATGAAGCCGACACCGGACAGGAACGACTGCGGATTGTCTGTGAGTTTCAACACGCCGAACACGCCGAGGAAACTCAGCGGAATCGCCAGGAAGATCAACAACGCCTGCGCCAGCGAACGGAATTGCACGGCGATCAGGAGGAGCATCAGGATCAAGGCGACGATGCCTGCCGTGATCAACCCTGCGAAGTCGTCCTGATTGTCGGACTCGAGGCCGAAGTCGAACGCCACTGCCTCCGCCCCGAGACCTCGCGACTCGATCTCCGATTTGGGAAAGTCCGCTTCGACGAGGAGTTGGGCGTCATTCAAGATGCCTGACAGGCCTTGCTCCTCGTTGAACTTGGCGCGCACCTCGATGATGCGCTCTCCGTCGAGCCGAGTGATCTGACCGTTGGTCGACACGATTGCGTCGGTCACCACGATCGTTGCTCCACCGGACTCGAATTTCCGACCGAGCAGGCTCTCGCGCATGTCCTCGGCCAACTGTTGACCTGCAGCGACGTCGGCATCGCTGGTGACATCGATCTGTGCAGCGAAGGGGAACTCGAGGAGCGGAGGGCCGTTCTCGAGTTGGCCGACCGTCAGACGGACGCCGGGGTTGCTCTCGGCGATCTGCTCGAAGCGCTGCTCGATCTCCTCGACGAAGACCGGCGACTTCGTACGCGTGCCGATCGGCGTCAAATCGAGGAAGGTCTCGGTGACCCGCTCGTTGCCACGCACGTACTGCGACCGATCGAGCTCGTCGCCGAGCACGTCGACCACCACGTCGTCGACGTCATCGGAGATCGCCTGCGCCTGCTCGATGTTCGTTCCGGGCGGGAACTCCGCCGAGATCGCCAGGCCGGTCGAGTCTTTGCCCGCCGGGAAGATCGAGAACGGCAACGAACTCGCAATGGATCCGCCCGCCATGATCGCCGTCAGCGCGACAGCGACGAGGCCGAAGCCGACCGAGCGTCCCTTCCAGCCGTTCCGCCACGGATACGCAGCGAGGCGGCCGACCGCCCGGGCTGCGGACTTCTCGGCACGAACAATCGGGTTGTTGCTCGTTGGTCCGCGCAGCAGGAAGACGCGGGCCACAGCGGGAATGAACACGATCGAGAAGATGAACGACAAGATCAACGTGATGATCACCGTGGCGGGGATCGACCGGATGAACTCGCCGAGGATGCCACTCACGAACAGCATCGGGGAGAACACGACCACGGTGGTGAGTGACCCTGCCAGTGACGCCGAACCGACTCGTTCGAGGGCGGTGCGCACCACGCCGAGCCGGCGGCCATCCTCCTCGGGACTGGGCTCGTCGCGGCTCGAATCGATCGATTCCGAGATGACGATCGCATCGTCGACGAGCAGTCCGAGCGTCAGGATCAGACCGAACAGGGTGATCGTGTTGAGCGAGTAGCCGAGCACCCACAGGCCGATGAGGGCGCCCATCATGACGAGCGCCATGAAGCCCGTCGTCATGACCGCAACGCGCCAGCCGATGAGCAGCAGGCTGACGAACGCCACAGCGAGCAGACCGAAGAGCAAGTTCGATGTGAGCGACGCCAACTGCTGGCGCACGCCGGTTGCGAAGTCGGCGGTGATTGCCGAGGAGTACCCGTCTGCCAAGGGCGAATCCGCACTGGCCAGCCGACTGTCGATCAGCTCGGAGAAGCCGAGCACGTCGAGTTCGGTCGCCTCGTTACGGACCAGTGCGACCGCAACGGCATCTTGATAGCCCGAGCTGTCGAGCGCCACGCGAGTGAAGCGGGTCAAACGCGTCTCTTCTTCACCGGTTGCGGGGTTGATCGACGACGTTTCGAGGTCGCGGACATCGGCTTGCGCCACATCGGACTCGGCGAGGAGGTAGCCGCTCAACGCCTCCGCTTGCAGCTGCAAGTCGGCGGGTGTCGCATCGGCCGGGCCGAACACGGAGACCAACACGTCGTACTGCCCGACGAGCTTGGCGGCGTTGACCGGGTTGTAGATGGTCTGCACTCCCTCGGGCACTTCGACGCCCAGGTCGACCAGGCGGGCAGTGCCGGTGTCGGAATCGATGTCCGACTCGAACTCGACCACGACCGAGAAGCCGTTGGGCAAAGCAGTGGCCTCGGTCGACAACACCCCTTCGACGTCACCGAATGCCGATTCGAGCACCTGAACCACGTCGGTGTCGACCTGCTCGGCGTCATCGACGAAGTAGGTCCCACTCACCACCGAGATCGGTGTGTTGATCGGCGGGAAGCCCTCGCGATCGAGCCCGAACCCATAGGCCGACACACCAGCGATCAGCACGACGAGCAGTGCACCGAACGTGACCTGCCACCGCCGCGCCGCAGCGGTCGCAATCGACGCAATGATCGAGCGGCGACCCGACTCGGCTTCCTTGTCGAGAGCAGGAGTGGCGCCCCCAGCGGAGGTTGGTGCGACAGGTTCCGCTTCGGTACTCATGGGGTGGATGTTGACACTCGTTCACTCGCACCGCAACGAGCCTCCGGTCACATCCCGTCACACCGGCAGTCACATCGGGGCAGGCACGATCGTGACGCTGACGCGGCTGACCGTGTCGCGACGTCGCCCGACGTCGCCCGACGTGGCCTGCAGTGACGATCAGACGGTGACGGGGAGGTGTTCGAGACCGCGCAGGTTGATCCGGCCGTTCCACTGCACGTCGCCAGAGACGGCAGCTTCCGGGAAGCGCCGGAGGAACGAACCAATGGCAATCGATGCTTCCAGCTTGGCCAGCGACGCTCCGAGGCAATAGTGCGAGCCGCTGCCGAAAGACAGATGCTGCCCGGCGCCCTCGCGACGTACGTCGAGGTCACCGGCGGTCGGACCCCACTTCTTCGGGTCGCGATTCGACGACGCCAACCCCGCCAGGACGAACATGCCCTTCGGGATCGTGACTCCCTGGAAGTCGATGTCGGCGAGAGTGATCCGCCGAGAGAACTGCACTGGCCCCACGAAGCGCAGCATCTCGTCCACGGCGGTGGCGTCGAGTTCCGGGTCGTCACGCCAGATCGCCGCCTGCGCCGGGTTGCGCAACAACTCGTAGATGCCCGTCCCGATCAGGTTGACCGTGGTCTCATGGCCTGCCACGAACAGCAACGTGACCTGGTCGCGCAGCTCGATCGGGGTCAGCGAATCGCCGTCTTCCTCAGCAGCGATCAGCGCCGTGAGCAGATCGTCGCCAGGGTTCGCCCGCTTCCACTCGATGACTCCGTCGATGTGCGCGTTCATGGCATCAGACGCTGCACGGATCTCAGCGAAGGCCTCGATGGCAAGCATCGGGTCGAGCGACTTCACGAGCGTGCCCGACCATGCAGCGATGCGTTCCTTGTCGGCCTCCGGCATGCCGAGCATCTCGGAGATCACATCGAACGGGAGTGGGAACGCCAGCTCCCGGACGACATCGCCGCCACCGTCGGCGGCGATCCGGTCGAGCGTTTCGTCGACCAGCTCGTGGATGCGCGGTCGGAGGGCCGCGATGGCAGCAGGCGTGAAAGCCTTGCTCACGAGTCGGCGCAGTCGAGTGTGGTCGGGCAGATCGGTGTTGAGCATCGACGAGTCGCGTTCGAGCTCCCCGCCGGCGGCTTCGACCATCTCGGCCAAGCGAGCTTCGTCGCGCACTTCGATCCTTTCGTCCATCACACTCATCGACGGATCGCGCAGCAACCGGAAGACGTCGTCGTGGTCGAACAGGACCCAGAGGTCGATCATCGACAGGTGCACCGGCTCACCATCACGCATTTCGGCGAAGTGCGGGTACGGGTCTTCCATGTAGCCAGGCTTCAACGGGTTGAACACGGGAGCCGTGGTGCTGTCAGTGGTCATGTCACGACATTACGCCAGCAGCTGCGAGCGGTGGGGTGGGATTCGTCACACGATCCGCTTCGGTGCGATCAGGAGTCGTCTGGCGACGAACTAGAGTCGGACCATGTCGACCGAGACCCAGCCCAACGAGTCAGGTCAACTGCCTCACAGTGCTGCGGTTCTGCCGTTTCCGAAGATGTCACGGGTTGACCAAGTGGGCTCGGCATCGACCGATGATCGGTCCGACGACCTGCGATCTGTCCTCGGCGAGGTGCTGCGCGCCGAGCGGCTGGAGCAGGACCGCACGCTCGCCGAAGTCGCCGACGATGCACACGTCTCGCTTGCCTATCTCTCCGAGGTCGAGCGCGGTCTGAAGGACATCTCGTCCGAGCTCCTCGGCGCGGTGATCGACACACTCGATCTGCCGCTCGCCACCGTCCTCGGGCGCTGCATCGACCTACTTCCCACCGTCACGGCCACCGTCACCACTTCCACCATCGCCACCACCATCGAGGCGCGGTCGCAGCGCAGTTTCGACGCTCAGCTGCTCGCTGCCTGACGGCGCGGCCACAGCGTCGACGATCCCGTAGTCCACAGCCGCTGCGCCGATCAACACGAGTGCCCGGTCGGTGTCACGCCGCAGGCCATCGACGGTCTTGCCGGTGTGGAGCGACAGCACGCCGTCGGCCTCGTCACGCTGCCGGGTCAGCTCGACGGCCTCGACAGCGAGGTCGCTGAGCGCCCCGCGCCGGCCCTCGATGTGCGGTTGATGCAGCAGCACGCGCGCATGGCCCAGCACGAGCCGCTTGCCCGGGGCTCCCGCTGCGAGCAGGATCGCCGACGACGAGGCGGCCTGGCCGACGCACAGCGTGGCGATGTCGGGGGCCACGAACTGCATGGTGTCGTAGATCGCCATCATCGCCGTGGACGATCCACCGGGTGAGTTGATGTAGAGGTGGATGTCTTTGATCGGCGACTCGGACGCAAGGTGGAGGATCTGGGCGATCACGACATTGGCAACCCCGTCGTCGATCGGGGTTCCGACGAAGACGATCCGCTCGCCGAGCAGCCGGCTGTACACGTCGGCGACGCGCTCACCGCCCGCTGTCTTCTCGATCACGCTGGGAATCGTGTAGCTGCTCATGACTGTGCTCCGACTCGGCCGATAGCGGCGCCGAGACCGATCGGCCGCGACGGCGGTTCGGGTCGGATCTCGGTGAGCGACGACACCACGTGGTCGACGAAGCCGTACTCGCGCGCACCTTCGGCGTCGAACCATCGATCGCGACCGACGTCCGCGGTCACCTCGTCGAGCGAGCGTCCGGTGTGGCGGACGATCACGGTGCGCAACCGGTCGAGAGTGGCGGTCAGCTGTGCGGCTTGGATCGCAACGTCGGCGGCCGAACCGCCGAGCCCGGCCGACCCTTCGTGCAGCAACACGCGCGCATTCGGGAGGGCGTACCGCTTACCCACCGCCCCGGCACACAACAGCACCTGCCCCATGCTTGCCGCCAAGCCGATTGCGACGGTGCCCACATCGTTGGGGACGAGTTGCATCACGTCGTACATCGCCAGTCCGGCATCGACCGAGCCACCGGGCGAATTGATGTACACGAAGATGTCTGAAACGGGATCGTCTGCCGAGAGCACGAGGAGCCGAGCGATCACGGCACTGGCCGACTCGTCGTTCACCTCGTCACTCATCAAGACAATGCGTCGTTGGAGCAGTCGGTCACTGAATCGTTCGTCGTGGATACTGGACATGGATCCCAGCGTGCGAGCTACTGACCCGGGCAACAACCGATTTCGCTGAGGGCAGAATGACCGGCTCTCGGGCGCAGCTCACAGGCCGGTTGACGTTGTCCCGCTGGTGAGAGGGAGATCATCAACCCACGGTCGATCAGTCGCAGATGTTCTCGTCATCGCCCTTTTTCACGACGTACAGGATTGCCTCGAACTCGCCGATCTTCTCGCCGGGCTCGGGGTCCTGCGCGACGACGACCCAGTTGCGATCCCAGAGCTGTCGGCGACCCTCGCCGGTGGCGTCCTTGCTTTTGGAGCCGAACACGCCGCGATCTTGGATCTCGTCCTGAGCCGCTTGTAGCCCACGGCAGATCAGGTCCGGCATCAGCTTGTCCTCGGGGTCGTCACCACCCAGCAGGTTCGTACCGTCATCGCTCTCGCTGTCATCGCTCTCGCTGTCATCGCTAGCGGACAGCGGGTCCGAGGTCGCAACCGACACCACTGTCGTGCCGTCCGCGTCGGTCGCGGAGCCGGTGAAGGCGTCATCGGGCAGGTCCAAGCCGTTGCCTGACCCGTCGTCGGTCTGACTGGGGAGCGCGTCGCCGCCGTTGCCACCGTCGGGGTCGACCACGTTGCCATCGGCATCGATCACGATGGGTTCGTCGGTGATGCTGATGTCGCGGCCCGACGACGAACCTCGCTCGTCAGCATCGCTGATCGACGCGTCGAACGTCGGGTTCGGTCGGTCCGGTTCGGTTCCGATGGTGAGCTGATTGTCATCACCACCACCGTTGATCGACAGCAGCGTGACGATTCCGATGAGCAGCAACGCAGCCACGGCCAAACCGAGCACGAGTGCTTCGGCGGGAAACCTGCTTTCGCTGGTCGACCCTGGTACAGGCCGGCGGTCTGGTGTCTCGATGCTCGACTGGTCGTCGTCGAGCGTCGGAATGTCGTCGCTCACTCGACCAGTCTGGCCCACACCGAAGCCGTACGCACCACGCCCCACCACACATCGCTTCCGTGACACCGGAGCGCTCCGGCGCCGACTGGCCGCTGCTGGCCCCCGCCGGTCCCTGCTCAGCCGGTCTTGGTGATGGTGACCGTGCCGAACACACCCTCGGCGGCTGCCGCAGCGAAAGCATCGTCACGAGGCCCGTCGACCGGCGCAGCCGGGCTGGTCGCAGCGTTGTCGGACGAGAAGCCCGGCCCGCTGTCGGTGCCTGCGTCGTAATTGCCGAGGTCGAAGGCGACACCGTCGATCCATTGGCCGTCGACGAAGACAGTCTGATCAGCGAAGCCGACGAACCAGTCAGGACTCGGGGCGAGCATCGTCACGAGTGAGACCAGCGGTGCTGCCTGCGTGACCGTGATGTCGAACGAGCGATCCGAGGTGGCGGGAGCATCGATCCCGCTCGCGACGTCGGCGAAGATCACGCCAGGCATGGCGCCCAGTTCACCGAGCAACGTCGACGTCCGGCCGACCTCTGCCATCTCTTCGATACCCGGCGATGCGTTCTGACCGACTGTAAACATCGCGCCGGGCGCGCCGTGCACGGCGATCACCGGATCGGAGAAGTGTGCGTTGCCCGGCAGCGTCGTCGGGTGAGTCGCTGCGACCCAGTTGCCAACGAGCGTCACTCGATACGTTGCCGTGTCAGCTGCCGGTGGAGGTGGAGGCACCGCCGTGGTCGTCGCTGCTTCCTCGGCGACCGGTGGCGCCTCGGTTGCTGGTGCGGCGCTGCCGGCCTCGGTGGTCGCGGCGGCCTCGGTATCCGCTGCTGTCTCAGGGACCGTTTCGATGCTGGTCTCGGGTTCGGCTTCGGCACCCACGTCGGTCTCGACGGGCACGACTTCGGTGTCGGGTGCTGGCTCGACGACCGCTGTACCCGCTCCTGCGTCAACGTCGGACTCGGTCGGTTCCTCTGCGGTCGAGTCGGTGACGGCGACGGCAGGGTCGGTGCCGGTGGAGACTTGGTCCGGGCCATCGTCACCAGAGAGCATCGCCACACCGACGATGGCTGCGACGAGCACGACCGCACCGATGCCGAGCGCCCACAACTGACGCGGAGAGCGCGGGCCCTCTGACTCCGCTGCGCCCGGTTGCCGGGCCGGTTCGGCGGCGGCTTCGTCGTTGAAGTCGGGGAAGTCGTTGAAGTCGGTCACGAGATCAGCCTGTCGATCGGAAGGGGCGGTCAGCCGATCTTGGTGATCGTGACCGTCGCGAACGGATTCTCTGCAGCAGCAGCGATGAACGCTGAGTCACGGGGGCCCGAGATCGGCTGTGCCGGCTGGGTGTCAGCATTGCCCGAGGTGAAACCTGGTCCGCTGTCGGTACCCGAGTCGTAGTTGCCGAGTGGGAACGTGACCGAGTCGATCCACTGGCCGTCGACGAACGTCGCTCGGTCGGCGAAACCAACGAACCAATCAGGGCTCGGAGCGAGCATCGACACGACCGAGATGAGGTGGCCGGACTGGCTGACATCGACGTCGAACGTCGGGCTGCTCACTGCGGGGGCTGAACTCCCGGGACCCGGGATTCTGGACCCGGCGTCGACAGTCGAGACCTGGCCGCTGCCGGTGAGTTCACTGATCAGCCCACCGGTGCTGCCGACTTCGGCCATTGCTTCGATGCCGGGCGAGGCCAACGATCCGACGGTGAACATTGCTCCGGGGGCGCTGTGCACGGCGATCACCGGTGGCGAGAAGTGTTCGTTCGGCGGCAGCGAGCCAGGGTGCGTCGATGAGGTCCAGTTGGCGTTCAACGTGACGCGGTAGCGCGCCGTCGGCGTGGCCGGTGGTGGGTTGGTCTGTACTTGCTCTGCGCCGCGGTCCGCAACCTCGAACACCTGGGCCGGGCCGGACACTGCTGAGCCCACGGCAACAAGTGCCGTGGCGCCCACCATTGCGACAGAGGTGAGCGCGATGGTCGTGAAAGTGAACCGTCGGAACATGCACAGCACGCTACTCATGCGCCCGAGCGGGACCGAGGAGACCACGGTGAACATTTGCGAACTCTGTGACTGCTGGGGTGCAGGATGGGGGCGTGGAGCAGACAGCGGCGTCTCAGCAGAACTCGACCGGGCACGACGGTGCGACCGAAAGCAGTACGACCGAGCCCGGTGCTGATCCGCTGCTCGGCGCATTGCGGTCCCTCACCGGGCGTCCCGAGGCAACATTTCGCCCCGACCAGCGAGAAGCGATCGAAGCATTGGTCGAACGGCGCGACCGGGTGCTCGTCGTGCAACGCACCGGCTGGGGCAAAAGCGCTGTGTACTTCCTTGCCACTCACCTGCTGCGACGCAAGGGATTGGGTCCCACGCTGCTGATCTCGCCGTTGCTCGCGCTGATGCGCAACCAAATCGACGCCGCCGAACGGCTCGGGTTGCGCTGCATGACCGTCAACTCGTCCTCGGCGACCACGGTCGACGAGCTCAGCGGCCGCCTCGAGGCCGACGACGTCGACCTGGTGCTCGTGTCGCCCGAGCGCCTCGCCAACCCGGACTTCGCTGCCAAGGCGATGCCGATCCTTGGTCGGCGACCGGGCCTGGTCGTCATCGACGAGGTGCACTGCATCTCAGATTGGGGCCATGACTTCCGGCCCGACTATCGGCGCATCGGCCGGCTGATCGCGAACTTCGGCGACGGCAGCGTCCCGGTGCTGGGCTGTACCGCCACGGCGAACAGTCGGGTGGTCGACGATGTCGCCAACCAGCTCGGCACCGACATCACCACCTACCGCGGGCAACTGGGTCGCGAAGGCCTCGCACTCAGCGCCGTCAAGCTCCCCCGACAGGCCGAACGCCTCGCCTGGCTCGCCGAGCAACTGGCAACGCTGCCCGGTTCGGGGATCATCTACTGCCTGACGATCCGCGACGTCGAGAACGTCGCGAGTTGGCTCAAACGGCAGGGCCACGACGTCGAGGGCTACACCGGCGCGACGACTAACGACGACCGCGAAGCGTTGGAACGTCGATTGCAAGCCAACGACTTGAAGGCGCTCGTCGCGACATCGGCCCTGGGCATGGGCTACGACAAGCCCGACCTCGGCTTCGTGGTCCACTTTCAGATGCCCGGTTCGCCGGTGGCCTACTACCAGCAGGTCGGACGAGCAGGACGCGCGCTCGCCCACAGCCAGGCGCTGCTGCTCTGCGGCAAGGAAGACGTCAACATCCAGGATTACTTCATCGACGCAGCCTTCCCCGACCCCGAAGATGTCGATGCCGTGCTCGCCATTCTCGACGAGGCAGCCGGGCCAGTCTCGCTGCGCGACATCGCCGCGAACGTCGATGTGAAATGGACACAGATCGAGCTGGTCTTGAAGCAGCTCGATGTCGAAGGTGTCGTGCGCCGGGTGAAAGGCCAGTCGTACGAGCGGACGCTCGCCGCCTGGACCTACCCGCACGAACGCGTCGCCGGCGTGACCGACGCGCGCCGTTTCGAACAGCAGTTGATGTTCGACTACGCCGAAACGTCCGGCTGCCGGATGCGATTCCTCACCGACCTCCTCGACGACGACATGGCGGGCGGCTGCGGCATCTGCGACAACTGCTCGGGCGAGCTGTTGCAGCCCTCCACGTCGGCCTCGCGCATAGCGGACGCCGAAGCGTTCCTCCGCAACCGGCCGTTGATGATCGAACCCCGCAAGCAGGGCATCGCGATGTCGGAACGGAATCAGCAGGGGCGCACGCTCGCCCACTGGGCGGACAGCGGATGGGGGCCGATGGTTCAGCAGGGACGGCGCGACGGCCGCTTCGGCGACGAGCTCGTCGAGGCAGTCGTCGAGATGGTGACCGAGTGGGGCCCGTCGCCAACGCCGGAATGGGTGACGGCCGTGCCGTCGGATCGCACCACGACGCTCGTCCCCGACTTCGCCAAGCGACTCGCCGCGCGGCTGGGGATCGCGTTCGTCCCAGCCGTCGAGCGTGCCGTTGATCGCCCACCCCAGGTCGAAATGCAGAACAGTCCACACCAGTCGGCCAACGTGGCTGGCGCGTTCACACTCGGCGAACCGCCCGGCCCCGGGCCAGCGCTCCTGGTCGACGATCTGGTCGACTCCGGTTGGACGCTGACCGAAGTCGGTCGGCTCTTGTCGCGCAGCGGGAGTGGCCCGGTCTACCCTCTGGTTCTGGCGGTCAGCACCGGCCGCCGACCTGCCACCGAGTGACCAAACCGCTCACGACCTGGCTGACTCGACTGACTCGACTGACTCGACAATGACTTCCGACACCGTCCGAGCGGCACTGCTGCTCAGCAACCGGCTCGTCCGGATCGACGTCGCACCGTTGAAGGCTCGTGAGTTCTGGGCGGTGCTCGACCGGACCGACGTGCTCGGTCTCGACATCGGGCAACTGCTCGCCGACCCGGCTCTGGCTGACACCGTTCTCGCAGACACCGTTCTCGCAGACACCGCTCTGGCAGACACCGCTCTGGCAGACACCGCTCTGGCCGGCGCGATCAGCGGTGATCGTTTGCGTTCGCTGCTCGACGCGACGCGAGCGTTCGCCTTCGAAGTCGAGCGGCTGGAGGAAGCGGGCATCCATGTCGTCTCGGCGCTCGATGAGCGCTTTCCTCCACTGTTGCGCGACCGGATGGCCCACGGGTGTCCGCCGCACATCTTCGCGGCGGGCGGCCTCGATTCGGCCCAGCGCCCGACACTGTCGATCGTCGGGGAGACCGGCACCGCCACGAACGCCACGGACACCAGTGCTCTCCACGATGTTGCTCGCAGGGCAGTGGCTGCAGCCGTGGTCGCTGAGTGGGCGGTCGCCACCGCTGACAGCACCACTGCGACCGACATCGCAGCGACGGTGCTCGACGAGGCGGTCGCGTGCGAAGCGGCGCTCATGGCGTTCACTGCGTCAGGGATCAATCGTGCAGCGCGTGAGCCCGGTCTTCGCAAACTGGTCCAGGCTGGCGCCGTGTGTCTGGTGAGTCCGTTCGGGCCCGACGCATCGCAGTCGGCTGCTGCGACCCGGGCGCGCAACGCCATGCTGCACGCAGTCGGCAGCCTGACGCTCGTGGTCGCCTGCGACGACGGCACGGGCCCGATCTGGGCTGCGGCGTTCGAAGCAGTGCAGTGCGAGCCCGCCTCCGTGGTCGTCGTCGGCGGTCCGAATGCGCCCACTGGGAATCGCGCGTTGGCTGAACTCGGCGCACGCGAACTCGCTCACGTCGATGAGCTCTCGGGGGTGCTGTCATGACGTCGACCGGCCGTGGCGCGTTTCCGCCTGGGTTCTTCGATCGCAGCGACGACGCTCCCGATGATCGCTTCTATGCGGTCGATCGGCTGGTCACCCACATCGACGACCGGGCGATCGCTGCAGTCACCGAGCTGTACCGGGAACTCGCACTCGACGGCGAGGTACTCGACCTGTGTTCGTCGTGGGTCTCCCATTTCGACCCTGCGCCGGCCCGGCTCGTGGCGCTCGGGATGAATGCGGCGGAACTCGCCGCCAACCCGGCTGCCCACGCCACCGTCGTCCACGACCTGAATGTCGACCCGGTGTTGCCGTTCGACGACGCGTCGTTCGACGCGGTGACCTGCTGTGTGTCAGTCGACTATCTGACCCGGCCGCTCGAGGTGTTCGCCGAAGCAGCTCGCGTGCTGCGTCCAGGAGGGGTCTTCGTGTGCACGTTCTCGAATCGGTGCTTTCCCAGCAAGGCGATCCGCGGCTGGTTGTCGACCGACGATCGGGGTCGGTGCGCCATCGTCGGCGCGTACTTCGACCTGACGCCAGCGTTCGAATCGCCCACGATCGCACACCGCAACCCGGCAGTGGCTGGCGATCCGCTGTACGCCGTGTGGGCCACCGTCGGCGACCCTTCCGGTGAGCGGTGAGACGACCCGTCGGACCCAGATCTCACCGCAGCGCGACACCCGGACGTGTTACATGACCTTGGTGGCGAATGCGGCGAGCTTGTCTTCGGTGTCGCCCATGAACATGAATGCCGGGACGATGAGCCGATGGAGACCCCACGAAGCGGCTTCCTCGACAGCGGCGGCGGGGTCGTCGCCGAAGATGCCGGGATGCACACCGGTCATGTCGAGTGCGGATGGGTCACGCCCGTTGTCGGCAGCGGTCTGGCGGGCGATGTCCATCAACTCGGCCATGTCACCCTTGCCCGGGAAGAAGCCGTCACCCATTCGGCCGGCGCGCTTGGCAGCAGCCTCACTGTGCCCACCGATGTGGATCGGCACTGAGCCATTGGCCGGCTTCGGGTTGGACGACAGGTTCTCGAAGTTCACGAACTCACCTTCGTAGGAGACGCCGTCGGCCTTCCAGAGTTCGCGCATGACGTCGGCGTACTCCTCGGTCCGGTGGGTGCGGCGCTCCCACGGCACGTCAAGTGCGGCGAACTCTTCGCGCAGCCATCCGATGCCGATCCCGAGCATCAGTCGCCCACCCGACATCGAGTCCAACGTCGCTACTTCCTTCGCGTAGGTGACGGGGTGCCGCTCGGGCAGCAGCGAGATGCCAGTGGCGACCTTGAGCGTGGTCGTGTGGGCCGCCACATAGGCCAACCAGATCAGCGGGTCAGGAATGGGACTGTCACCCGAGCCGGGCATCTTGCCGTCCGGCGCGTACGGGTACGTCGATTCGTACCCCTCGGGGAACACGATGTGCTCGACGGTCCACACCGACTCGAAGCCGGTCGCCTCTGCTGCTTTGGCCAAGCCGATGGCTCCGGCCCCCGAAGTGAAGGTCATGGTGTTGGCGAAGGCGATCCCGAATTTCATGGCCGCAGTCTGGCCGACCGACGCCAGCCAGACCGAGCCGGTCTGATCGTCCTCAGGGTCACGCCCGGTCCGTTCTCGAATCGTTGCACTCGTGGACTCGTTCTCGGAAGCCGGTTTGCGCTGTGCTGACGGGGCGGCGAACAGCAGCAGCTGGCGGCCCGGGCGCCGACGTGGCAGGCTGGTCGGACGACGGCAAGGAGAAATCATGATCAGGAAAGTGCTGACCGCATTGCGGCGCATGCTGCGATCGAGGACGCCGAAACCGAGAGCGACCGACGAGATGATCCGCCGCGAGACGAGCCGAGCCACGAGCGACCTCTCGTCGCTGCAGGGCAAGTTCTGAACACGTCGATTGCCTGGCTCGGCGCTCGCAACATCCCCTGAAAATTCTTCTCGCCGGAGGGGGTCGTTTCCCTTTGTCCCCATCAACTCTGTGACAGCGCTTCGTCACCATGGGTTCATCGAGCAGCGGTCGCCGATCGCACGCATCACAGATGGAGACAACACGATCATGTTGGTATTGGTGGCCACGAACGAACTGCAGGGCACGATGCCCGACGACTATGGCTGGACCGTCGAGGGCGAGCTGGTCACCCCGGCCGTCGCCGAGTGCTGCACACCCGACACGTGCGGCTGTGCGTCGGGGTTTCCCGGTCTCGCCAGTTCACGAGCGACGACGACGGCGATGATCGCCGATCTGCCGCACATCTGCGAAGGCGACCTTCGCGACGTCATCGAGGGCGCCCTCGAACGGGACGGCTGGTTCGACCTCCTCGACGACGACAGCACCGCTGTCGCCGAACTCGTCGATGAACACCTCGAGTGCATCAACGCTGTCTGCGCCAGCTTCCCGGTCGGCACCGTGGTCGGTCGCACCGGCACGCTGGTGTTCAGCCGGTCGGTCGACCGGGCCGCGTGAGACCGGGCTACCCGAGACGAGTAAACCCGTGCATCACCGGCCTCGAGTGTGGCACAGTGGGAGATGTGGAGGGACACCGCACCGGCCGGGCGGCCTGGTTGTTGCTCGCTTCGGCTGCACTGATTTCCTGTAGCG
>ENA-ORXT01003938-ORXT01003938.1-marine-metagenome-genome-assembly--contig:-NODE-3938-length-15773-cov-7.621623_pt1 | contig 15773 bp, 19 predicted proteins | sample MGYA00237868_ERZ511482 | MGnify/ENA metagenome assembly ERZ511482 | reverse complement strand
CCCGCAGGTCTGGTGCTGTCGGCACGGGCGACTGCACATGGCGTCACGACTGTCCTTGCTGCACCGACGCACGTCGCCACCGCCGCCGAGCACGACGCCGAGCACGACGCCGAGCACGCCCTCGAGCACGCCGCCGAGCACGCCGCCGTGGCCGTCGGTGCGCTCGCCGCCGTGGCCGTCGGTGCGCACGCCGCCGTGGCCGTCGGTGCGCACGCCGCCGTGGCCGTCGGTGCGCACGCCGCCGTGGCCGCCGGTGCGCACGTGTCCTCCGGGGGTCAAATGAAAGGAGGTCGACCCGGCACTGGTGGACTACGTTGGAATTTCTGGTGTTAATATTTCTCACGAACCGAGATCTGGCAGCATGCCTCGGATAGCAGATGATGCGTCCCTTTGGGATGGCAGATGCTGAGGTAGTGGGCTAGGAGCGAACAGTGTCCACGAGTTGCCAACATGAGGTCCCGGGTTCGATTCTGAGTTCTTTGAATGCGCGCAGCGGACGCGTTGCAAGCATCCTGTGCAGAGCGGCTGACGAGTCGTTCTGCACTGGCAGACAGTAAATTCGACGGAATGTACTGTCTGCGGAATACGGAATAAAATCCAGACCTCGGTAGCTTCTACTCCAAAAAGGGCGATTGGAAGGTTGTGGGCGTGACGAATTCTTGGCGGCAGGCTCCCTAGTCCACAGGACTGGTGCATTTAGGGTCGTTAGTCGTCCTCGGAACGTACTCCAATCTTCGTCGAGCTTGGGCACGTGATAGATCATTCGGTTGAATGATCTGGGTACCCAAGTGAGCAATTGTCTTTTTGTCACGCCCATCCAGATCTAAATATTCTGTTTTCATTCACTTCTTTTTTTACTCATATCTTTCACTCATTTCTATTTTGTCAACTCTATCTTTCACTTGGCGGCGTCTGTGCCGCAGTGCTTCCCGTGACCGCCGCCGACGCAACAGGCAGAAAACGCCATGCCTCGCTCCACACTCGGATCATCTAATGTGACGCCACCACCCATCACCCGATGGAAGAGGGCGTACCAGGCACACTGCTGCCCGACCGCCCTTCCGCGCGCGCGCCACGAGTACGCGAATAACTGGTCGCTAAGGGCACAGGCGCCGCCTCAGCGGGCGTCGAAAGCCACGGACCACCACCGAGGCGGTGCGGCGACATCAGTACCCCCCGTTCACACGCACCGCACGAGCACTGCGGCCTCACACGTCCAGATTGCGGGCGCTCTCTCTTTCTACCCCGGCCCTCCATGGACCAGCTACCGCCACCGCCCCGCTACGCGCAGCCGGTGTGTCCGCCGTGGCGGCCACACGCCAAGCCCCCGGCAGCGGCGGCATCTTGGACAGTGGCAGTTGCCACCCGCCTGGACGGCGCAGACGGGCGCCGGCCGCGGCGCCCGCCACCAACCGCGCCCTTAGCCCCGACCGCCGCGTTCACGGGCGCACGCCAACGCCCCGCCGTCTCCGGCGTCGGCACTGCAGCCGGCACGCACGCGGAAAGTGCGCCCTCCCCCCCCCCCACTGGCCCCTCTCGCCGCTTGCCGCGCGCCACCGCTTGCCCCATCCCCGCACACCGGCAACGGTGGGCGTGAGGCGCACAGCCGCCACCGGCGGCCCCGTCCTGCATGTCAAGGTCGCAGACCCGCAGCTGCTCAGCGCGCGTGCAGTAGCAGCGTAAACCATCGCCGGCCTACGCGTGCGGGACCCCGCAGTGTTACTGAACAACTGGCTTGAAGGCACAGTGCTCCAACGGGGGCGCTGGCCGAGTTTGCCGCATTTTGTCCAGCAGAACCATCCATCCTTTGTTGCGTCCGACCTGTACATCCAATTTCGTGGCATTTCTTGAGGTGTTCACCGTTGTTGGTTCTGCCACTTTTTGGTCGTCCTCTGTGCTTCCGCATCTTTGATGAGGAAAAACGTTACAGAAGTCTGTGACGCACCTTTCGGACTTTGACCATCTGCGGCAGGGTGGCCATGTCATCGTCCGAGAACATCTCACAGCAAGTCACAGTATGCTGTGAGCGTGCTGTGACTGAAATTTGACTTCGTCTCACATTCTCATGGCTCCTGGATGGCTCTGTGCGAGACAAGGGCGATAACAGCCAATTTAATTTCGGTGTTGTGAGATGGTGTGAACTGCTGCTGTGACTTGCTTTACTGCTTTCGCGCATCCGACCATATTTGTGCGACGCGCCATATGATGGCTCAGTACATCAGATTGAAGGGCAAGACGGGGGTCCAACTATAACATCTGAGAACGAAAATGTGCCCTACCGGACCATGGGAGGGGCCTGCTGTCGAATGTGGTGTCATCAGACGATGAAATCGTCAAGTTCGTCGAGCGCGTTGCAAGGCGCACAGTGAGCGCTCTGCCCAAGAACGGTTGTTGGCGTTCCCCATAGCATGTAAGCAAGTCCCTGTCATCAACTCCGAAAACTTGAGCAGGTAAGCCCGTCTTCGATGCGGAAGTCTGCTCACCTTCCCTGCATCTTACAGAAGCTGTTCCTTGCTACAGTAAGCAGCTCGATCGAGTGCTCGAGGTCCGGTCACACGATGGCTTGACCAATCATGGGCGGAAGAGCCCGTGCACAGTGCACAATGAAACGGCGGCCGAGTCTCGAAGTGCAGTGTTTCGGAAAGAAACGCACGTGGTGTTGGGTTCTTGTCAGCGGTTATTCTGCATCGGTCGATGGACTTCGATGGTCGCTCGGATGCACCCAAAAACGCCCATCGAATGCCGCCTTCGATGGCCGATGCAGCCCGATGCATGCTCGATGCATGCTCGACGCGATTTCCTGCCGGGCCGACGATGTCCTTGTCGTCAAAGGATCAAGAACCATCGGCCATGGAATTGCCCTCTTGGCAGAGGCCCCAGAGACACGGGCTGGCTGAGCACCCGGGCACCCCATCCACACAAGCCGAACGCGTTCGGAGCTTCGCTTCTTCAGTGTGTTTACTGGTGGCAGTGGGGCATGCAGCTTCGCCGGGCAACCTGCTCGAAGCACTCGACTGGTTCGTGGAAGAGAACGACCGTGGCGACACGACATGAATGGGCCTCGCTCTGCCGGACGTGCGCCCACACCGTCCCAACCCGAGCTCTGTCATGTTCGTCCAGATGCAGGACAATGACAAACAGGCTCAAACACTATGTGCATCAGCCACCTGGCCAGGCGAGCGTCACAGTTTCGCTCCTCTCCGCTCAAACAAGGAGACGTCTAACAACGTCGCATCACTGCTGTGCAAGATCCGTGAAGCACCGTGGGAAATTATTTAGAAGATCTAATCAACATTACAGTGTCTGGCCTCCTTGTTCATGACGCCAAAAACGACGGCAGAGAGCGTGACGGCCTCCAGAGGGTATGAACGAATCGAACGACCTCGTTGTGGTCAGATCTGTCGAAAGAAAAAAGAACTCAGGACCATCCATTTGAAGTGTATGAAGAAGTCTCTGCTGCGAATAATCAATGGCCGTCGATGTTTCAGTGCGCACACTTAGTTGTTCGTGAACCGCAGTATTCCTTTAGGAACTGGAGGAAACATAGTCAGGCGGTCTCGTGGCCATCGCCATCACACACCGTGTTCGCGGCACCGACCCACACGCCACTATTTCCACTCGTGCACCGCACTCCTACCCTGTGCATCTCTCCGCAAGTTTTTGACGCCGTCCGCGCCATGGACGCATCCGCCATGGCCATGGACGCCGTGGCCCACGTGGCTGCGGTCCCTGCGGCGGTTGTGGCGGCACCGGTCGTTACCACCTCCGGCTCCTTTTTCTCCTCTTGCATCTTCTTCTGGTTCATCCCCGCCTGCTACGCGTCATGGTGGGCTCTGTTTACGTCGATTTCTCCGTACTTGTTTGCATCTGTCGGTACCGCCCTTGCCATCGGGTTGTCGGTGCTGGGTGCCGCGTGGGGCATCTTCATCACCGGCGTCAGCCTGCTGGGCGCAGCTATCAAGCACCCCCGCATCCAATCGAAGAACCTCATATCGGTCATTTTTTGCGAGGCTGTGGCCATTTATGGCGTCATCATGGCCATCATCATGCAGAGCCGTATTGTTGAGGCGGAGGACGGGGGGCTGCCGTCGGCGTACCTTGGCTACGCCCTTTTTGCGGCGGGCCTGACGGTTGGCTTCTCGAACCTGTTTTGCGGGTATGTTTGCTCCTGTTGTAATTCTGTTTTTCTATGCCGTGAGGCGCGTAGGGCATGGTCGGGAGCGAGGTGACCTTGCTGGCTCGGGGCGGCTGGACGGCATCCCAGTGGCGTGCCCGTGTGCTGCACGACACTCCGTCGCGTACCGCGCCCACCATGGTGACGGTACTGCGGAGGTCGTTGCGAGCACGGCAGCCCCACGTTTCCCTGGCTGCTCGTTGTAGGGCACGCCGTGCGCCGGTCGGGCGGGTTCCCATCGGGTCCGTCCGTGACGAGCCGCAGTTGGAGGGGGTACCTCAATGCTGATCCGAACATTCTTGGCATCCGCGGTGGCGAGACTTGGTATCTGACTTCTTCTTGTGTGCTTGCGTGCGTCCCACACCACCTTGTTTTTGCCATGCTGTTTCCTTTGTCGGTTGTCTTCGTATTGTATGCCATTGTTGCCCACTTGTGCCGTCTCGGATGGCTCGTACAGGCTGTGTGTTGGCGTGACGGGCAGTTCATGCGCGCTGGCCGATGCCCAAAACGGGACGCTGTTCGTCAAGATCCTAATTGTAGAGATTTTCGGGTCTGCCCTCGGCCTCTTTGGCGTCATTGTCGGCATCATTTTGGCATCCCATTGACGCTGACGGGTGAAGCGCTGGGCGAAGCGTACGAGGCCGGAGCAGGCTACGCATGTTTGCGCTGTGATCCTCTCGTCCGACTGTGCCTGGAGTGGTCGATGAGCCACGCGCCATTTCGAGCGGGTGCGACGGCCCCATGTGGCACCGTAGTTGGTGCACGATGACAGTTGCCCAGGCACGGGTCTAGTCTTGCCTTGTTTTTTTTTAATACTGGCTTCGAAGTGTATGCGTAGGTATCGCTGTGCGTTTGTCGTTTCATCCGAGTTCATCTGCCCATTAGGCGGGCTCCTACACCCGATGCCTGTGCATCTTGGGGAGGGCATCCTATTCTCTCCTCAGCGCACCACGGGTGACACAACCGAGTGCAACCCCCACGCCGTCCCCATTGAGCAGGTTAAAGGTGTGACACGCCTCGCCAACACCCATCACCTCTACGCCCACGCCCATGGCGGTGGCCCAGGCGCGGAGCCCTGGGGGCAGGGGAACCTGCACAGGCAGACCGAGTAGCAACACTGCCGGCCGTGGGCGCACGACCTTGACCAGCGTCAGGGCGTCGGGCGTCAGCGCAGCCGCCAGAGAGGGGATCTCCCAGTAGGTGGGGAACTGGGGAAAGAGCAGCACTGGCGACGATACCCGCACCCCCGACACGGTGAGCGACGTGTCACCATAGCCTGTAGGATAACCATCAATGTCGCCCAGACAAAGCACACGCAAGTCAGGCAGCGAGTCACAAGCGCACATTAGATTTCCAGCCTGCTGATGAGACAACTGCAGCACCCAGTGGCAGAACCCTTGAAGCCGTAGCACAGATGCGACGGCTACCGCCCAGACATGCCCTTCCTCGCCCATAACAAATGTGCGGTAAAGCGAGGCCAACCCACTCCCAGCCGTACCATTGATGACCAACCGCTCCCTCGACGCTGAAGCGTCGCTGTCCGCAGCTCCCGCAGTCCCCACCCCATCCCCTTCCCACGCTGCCGCCGCCGCAAGCAGGCCACCTGCACCACCACCGCCGCCATCAGCCGCCAGATCCGCACCTGTAGGGGTGCCCAATCGAGCGATGCTGTCACCAATGAGCGGTCCGCCGTGACCCCCATTTCCGGCTCCAACACCACCATAACTACCCACCACGTCACCACCGCCACCGCTACCGTCACGCAAGTTTAATGCGTTTGGTGGGTGGTTTGACCGATAGGAAACGCTGCAACGTGCCCAGGGGTTCTGGCGGTGCCTGGCGGGCGGCGACAGGGGGAATAAGGCCCGCCGCCGGCCGGTAACAGCAGCCGCAGCAGCAGCGGCGGCGCGGGCAACGGAGGTGGAAACCATGACCGATATGGCGTCAGATAGGCGGTGAATATCAGGGGCAATGCAATGGTGTCCAGAGGATGCTGGATCAGGGCCTCGGGAGCAGGGGGACACGACGCGACAAGGACGAAACCCTTGTCGACCGTGGCGACATCGTACGATTCGACGTCCGAACAAATCTCATGACAGCGTCTTGATGGGGGAAATTGATATTTGTTCTGGTCAGTGCTGGCTGAATTGAAAGAGATCATGCGGCAAGCCCAGGAACACCGTGTCAAACTGACTGAAAGAATTGCTGCTCGTGCTCGGCGACCTTTCGACAACCGCTACCTCAAGGGCTCTCCGTCCACGGTCCAGGTTGCTCCGCTTCTGTGCTTCAGTGTTCAGACCTGCTCCTGGCGGCGTCGCAAGCATCAACCAGTCAACAGGACAGAGCACAGAGCCATTTTCAACGCGGAGGGTACATGGCCGCGCGCAGGCCGAAGGCGTTGAGCGTGCGCTCATGTACCAGAAGCAACAAAGGACCACAAAGACAACGGAGCAAAGAACAGCCAGAGGAATCCGAGTGCTTCGAACAACCCCCTTGGCTACTGCGCAACCGTCCGACGCCGTCAAAAACAGCATACAGACAAGATCCAAAACAAACAAAACTTGTTCGCCGCATACCTCATGGTTGCACATGCCAGACACCCGCTCCAATGTCCGTGCTAAACCGCTGCCCATTACTTTTAGCCCCAGAGGCCACAGGTTGAGCAGCAGCAGCACCGACAACCAACCACAACTGAAGTGTGGCGCTCCCGCCCAAGTCACGCGCGCTTGCCCTGCCGCCCGGCCACCGCCGTCTCTTGAGCATCGATGGCAGCTACAGCAGCGGCCACAGCGCTCCGCCCGCCCTTGGCTACCACAGGGCGGCGCTTCGCCCCTCCCTCCGCTTGCCCTCCTATTCTCTCCTCCGTCGCGTCGGCACCTGCCTTATCGGAGGCGCCCTTGTCCTTGGAACCCTTTCTGCGCCCACCGCGGCGGGCCAGCTGCCAAATCTGGCGCAGCCACACCATGTTGAGTCCCCAGCCGGCGACCACAAATGCGACAATGGCCACGACAAAGACCCCACCGCGGGACCAGCCGCCCAACCATGGGACGACTTGGTGGACGGTGCGGAGCAGCCCGAGCAGCCCCGCGCCGTAAATGACAAAGCGGGTGGTGAAAAAGATTATCGCAAACACCGTCGACGCCCACACCACCCCTTGCCCGTCCCCGCGGCCTGCCTTGATCAGCGCCCACCGCACGTTGAGCATAGGCGTTGACGCTTCCCCGATGACCAGCCACCCAAACATGAAGGGGAAGAGGTGGAGGGCGCCCGCAGCGGCCGAGCAAAAGAGAAATGCCACGTGGTGGGCGACCGTGTCAGCCTTGCCGAGGCGTGGGTAGGCGGCGAGGACATGCACCAGGTCAAACGCCAGGTAGGCGCCGAGCATGCAATTGGTCGTGACCGCCGAACGGGCGGCGGTCAGCCAGGTGGCTACGATGGGCGACGGCGGCGCCCCCACCGGACCTGCTACGCCCGACGCGGCCAGTACCGCCGGCAGGGTCTTCGTCGACGGCAGATGCAGCTGCAGCAGCGGCGGCGCCAACGCCAACGCGCGAATGTGGCCAATTCCCCGCGCCGTCACCACCAGCGCATGCACCGAGGAGATGACGTAGGAGGGGCCGTCCGCAGCCAAGGTGGCCCGGCACTCGGGAGACGGTACCAGTCGCCGCGCCGTGGGCGTCGCCAGCACGCGGCGCAGGATGGCAGCCGACAGCATGTGGCCAGCCTGCCACAGGACCAAGAAGATCAAAAAGAGCTGCAAGTCGCTCATTGTATAATCGACCACCGCCGGTCAACACGGGAGGGGGCGAATGGAGAAAAGAGAGGGAACGGGGTGCGCAACAGACACCACGCCTCACATTCGCGGGCGTCCAATGTGGTCGTCACGGGCGACGACCAAGAGGCGCAAGTCTCGAAACAGATGCAGCCACAAGCGCAGTTGCAGAGCTACAGCGAGGAAGGACAACAATGACCAAGCCCGACCACAACGGCAAGTCGCAGCGACCGAGTGACGCCAACTCCGAGCGGAGGACCAGGAGTTGATGGTGGCACAACGAATAGAACTTGGTCGAGACGACGTAGGGAGGGGCCCCGCCACGCCACAGCACTATGCGCTCCCAGTGAGCGAGCAATAGCTGCGGCTGGGGTGCCCCGGGGTTGCGCGGGGGCGGTCAACGCCAGGGTAAGGCGAGGGCCGAAGCGGAAGAAGAGAGGGCTCTGTCTGGAGCAGCAGGATTCCTTGTTTGATGATGTCAGATGACGACTGGTTCAGTGGTCGCTGCCAGTTCACTGTGGGCGGTGTGAGATTTGATGAGAGTATCAAAGATACGACTCAATTTTATTTCGATTGGTCCCTTTCTTGTTTGGGAAAACTGCTTCGAGCCATGTATTGGAGGCCACTTGACGAAGCAAACCAACGCTGTCAGCGATACCGCGGCATGTCGTGATGACAGCTGCTTCGGTCCCTGTCTCGCGCCGTATCCTACCACACGGTCGCTGTTCTTGTGTTTTCTTCAACATACACTGGGTGAGAGTGCTGCGGCGACCTCATTTGATTGCGACGCTGTCGGGCTCCCGCCCATTCTACCTTTCTTTGCTGTGGCTTCCATTCATCCCTTTTTTGCGTTTCGCAGTCTGACGCTCACGTTGGCGTGGGGCATTGTGCTCCCCAGTTGCCGTCACGATGGTCGTCCTCTCTGCGGCTGTCCTGACCAAGGGCGGGAAGACCCTGCTGGCTCGACAATTTGTTGAGATGAGCCGCATCCGTATCGAAGGTCTTTTGGCGGCTTTCCCGGGTCTGGTCCAGGCGTCGGCGGAACACACGTTTGTCGAGACGGACGCCGTGCGGTACCTATACCAGCCGATCGAGTCTCTGTATGTGCTGCTCATCACCACCAAGAAGTCCAACATTGTGGAGGACCTGGAGACGCTGCGCCTCATCTCCAAGATCCTTCCCGAGTACTCCCCGCGGTACGGCATTGTGGACGAGAATGGCGTGACAGACGCGGCCTTTGAAATCCTCTACTCCCTGGACGAGGTACTCGACTGGGGGGGGCTCCGTCAAGCCGTTTCGCTGCAGCAGATTGCGACCTACACTGAGATGTACTCGCACGAGGAGCGGCTGTCGCAAATGATCAAAGAGTCTAAGATGGCCGAGGCCAAGGAAGTGTCCAAGCGCCGTGCCGAGGCCATTGCGCGCTCCCGTGGTCCCAGCACGGGCGGTGGTGGGGACGACCGCTTTGGGGGTTTGGCGGGGGAGATATCGCGCACCTTCCAGAACGTGGGGCTGGGCGGGCTGGCGCGGGACATTGGGCTGGCGCCGACCGGTCCCCGGGCGGGGGGGCCGGCCGTGTCGGCGTACGCGGCGCAGGGGGGTATGTCTTCGGAAGACTACGCCGCTAGTGCTGGCGGGGGCATTGGCGGCGGCGGCTTTGGTGGCGGCGGCACGGGCGGAACCGGCGGCGGTGGCGGCATGGCCGGGTTTGGCAGTAGCAGCATGGGCGGCGGTGGCGGTGGCGGCGGTGGCTATGGTGGTGGTGCTGGCTTTGACGGCACGGGCTCTGCTGGGTCTTTTGGTGCGGGCGGGTCAGGTGGTGGCCGCTCTGCCCCGGTGACGGCACCGATGCCTGGATCCGGCAAGGGCATGTCCCTCGGCAAGGCCCGGCGGCAAGACACGCTGCTGGACGCGATGCGCAAGGAAGGGGAGGTAGTCGACACGCCCGTCCCCAGCCGCTCGTCCGCACGACCCAGCGTGGCAGCCGCGGCAGCAGCGTCGGCGGCGGCGGTGTACGCGCCGCCAATGGCAGCGGTTCACGTCTCGACCGCTGAGAAGATCAACGTGCAGGTGTCGCGCGACGGCGGTGTTTCGTCCATGGATGTCAAAGGCGACCTCTTCCTCCGCATCAACGACGCTGCGTCCGCGGCCGTGCGCGTGGCCGTGGCCATGGGCGACAATACCAGCCTGCAGATGCGGACACACCCGAACATTGACAAGACGCTGTTTGCGACGGAGAGTACGCTCGGCCTGAAGGATCCTAGCCGGCCCTTCCCGACCGGCAACCCGCTTGGCGTCCTCCGCTGGCGCATGCAGTCCAAGGACGAGTCGCTTCTGCCGCTGTCGGTGACGTGTTGGCCCAGCGACAGCGGGGACGACAGCGTCGTCAACCTCGAGTATGACCTCGGCTCGGTGTCCCCCGAACTTCGCAATGTGGAGATCACCGTCCCCATCCCTACTGGCGCGCAGCCGGTGGTCAGCTCCTGCGACGGCGAGTTCACGGTCGTGCCGCGAGAGCAGGCGGTGCGGTGGAGCATTCCAGTGGTGGACGGGGGAAATAACCAGGGCAGCCTGGAGTTCTCGGTCAGCGCGTGCGACCCTGACGCCTTCTTCCCTGTCCGTGTGTCGTTTGAGAGCGCTCACACCTTCGCCAAGATTGCCGTCAACGCGGTGTCGGCTGCGGCGACGGGTGAGCCGGTTAACTTCACGAACGATGCGACGCTCACACCGGAGAAGTTCACCATAGAGTGAGAGGGGCAGCTTGCTTCATGCCGCGCAGGCGTGCGCCCCCGTGTTGGTTGATGCATGATTTTGCTGGCGTGGATGCGAAAACGTACCGCTCTTCTTATGTTGCCTTTTGTTTCACCCCTTTCCCGACCACGTGGCATGGTGTTCATCGAAACTACAGTGGGCGGAAGAGAACGTGGTAACCATTGGTGTGCGACACGATAACCAGAAGACGTCCGTGCGCGGAGGTTGCTACCCAGCAGAGAAGACTCCAGTATCATAGAGGACCTGAACTCAGATCATCATACTTGCACGCATGCACGAGCACACAGTCGTGCGTGCCGCCCCGACCCATGGTGGACAAAAGCTTTGTTGACCAAAACATGTTCATGGCACACCACCTACACACTCAGAACGCAAGCCTCCCCGCAATAGTATCCATGCGAAGAGAGCAGCCAATGCCAAAAAGTCCTGCCTCAGCTCTTCCCCTCTCCGTGGCCATGACGCGGGCACGACGACTCCCCGCAGCCAGCGTGGCCACCACGCTCCATGTGTGCCCGCCGCTGCCGCGACACCCGCACTGGTCCACCGCTGCTGGAACTGCTCCCCGATGAATCGTTCGACTCCTCGCCACTGCTGTCGCTGTCCGAGTCGGTAGAGCTCTCGTCAAAGGCCCGCGGCTTAATGTAGATGCAACAGCTTTTGGACGACTTCTTGTCGTCAAACTCGTTGTCGTGTGTGTCGCTGGTCCACGTCACCCGTCGCCGCCGCGGACGCCGGCGCAGACGCAGCACAGGAGCGGGGGCGCCCACGGGGGCAGCGTCACCCGGCGGCGCCAGCGTCAGCGTCATGGTCCGAGTGCCGCCAGGCGGGGGAGCAACCCAGCCGCCACCGCCGCCACCGCCGCCACCGCCGCCACCACCGGTAGCTGCCGTGCCCGCGCCGTGCACGCCAGCGGCAGGCCCTCCCGCAGGAAGGTGAGGTGTTGGGGCGCCACCATCACCACCACCACGGAAGACGACACGCGGACGAGGCTGCGGGCGGGTGTCCATAGAGGCGAGAAAGGGGGGCGGAGGGTGACGTGCAAAAAGAGCACTGTCCGATGGTCGTGTGACAACAGTGGAAAACAAGAGGCGTCAACCAGCGAGAAAGATGATCGTTGTCGACGGTCGGGCAAGCGTGGACGGCCTCCCGGAACCGGCAGGCGCGACCCAACCCAACAAAAAAGGAAGGCCAAAGCCAAGACGTTCAATGAGAAGTGCAGCAGCCTTGGCGTGCGATGGCAGGGAGGCAGGTGGAAACAGGCGAGGGGAGCGGGCAAGTGCTGGACATCCACATGCTCGGCGAGTGCACGTCGCCGATTCCAGCGGAACAAGGCTGGCATGGGCAACCACCAATCCGCCCGTTCAAAGAGCCCGTAATTTCCTCATTCGGGCTTTCGAACTAGGAAAGTGCAGCCCCAATTTCCCGTTCGGTACAATAACAATTAAGTAGTGATTTATATAGAATACCAATGTGACGCACTTTCACCGATGAAAACTCAGTATCTACAGTACACATGAAATGCTCAAGTGTGGCATGACGCCCAGCACTCCTCGGTGTTTGCTGTCGGGCTGATGCCCTTCTCGCGTACTCCTTACGACGCCTTTGTCAAGTAAGCTCGCTGCGTTATAGTGCTTCTCACAAACACTGGATCCGCAGTTTCCGCTTCAGCAGCATGAACCGCCTCCTGAGCCAATGAAACAGCGATTTTTCAACGGATGCTGATGCACCGAGGTCCAGTTTTTTGTGAGAAGAACAATAGCCACTCCGAGCAACTGTGCGCCGAGAAACCTCGACAGTACGTCGTTAGGTTGAGCGCTGCGCGTCTCGACAGGCTCACCTTCTGAGATGAGAAGAAACAATCAAAACCCATTCGTTTCCGTCAAAACAGCGGCGATGCCCGACAACGTGCCACCAGAGACACCCCAACAGCCCCGCGACAGTGACCGTCACGGTCCTGCTGACCGCCGCCAAGATGCCGCGGGGCGGCAGCACCCCGCCACCAGCCGTCACCATCGTCAACAAGGGCGCGACGACACTGAGCGCCGGGTGCTTGACCACCGCACCCAACGCCGTGAATGTGCAGTGGGGTGTCTGGAGGGGAGCAGATCACGCCCTCGTGCTGATCGCTCGGGAGGGGTCCAGCTGTGGGCGGGCGTGATACGCACGCTAATGTACACAACCGGACAACGCGTGCCACACAATGCGCTCCTTACAAGTTTCCACACCTACGCACCGCTCCACAACTCGCCTCACTCGTTCATCCACTCGGCTGCCTGTTTGGCATAGTAGGTCAGGATGGCGTCGGCGCCAGCCCGCTTGAAGCACAACAAGCTCTCCATCACCGCCTCACGCTCGTCGAGCCAGCCCCGCTCCGCCGCCGCCTTCATCATGGCGTACTCCCCAGACACGTGGTACGCTGCCAGCGGTAGGTCCGTCGCGTCCCGCAACCGGCGGATGATGTCGAGGTAGGGCATCCCCGGCTTGATCATGAGCATGTCTGCCCCCTCCGCCACGTCCAGGGACGCCTCGATTAGGGCCTCCCGCGAGTTGGCCGGGTCCATTTGATACGTCTTCTTATTCCGCGGCGCGTTGGAGCTCTCGCGCGGCGCCGAGTCCAACGCATCCCGGAACGGTCCATAGAATGCCGACGCGTACTTGGCCGTGTACGACACGATCGACACGTCGGTGAAGCCGGCGCCGTCGAGGGCATCGCGGATGGCCCCGACGCGGCCGTCCATCATGTCTGACGGGGCGACCACGTCGGCCCCGGCCCGCGCCTGACACAGCGCCTGCCGGCACAGCTGCTCGACGGTCTCGTCATTCATGATGCGCCCGCAGCCGCCGTCGCCGCGCTTGTCGTCGCTGACCATGCCGTCGTGGCCCTGGTCGCTATACGGGTCGAGCGCCACGTCCGTCCACACGGCTACGTCTGGGTACTTGGCCTTGATGGTCGACACGAGCGTCGGCACCAAGCCCGACGGGTTGTAGCACTCGTCCGCAGCGTTGGTCTTGAGCTCCTCGGGGATTTTGGGGAAGAGGATCACCGACCGGACACCGAGGGCGCGGGCCTCCCCCACCTCCCGCAGCACCGAGTCGACGGTGTGGCGCACGCACCCGGGCATGGACGGGATGGGCACGTTCTCCCCCTCTGTGTGCACAAAGAGGGGGTAGATGAGGTTGGCCGGCGTGACCACATTCTCCCGCACCATGGAGCGGAGGCCCTCCGACTTGCGGTTGCGGCGGGGGCGGGCGCGCTGCTGCACGTGGACGGTGCCCTCCTCGTTGACCGACAGCAAGCCGGAGCGGGCGGGGATGGCCAGGTCACGAGCAGAAGCAGCCGTCATGGACACGGGGGGAGGGGCCCCAGCCTTGTCAGCCGGCAGCCGCGCGGCAAGCCGGCCGGCCGCCGCAGCCGGCAGCGGGGAGAGGCACGACGCCGACCGCGGCGTGCCGATGGAGCGCGTGCCGCGTACAAACGCGCCTGGTGGAACAAAGGCCATCGTGCACAATGGGGAGACACAAGGCAAGAAAAAGAGTTGCAATGGGCGGGAGGTCGAGGCACTGCTTGGTCCACACGAAAAACAAGCAGGCGGGCGTGGCGCGCACGGCGACGACTTTGAGGGGTCGCGGTGGAGTCGACCACGGGGTGGCGACCAGAGACCGCAGCTCCAGCCTGAGCTCATCGAATCTATCTAACTGCATCATGTAAACACACTTGGAGTGTGGCCAAGATCAAGTACCCTCAGTCCGGCCCTGAATCTACATCGTGAGACCAGTATCTCCACATCTCGTGGAGACACGTGCCCTTTTTTGCACGCTCTTCATGATGATGGGGTCACGAGTGTCATGCAGAGCTGCAAAAAAACGACTGACAAGCATGCAAAGTTTTGGCGGGCCCGACTCGATGCATCTCCATACTGTACCGGGCGGGCAACCCCTCCGCAGGAAAGACCTCTGGCGCTGCCGCCATAACGCTCGCCGGCCGCATGGGGTGGGGGGCGGCGCCTGGCGGTGGTCTTGGCAGACCACACATCCTTTCGGCGCTTGTCGGCACCCCCAAACACACTCATGGCAGCACCGACCGGCCCCACGACCGCCTGGCTGCGGGCCTACCCTCCCGCCAGAAACGCATAAATACCCAGCGTCGGTGCGCTCCGAGGGCGCGCTCATCGGCAACGACATCTCACACGCACACACAACACGACCGACCCTCCTCTCTCCCCTTGGCGTCAACCCCCCTCCTCCTTTCTACTCATCCCCCCCTCGCAACCCCCCCCCTTCCCCGCCCCCTCCCCCTCCCGTGGTCACCATGGGTCTCGGCGACAACATCAAGGACGCTGCCAACAATGCCGCCGACGCGGTCAAGAACGCAACGGGCACCAACGACAAGACGCGCACGCCGGGGGAGGTGGCGACCGACGCCAAGGACAAGGTTGGGGACACTGCGGAGGACGCTTCGCGCGCGGTGCGCGACGCATCCAAGGACGCCAAGCGCTCCACCTAAGCGCGCTGCTCGCGCCACAGGTGGAGGCGGCGACCGGCACTGGTGACGGGCGCGGACCGACGGCTGGAGCGGGTGCCGTCGACGCGCGCGGGGGACGGGGGGGTGGGGCGGCTATGATTCTCGAGGTTTGCACATATCGATAAAACAGGGGCTACGCCGCGCCGTTTGCTTTGAAAGCGTGCACGGTCCGTTTGTGACCAGCAGCCGGCTGCAAACTCGGGGCGCACCTCTCCAGGCCACATGGCAGAGAAAAAGCGCAGTCAAGAGGGACGACACTGAAACCGACACGGACACCCACGGTTCCACAAACACACGTGTGCTCCCAATGACAGTGGCGAGCGCCCATGCGCGCACACCCCAAACACGACACCGTGGGCCTCAAGCAGCTTCACGTCGCCGCCGCGCAGTCTGGGGACACACAGACAACGCGCCATGTCGCCCTTGAGAACGCCCAGCAACATCAGACAATGTCATGCGCTACTGCTTGACGAGCCCTCTACTCCGCCAGACAGCCCCGAGGCGGGCGCCTTCAGTCCTCCCCTCCCCCCCCC
>ENA-ORXT01003937-ORXT01003937.1-marine-metagenome-genome-assembly--contig:-NODE-3937-length-15775-cov-2.875589_pt1 | contig 15775 bp, 13 predicted proteins | sample MGYA00237868_ERZ511482 | MGnify/ENA metagenome assembly ERZ511482 | reverse complement strand
CGGAATTACTTTGGGACTCAGCATGAAAGGCTATAAGTCGATGATGGAGATGCAGTTCAGTGATTTTGCAACTTGTGGTTTCAATCAGATCGTCAATAATCTGGCTAAGATTCATTACCGATGGGGACATGCAGCGGATGTGGTCATCAGAACGCCTTGTGGCGGCGGTATGGGTGCAGGCCCTTTCCATTCTCAGACCAATGAGGCCTGGTATACGCATACTCCTGGACTCAAGGTCGTCTATCCTTCTAATCCTGTAGATGCCAAGGGCTTATTGCTAGCTGCGCTGGAGGATCCTAATCCTGTCCTCTATTTTGAGCACAAGGCTATGTACAGAACCCTGACTGGAGATGTGCCGCAAGGTTACTATACGACGCCTATAGGAGAAGGGGTGAGAGTTCAAGCTGGAGATCAGCTATCCATCATCACTTATGGCATGGGAGTACACTGGGCAGTGGAAGTGGTAAAAGAAATGGGTATAGTTGCGGACATAATAGATATGAGAAGTTTGCTGCCCTTGGACTATGGCATTATTAATGATACTGTAGGGAAGACGGGCAGGGTATTAGTGTTGCATGAGGACAGCTTGTTCGGTGGCATAGGTGGTGAGGTGTCCGCCTATGTGAGTGAGCATCTCTTTGAGAAACTGGATGCACCTGTGATGAGAGTAGGCAGTCTGGATACGCCGGTTCCTTTCAATAAAGAATTAGAAAAAGTATATCTGGCCAAAGATAGATTGCAACCAACTATTAAAAAATTATTAGCATACTGATACAAAAATTGAATATGGATTATTCCAAAATACAAGAAAAAGTAACCAAGTATAATTCAATACTAAGTAATACTTCCAACTACAGAAAAGAGTGGTCATCGAGATTAAAAAAGGAGATCACGGATAACCTGGACAAGATCATCAAAGACACTGAGCTCAATGCTTATGTGGAAGTCAAAGACGATATCGAAAATCTGGAGGTGATAACAATGTCCTTAGGTACGGAAGTAAGTGGCATCGCAGAAAAACTTCCCGGCAGTAAAACTAAACGACCTTTCATAAAGTCCAATGGTGCCTTGATTTTCCAACAACTATTTAATGGTAAAGTGATGATGATGGTCATGTATCCTTTCATAGAAGGTTATGGCCAACCCAAGCCGCCAATGACTTTGGAAATTGTACGACCTGAAGAATTCAAACCTATTAATGTAATACGTTATACAGAAACTTTTCTTAAGGAAGTGATAGAGTGGGAAGATTTTGATGATGATGTGCCAGAGAAGATGGGCCTTAATCCTATCGGTTTTGGGGGCGCTTTGCAGCAGTTGGAAGGTGATTAAACGGTGATGACGCAGCCATCAAAGTAAGGAAGGCTATTCAAAAAATTAAAGTTTGTATTCCCTTTTTCGTTTGACTGAATAGAAGTGGAGTGAAAACCTCTGCTCTCGTTTATGATTGATTTTATTTGAGCGTAGGTATTACTTCTGAGTTACAAATTTTCGTCACGAATACAAGCTGTCACTTCTCCTCTTCATTCAACCGCTCAAAATAGGCATCCATCCCTGGCTGCGAAATTTCAAAGCCTTCGTCAGCCTTGGCAGCATCTACTTTTTCCTTGACATCTTCCAAGAATTGCTTGGCGTCATAAATGATTCCATCCTTGATAGTATATGAAACGCCACCTACTCTGACTATCTCATTGTCTTCAGTGAGCTTGATGGCACCAGTGCCATATAGTACTTTCAGATTCATAAGTGGATTTTCATCTATGATGATGAGATCTGCTTTCTTACCGATTTCTATACTGCCTATCTCGTCATCCATTCCCAAGGCTTCCGCTCCATACAAGGTAGCTGATCTTATGACTTCCAGAGGATGAAATCCTGCTTCCCTCAGTAGCTCGAGCTCTCTGATGTAACCGAAACCATATAATTTGTATATGAAACCAGAATCAGAACCGGCAGTGATCCGCCCGCCTCTATTCTTGTACTCATTGACAAAAGTCATCCAGAGCTGATAGTTATTTCTCCAATCCACTTCCTGCTCTGTTCCCCAAAAGTGCCAGTAAGAACCATGAGATATTTTGCTGGGGAGGAAGAAGCGCCAGAGATCGGGTAGGGTATAGAGTTCATGCCATTCTTCTCTTCTGGCTCTGTGCAAGTCTCGACTCGCTTCATAAATATTGAAAGTGGGATCTATGGTAAAATCCATTTCCAGTAATTCATCCATCACAGCTTTCCAATGCTCAGAGTAAGGCTCTGCGGCTTGCTTCCACAGCCGGCCCGCTTCCTGAAATCTATGCTGCTCATTCTGATAGTTATAATCCAACGGATAATCCTGAATGGTCTGATCGACAAATAGTGCTTCTGGCAGTCCATACCAATGCTCCATGGTCGTCAGCCCTGCTTCAGCAGAATGAAGGACATTCCATCTACCGACTTCGAGTTGTGCATGGTGGCAGGCTGAGCGCAGGCCGAGCTCTTTGTTTTTTCTGAGTGCGGCATCGAATAGCTTGGGCGAGAGGCCAAAGAATTTTATGCCGTCAGCTCCTTTGTTGGCATTCTCTTGTACCCAAGTTCTGGCTTGCTGCGGTGTGGAAATGGGTGCCTTACTTCCTTGACCGAAAACTGTGTAGGCCATAATTCGTGGAGCGGTGATTTTGTTTTCCTCGCTGAGCTTTTTATGTTCCAAGGTCCAGTCCAGGCCATTCCCGCAAGAGGGTTCTCTGATGGTTGTGATGCCGTGAGCCAGCCAGAGCTTGAAAACATATTCAGCATCGGTGCCTTGGCTTTTGCCGCCTATGTGGCCGTGCATGTCCACAAAACCTGGTAGGAGGTATTTTCCTGAACCATCTATTTCTCTTCCGCTGGTTTGTAGTTGTGGGCGGCGTGATGAATCAATTGCTACGCCGGGGTAGCCGACGGTTTTGATCTGGACGATCCTATCTTTTTCTATGACGACATCCACTGGGCCTATGGGTGGGGCGCCTGTGCTATTGATGACGGTTATGCCTCTTATGATGAGTTGTGGGAAGGGGCCTTCGCCTTCTTGGATGAGGGGTGCGGGGGCTACCTGTGCTATGGAGAGAGTGGCTATGAGGGTCAGGATGTATAGGGATATCGTAGCTTTCACTGGGTTCTAATTTTGACTTTAAAGTAAGAATTCTGTGTCTATTAGAAGAACGGTGTGGAAAGATAGCAACTGATATGATAGGGTTGCATTATTGTCAATGCTGAGTCGTTTACCTTAGAGTGACGATTATTTTGAGAAGACTGATAGTTTTAGACATTAAGTTGGAGAGGTTTTTAATGTGAATTCTTAGGGGAGTTCACTTTCCATCTATCCTTATCTCATAGTGTCCTACCAGTGCATGTCGCTCAAAAGAGAGTAACCATACATGCAGTGTTGTCCTATCCTCATCAGTAAAGTGGAGTACAGGTCCATCGATGCCTATCTTATGGCTATCAAGCCAATGGTCGTCATCGTCCGTCAGTATGGCGTAATAGGGTGACTCTTTAGTTTTATAACTGAGGTGTTCCGAGTAACTCTCGTAAAAACTGTGGTTACCTATGCCCATAGAATTTTTCCATCCTTCATTAGCCTGCGAGGCAGATAACACTGGAATTTGTGAAAGATCCAAACCACCTATGATCAATGAAGTAAGTATTCTGCTTTTATCATGCTGAAAGCTGAAAGTGAGCTCATGCAAGACTTTATTCTGACAAGACTCAGTTTCTACTCCTGCGAGTTTTACCTCTTTCAGATGATGGATCCGTCCGAGCTCTGTCGATCTGGGATCGCTGCGATTATAAAAGCCTGGAGGTGAAAAAGTTGCAAATTTTGAAGCATCTGTCTGCAGATTGCGCATTGTAGCAAAAGATTCTGGAGATATGATCTCCTTATATTTTTTAGCTCTGGCTCCTTTTTTGGGATACATTTCATCAGAAAGGTCTTTGAAAGTTATGTCAAAGACTTGCTGAATACTTCTCAGTTTCTTGAGGGCTATTTTTTTGCTTTTGGGTTCTCTCCAGTTTTCCATCCCTTCTTGATAGTCCGACCATTTTTGTCCGTTTTTAGTTTCGAAGAGTTTAGCGTAAAGCTTAGGAGGAAATTTAAACCACCCATGACTATACGGCAGGACTTTCCCATTTTCCTCTTTGTATAGGATCACTTCCCATAGATAGGCATTAAGACAATTTCTAGCAACATCGACTCGCTTGATATCTTCCAGATCTGTATTGAATTCTTTTTCTATGAATTTAACTTGATTTCTATTCCACTCCTGATTGATGAGTGAAATGTAGCTAAGATAATTATCAGACTTTATTCTATCTGGAATGGTCGGGATGAATTCCCTGAGATCAAGTTTTAATATTTGTAAAGTCTTTCCACTCGCTGTATGGAAACATAAGTCCTTACGCCATAAGTCACTTGTATTTTTTTAGTTCTCCGTATTCCAACAGAAAAGGATCATAGTCAGCAGTCCTGTAGCCTATGTCTGGATTGTCTGGATAAGAGAGATCATTGAGATTTGTTACTGTAAATCGCTCGATACGATCATCATGCACCCTGAGGTACTCAAATTCAGTAAAGGCATCTTGAGCTGATACTGCTTGACTGATTAGAATTAAGGCAAAGAGAAACCTGTAGGCCAGGTTGTGATTATGGCTATCCATCTGTAATTTCTTAAATGAGTAACACGAAGATACATATTATAATTTATTACAATATGACATAGTTTGCAGTATTACTCTTGAGTACAGACTTGATCATGAAGATCTACTTTCAGAAAGCTAATGCCTCCTTGATCTGTTTATTAGTCACTTCTATATCATAATCGCATTTCCCAATGCCATTTAGTAGAGACATCATCTTTTTGCCGCCTTCGTTTTTCTTGTCCATGGTCATTAATTTCAATAAGTGATCTATATCGTCAGCCTTGATGTCAGGTAATTTGTAGATGGACTCTAGCAGTGAATTGATTTCTTCCATTTCTATGATGGTGATACGCTTGGTTTTGAAGCTGAGGTAGGCTTCTGCGATCATGCCCTTAGCGATGGCTTCTCCATGGAGCAAGGGCTGGTCAGATCTTAAGAAATGGGATTCTATGGCATGTCCGATGGTATGGCCGAAGTTGAGGATTTTTCTGATATTTTTTTCTTTTGGGTCTTGAGAGACGACTTTGTTTTTTATTTTGACAGAGTCGTGGATGACTTTGCCCCATTCTGATTCGTCAAGTTCTGTTCCTTTTATTTTGATGGTTTCCCAGAGGGATTTGCTCTGAATGAGACCATGCTTGATCACCTCTGCAAAACCGCTCAGCAATTCTCTATTATCCAGAGTCTTCAAAAAAGGGCTATGTATCCAGACCAAGGCAGGGTCTTGGAAGCAACCGAGCATGTTTTTGTATCCAGAGAAATCGACTCCGACCTTGCCACCAATGGAAGCATCCACCATTGAGAGAAGTGTTGTCGGCATATGAATGAAGGGTATGCCTCGCATATAGCTAGCCGCCGCCCAACCGCCCATATCTCCGATGACACCGCCACCCAGATTGATCATCATGCTTTTTCTATCTGCTTTTTGAGCAATGAATTGTTGCCAGATGTGGACACAGGTATCCAGAGCTTTATTATTTTCTCCTGACACCACTTCCAGGAGTTCGTAACCACAGTCCAGTTGCTCTTGTAATATGGGCAGACAATGCTCCTTGGTGTTTTCATCGACTAGTACAAAAAGCTTGGACGGTTTTTCCTTATGGAGATATTTATTGAGTAAATCAAAGTCCTTATCTATCTCGACTTTATAATTAGGTGTTTTTACTGTGGGCATTAGGCAAGCGAGTGTAATTTTTGAGTGGAAATGGCTTCAGCTTTTTTGGAAAACATGGACTTGGTTAATTTCCAAGTTTCGGCAAAGTAATCGGAGTATCTGTAATTATCGAGATCTGCTTCTGATTCCCAGTAACTATAGGTCATAAAAACTGTGGTCTTGGCATCGAGGCCTTGTAGGAGTTCTAAATAGTTACAGCCAGGAAAGGCTCTAATCTTGGCCTTCCTTTCTTCAAAGAGCTGCTTGAAGTTGTCGACTTCGGTGGCCTTGAACTCCATTTTGACGATTCTTACGATCATAGTGCAAATAAAGCAATTATGGAGGATAGGATAGAGAGTAGTGAAATTATGTTAACTTGGAAATGTAAAGAATCATAGAATAAATTAACTGATAAAATTAATTTGCATAGATTAATCTACATACTGACATTAACATTTGCTCAATGCTTCACTGCCTCTGCCCAAAAAGGCTTCAAGAGTGAGCTGCGTTTAAATACAGAAGAACCTAGTACAGCCTATCATGTATTAGAATATGACGGTCAGTACTATATGAGCGGGCAATATGGCGATGCCAGCATACCTGCATGGAATGGTTTTATTGCGATCTATGATGAAGAATGTGAGTATGTAAAGCATCATCTCCTGTCAAATGATACTATTGCTTTAGTAAATATTAGTCACAATGTCCACTTATATGAGGAGACCTATAATGTGCTGAGTGTATTTGGCGGCTTGGCCAGGATATTGACCTACGATTTTGAGCAGGACAGTTTTTATGTGAGCAGAAAATTCTCTCTTGCAGATCTAGACATGCGCCCATGGAGTATGTATCCAGATTTCGATGAGGAGATTTTCTTTTTTGCAGGTAGAAGTGGAGACAGCCTACGAGTGGTCAAAGTCAGCCCGACTGATACTGTCAGATATACAGATGGTGAAATTTCACGGTTCAAGGTAGCCCTGAATATGCAAGTGAATTCTAAGGATGAGCTGGTCATAATCGCTGAGGATAAGAGAAAAGGCTGGAAGAGTGATAAGGACACCACGCATATCGTGATTCTGGACAAGGAGCTGAATCTATTAATAGATAATAAAGACGCTGAGGATAACCCTAAGATGAAAGTGAATAGAAGTAAAGGAATGGTGATAGACGGAGAGGATAATATTGTCATTTCAGGTAATAGTTATGAAATTATCGATACGCCAAGCTCTTTTACAGATTATGATATAACTCCTTCAGTAGTCAAGTTTGATTCGGAAGGAAATCACCTATGGACAAGTACGATAGGAAATACTATATATAATGTTTATGCTTTGGGAGTGTGGAAGTCGGTTATAGAATCAGCCGAGAAGGATGGGTATGTGGTAGTAGGCGGAGAAAGTTTTCAGCCAGGATATGGGAGTGATACCTTGATCATCACTGCTGCCATAGCCAAGCTTTCTCCTGATGGGGATAGTCTGTGGATGCGCCGATATAGCTGGCGTACAGGAGATGAGGTAAGGGAAAAGTTTACGGACGTTGTGGCTACCACTGATGGCGGCTATGTCGTGGTGGGAGAAAGTGCCTACATAGATCCAGAGACTGATGAGGACAAGCCATGGATAAAAGCCATCATCATCAAGCTCGACAAGGATGGACTGCTGGATACCAGCTCGGTCTCCACGATCCAGTTGGACTAGGTCAGTCAGACCAGAATATTTCCCAATCCTGCCACCGATTATCTCTATCTCGTCAATGAAAGCAAATCTTCATTACAAGTCTCCATACTCTCGATAGATGGCAGGGTGATGGATGCTTTTTCTTCTCCCGATCATACACATACGCAAGTCATAGATCTAGCCCGATATGCAGCTGGAAGTTATGTTATCCAGGTTGTGGATGTGGAAGGGCGGAGGAAGACGCATCAGTTTGTGGTGGAGTGAGTACTCTTAATTCAAGACGGAATCTTGATTTTATTATGCGACGCAGGCGGCTTTGCACAAGTCCGCGCTACAGCCAACGCCGAACGGGGTAAGCGACGGAGGCTTGGCCTCTTGTTTATTTTAAATCTATCCCTATACTTCTCTTAATAAGAGGACAGAAGAGCAGCAGACAGCGGTCCTCCCTTCAGGGAGTCAGAGGGCAGAAGAGCAGGTGGGCTAAAAGAAGTTTGGGTCGGATGAGTCCGAACAAGCACCAACTGAAACACCACTTATTCTATGACACCGTTCTGTTGGATGTAAATCTTAAACATTCTGTTCAAGTCAGAATCTTGAATTTATAATGCGACGCAGACGGCTAATCTCAAGACCTGCGCCGTATCATTTATTTAGATTAACAAATTCTGCAGCGTTCAAGATCGGGATACTTGATTTCTTGAAATCTTTTTTGTTTCTCGTTATGATGGCTTCGCAAGAATTTTCAATGGCGATGTAATATTGCACTCCATCTTCAAAGTCCCCAAAACCTTCTTCTAGTGCCAGTTCCAAAGCTTTATCATCAAACGAAGCAACTTTCACCAATGCCTTGAATTTTCTTAATGACTGCCTGACCTTGCTCAGCTTAAGCTGTTCCTTGAGTATGTAATGTGTATTAGCAAAACTTAATGTGGAAACGTATAATTCGATGTCATTATCCAGAGCATAAGTAAAGAAATCTTGACTGGCCTTAAAGAATTTAATTCTTTGACTCAAAAGGTCTAGAATAATATTGGTGTCAACTAGTACTCTTTTCATCACTTGTACTTCTCTTTCAAGTACTTAGTGTATGATTCTCGATAATCCTTTTTGTCATCCAGTGTTATAATCCCTGTGAGACTTTTGATAACTGGATGCACTTTTCTGGTTTTTATGTTTTCGGAAGTGATAGCAGAAAGATAATTTTCAATCAATTTGGAAAGACTGGTGTCTGACTCTTTTGCATAGCGTTTGGCTTCTGCTATTATATGCGAGTTCATTTTCAATGTGAGCTTGGCATCCATAGGCATTATTTGTACGGATAAATATATATAATGAATACGTATAAGTCAAATGGTATATGACTCTTCGAAAAATCATATAGCCAAGTTAGCTGGACATTTATTTCACCTAATCACGATCATAAGATATTGAGAGGTCAGAAGGTGATTAGGTGATAGGCACTTTTCAAGTCAGAATCTTGAATTTAATAATGCGACACAGGCCGCCTTGCACAAGACCTGTACTACAGCCCACGCCGAGCTATACTTTCCGCTACACCATTCATCGCAGTCTCCGATGGACCTATACACCATTACACCGCTGCACCGTTTTCAAACCTACACAAACCGAATAGGAATCGTCTCGTCCTTTCGTAGATCCAGCTGACTGGCGGCCTTGCCCATATTGATGGAAATTTCCAGAAGACTGGCAGAATTGAATAAGCAGACGACTTCTCCTACGGGAACTTGACTGTAGTTGTTTTTGATCTCAGTGACGGGCTGATGGAATTTGAAATAAATTTCAAAATTTCTCCCCTTCCTTACATGCTCAAAAAATTCCCTGTGCACATTAAGCACCAGATTATCATACTTATCTATATGGACAATTGTGGCTCTTATTTCATCATCTGTGAGAACAGGCTGTACGGCTAATTTCTTTTCGTAGTGATTCAGTGGGGGCCCGACTTCAGTGATGGACATATCCTTGCAGATGAGACTGACACCATGAGCGATCAAGTCAAACAAATCATATTGAGGTTCATCTATCATAATTTTGTAAATGGAATCTTCATCTACACTATCAAAAGTCAGGGAAAAGACACCATTGTTAGGTCCGATGAAATATTGTTTCTTGTACTCGAAGCAGATGAACTCGTAATCCTTCTCGTAATAGTTATTGACAGCGACAACATGGATGGTGCCTGCTGGAAACTTGCGAAAAGTCGCTCTGAGAATATAAGCTGCCTGACGTATATCATGCGTATCCACCTGATGGCTTACATCCACAAATTGGACCTTAGTCTGATTTGAGAGGATAGCTCCTTTGAGTAAGGCCATATAATGGTCTTGTAATCCAAAATCAGTTATAAAGGTGACTGCTTTCATTGCTACTATTACAGGGCTTAAGGTACAGCAAATTTAACTTATTACAGAAAATCGTCATAGGTCCTGGATATCGCTGAGCCATTATGCGCATAAGCCTATCTGACTCTCCTCAAAAGGCCTTATCTTTATTTCAGATATCGTGATAACAAAATAATACAGAGAATATATTGAGCGAAATAATATTGACAATAAGTGGTGTGGATCATCTGGAACTATTTGGTGAGCACAACTCCAAACTGAATCTGATAAAAAAGGCCTTTCCCAATCTCAGCATAACTTCCAGAGGCGAGAGTCTCAAGTTAGCAGGTGAAAAGAAAGATACTCAGAAAGCGAAGGCCAAAGTAGAACAACTGGTCAAACTGCTCAGAAAGGATGATACCCTATCCATGGAAAAAGTCAAAGATGTCCTGAACGGGAACCTGGCCTATGAGATCTCCGAAGATGAGAAGAGCCCCAAAGGGCTACCCAGCAATCCTGCTAACGTCATAGTCTACGGAAGGAATAAGAGACCCATCAAGGCCAGAACGGTCAATCAGAAAAAACTGATCAATCTGTCTGAAGATAATGATGTGGTGTTTGCGATAGGTCCTGCGGGTACGGGTAAGACGTATACGGCTGTGGCTCTGGCCGTTAGAGCATTGAAAACACAGATGGTACGGAAAATAATTCTGACCAGACCAGCTGTGGAGGCTGGTGAGAGTCTGGGTTTTCTACCTGGAGATCTCAAGGATAAAATCGACCCTTATTTGAGGCCGCTATATGATGCATTGGATGATATGCTCACTCGTGAAAAGCTGGATCATTTTATTGAAAATAGAGTTATCGAGGTAGCCCCTCTCGCATTTATGAGAGGACGGACTTTGGATAATGCTTTCATCATATTAGATGAGGCGCAGAATTGCACCTCTACTCAGATTAAGATGTTTCTGACACGATTAGGCCCTGCTGCCAAGTGTATCATTACTGGAGATCTCTCGCAGATAGACTTGCCGAGAAATCAGAAATCAGGACTCTACAAGGCGCTGGACATATTGGGTGATTTGCCGGGTATAGCCAAGTTGTATCTGACTGCTGAGGATGTGGTCAGACACCGATTGGTCAAGGACATCATAACACGATACGCAGCTGATACCAAGCTGGAGGACGAGCGATATCAAGCAGAGAAAGAAAGAAGAGCCAAAGAAAGAAAACAACGAGACGACAACAGAAACAATAACAACAATAACAGTAATAACAATGCTAACAACAGCTAGAGTCACCTATACCGGTGGCCTCCGAACCGAGGCGCAGCATCTTAAGTCAGGGCAAGTGATCATCACTGATGCTCCTACTGATAATCAAGGCAAAGGAGAAGCTTTCTCGCCCACTGATCTGGCAGCCACCTCACTCGCTTCTTGCATACTGACCATCATGGGCATTACAGCACAGCGCAAAGAAATAGATATGACCGGTGCCACTGCTGAAGTGACCAAGGTGATGGGTTCCGATCCCAGAAGAATTGCCAAGATTGAGATACACTTGATCATGCCTGCAAAAAAATATACGGATAAAGAAAAAAAATTGCTGGAAGCTGTGGCACATCACTGTCCTGTCGGACTAAGTCTCTCTGATAAAACTGAAGAAGTCCTGACCATACATTGGAGCTGATTGCCAGATGAAAAGCGTAAGAATCAGCCACCCTGGAGGCCCACTTAAAGGCAGCTTTCATCTCAGTGGTTCCAAGAGTATTTCTAATCGTGTATTGATATTGACTGCTTTGGCTTTGGAAGGCAAGGCTGCGACAGACTTTAATAATATCAACGATAATATCTCCAATCTTTCCTCCAGCGTCGATACTCAGACTTTGCTGAAATTACTACGAGAGAATAAGACAGGTGTCGAGGAGTTGGATGCGCATCATGCGGGTACGACTTTTAGATTCTTGACGGCTTACTTATGTTTGCAGCCCGGTGTGCAAATACTGACTGGTTCTGATAGGATGAAAAAACGACCTATAGGGCCACTAGTGGAAGCGCTGAAAGAAATCGGTGCAGAGATAGACTATGCAGGGCAGCCGGGATACCCACCCCTGCGCATAGGCGGCATCACTGGAGAAAAGAATAATAGAATCAAGCTGCGCTCAGATGTGAGTTCACAGTTTGTATCGGCTTTGTGCATGGTGGCCCCACTGCTGGAGCGTGGTCTGACCATAGAGTTAGTGGGTGAGGTGGTTTCCAGACCTTATGTGGATATGACCTTGAGCCTTATGAAAGCGTATGGTGTAGAAGTTAAAAATCACAAGGATACAATTAGCATCCTACCTCAAGTTTATACAAATAGAAATTACACTGTAGAATCTGACTGGTCTTCTGCGAGTTATTTTTTCTCCTTGGCCAGTATAGCGCCGGGCAGTGAATTACAGTTGACGGCTTATCTGGGTCAGGCTTTGCAGGGGGATAGTTTTATGATGCAGTTGGGAGAGTTTTTTGGGGTGGAAAGTCGATTAGATGGGACTACTCTGAAGCTACATTCAGGAGTGCAGTTGGAGCGGGATTTGGCTTTTGATTTTATCAATCAACCAGATTTAGCTCAGACAGTTGCGGTGATGGCAGCAGCGCAGAATAGAACGATTTATTACGGAGGGCTGCAAACTTTGAAGATAAAGGAAACGGATAGGGTAGCGGCGTTAGCTACTGAATTGTCCAAGGTAGGTGTGCAGTTGTCGGAAATTAAAGGAGATTTTGAGGCTTGGACATATAAGCAGGCAGGGCAGTTGATTATTGATAATCCGATTTTTGAGACGTATCATGATCATCGTATGGCACTGGCGTTTGCGCCCTTGGGTTATCTTGCACCGATAGAAATAAAAAACCCTAAAGTCGTGGAGAAATCATATCCTGAATATTGGAAAGACTTGGAGACTTTAGGGTTTCGATTAGAATGATGATTAAGCTCTATGGCTTATGGAAAGCAAGTAAATCTTGCTTTCAAGAGAATGGCCCTCATCATCTGATGGTGGGTGGCCTGCTTAAATGACTACCAATCCACTCTGTCAGTTGTTTCTCTTTTAGTTAGGCTATTTTATGATGAATATTTCTTGTTCTATTTCTTTTCCGCCTCCGGATAATTTAAGCTTATATGACCCTTTTTCCATTTGAGGGCTCAATTTATTAAGCAGCTCTCCAATCTTGTCAGAAGTAACTTTCCTTTCCACACTGGTTTTTTCAGAATTGTAGATGATCACATTGATGTCAGAACCAGGTGGGAAATTTTCGGTTATTTTATCATTGAGATCTCCTAAATCCACCATATAGTTAGTAGTTCCAGAGCCAGAGGTAAAGTTTGTACAACTTTCAATTCTTGCTTCGAAATCCGTGCCCAGTATCACTTCGAAACCTGGCTGAAGTTCTATAGCATTTCCAGCGGCAAAAAGTACATTACCAGAACCATTGACTGTAGCACTAGAGGTTATGGATATTTCAGCTCTATAAATGTTTTGAGTTATAGTATTGATGACAAGTATGGAACCATCACAGTTATTATTACCCGTGTTACAGCCTTCATCAGTACTGCCATTACAATTATTGTCCAGACCATCGCAGATTTCATTTTCACCAGGATTGATGTTGGCATTATTGTCATTGCAATCAGAATTATTAGTGACATGTCCAGAAGGTAAGGAGCAGGCTGTAGTGGTATTGTTGGGATTTCCGTAACCATCGCCATCATTATCTGCATAATAGGTTGTTCCTAAAGTGACATTGGCATTATTGTCATTGCAATCAGTATTATTAGTTACATAACCTGAAGGGGAAGAGCAAGCTTGTGTGGTTACTGATGCATTACCATAACCATCATTGTCGTTATCACGGTAGTAGGTATTGGTAACACCTTCATCTGTTGCGCCATTACAGTTATTATCCAGACCATCACAGATTTCTGTAGCACCAGGATTGACATTGGCGTTATTATCGTTGCAATCAGTATTATTACTTAAGTAGCCTGAGGGTTGAGAAACGGCAACTGTGGTGTTATTGGGATTACCATACCCATCATTGTCTAGATCTCTGTACCATGTCAGAGTAATACCACCAGTGTTACAACTGCCATCATCTATAGTGGCGTTAGGATCGTAATTACTGGCGTTAGGATCTGTACATCCTAAAACTTGACTTTCAGGAAAGTACATGGAATAATCTTCTACTTGACCTGTGGAAGGATCTGTACATCCATCAGCAGAAATAGAAGAGGTGGATACGATGACTCTCATTCTCAGTAATTCACCGAGTACAGGATTGGCAGCAGTATTGAGTGTGACGCCAAGGTTACCGTTACCAGAAAAAGAAAACAGGGCAGAGGCTTCTCCACTATCTGAGAAATCTCCATCATCATTATAGTCCACAAAAAATCTTAAACGTGTAACATTGGAGACGCCGACGATCATGTTGTAGCTAGTGCCAGGTTCCACAGCTGCCACGGCAGTACAGGCAAAGTTCTCATAGAGTCCTGTGACCGTTGAGCTGTTTGACATACCATTGAGATTTACACCGGTTATACCACCACTACCTCCACTTCCAGAGCCTGGTGTGCATATGGTGGATGGTGGAGCTTGTACATCCACATAGCCCATATGAGTGTCAGACCCAGCGGAATTTGTACTTGTAATGGTGACAAGATGCATACCAGTGGTATTATAAGTCACGCTTGGTTTTTCATTTGTGGAGGAAACTGGAGACCCACCAGTAAAGGTCCAAGTTCTCGTGGCTCCATATTGCGATTGATCTTCATATACTACAGTGCTTCCAGAACAAATGGACATTGCACTCTGAAAGAAATTTGCAGTAGGGGCTCCTAGGGTGGAACAATTATTCAGATAGTTCATTGAATTCAATCTGCTGTCTATTTTATTTTTTGAAGCGGCAGACCAGTTTTCTGTCACTGTGACCGAAGGAGCCATTATGAAGTCAGTTCCTGAGCCGTCGTGGTTAGCACTGAAATTATGCGCCTTTTCATGGGTGACCATAATAGCAATACTTGCAGCAGTAGAAGTGTAATCTTCCAGTAGATGGTGCCAGCCTGGTGTATAGGCAAGACCTACAGTTCCACTGCTACCTCCGAAGGTTATATCTCGATCTGTCCAGAGACTTGCAAGGTTATAATCCACACCGAAGCCACCATTTGCGCCTCCAGTATTGCCACCTCCCTGATTACCACTCCTAGCCCAAGTTCGAAAATTACCTAATAAGGTAGAGGCATTAGTCGTATTGGTATTGGGGCTCAGCGGATTATTGTTTACAGTAGTTGGGAAATAGTGAGCTACTACATCAAATTCTACATTATAGGTAAACTCAGATCTGTAATGGGTCTGAACATTATTCAGAACACCTAAGTTGTGATTTTCTGTTGCAGTATTATTACCATACTTGGTGATCATATTTCTGGTATTGGCGATGGCCAATTCTATGATTTTACAGTTGGTGATGGTTTTAGTAGGTAAGAAATTATTTGCTTGTTGCATCGTTTCATCCACCCCACATTTGTGTTCCTTATCTGGAATCACAGCATTGATGTCATAAGTTACATATAAGCCTTTTGGTGCTGAGGGCACTAGATAATGTAAGGGTTCTATATAGGTTGTATTTTGGCCCTCTTTGATGAATCCATACAAGAAATCGTCATTGAGGGTCAGACTTACGATGCCTCCAGATCTTAGACTGCCCCCTAGGAGAAGCGGTTTCTTTTTTGACTTATATCGTAGAGTGATATTGTCTTGGAACAGATTCATATCGTAGGATCTTTGATCTAGATTCAACTTGAGATAGGGATTAGCAGTCGAAATATCGACTTGCTCCTTCTTGACCTCTATTTCAAATACCTCATAAGCTGTCAGAAACTTGTCCAAGGCCGCGCTGTAAGTACTAGATTTATTATAA
>ENA-ORXT01003936-ORXT01003936.1-marine-metagenome-genome-assembly--contig:-NODE-3936-length-15788-cov-6.793520_pt1 | contig 15788 bp, 6 predicted proteins | sample MGYA00237868_ERZ511482 | MGnify/ENA metagenome assembly ERZ511482 | reverse complement strand
CGGCGCCGCCTGCGGCTCGGTGTCGTCGAACGCCAGCGCGATCTCGCCATCGACCAGCTGCCGCTGGGTGAAGTCCGTCAACGAGCGAGCGCCACCGTCCACGAACGACAGACCCTCCGGAAGAACATCCCAGGTGTACACCGACCCGGCATCCACACCGTCGTCGTCGGACAGCACGAGCGTGGCACCGGTGACCGGCACCGTGCCGCGTTCCTGCAGGCTCACCGGAGCGGTTGCCAGCAGCAACGGATCGTTGCTCGGCACCACCGTGACCTGCCAGTCGACGGAATCGGTGCCGCCGGCGGTGTCGTCCACCGTGACCGTCAGCGCGTACGCCATCGCCGCCGGCTCGCGCCCGTCGGCGTGCAGTTCCACCCGACCGTCCCGCAGCTGCTGCCAGGTGAAGGTGCCGGTCGCCGGCCCGTCGTCCACGTGCAGCGACAGGCCGGTGGCCGCGGCATCGACATCGATCTCGAAGCGGGTCGCGGGATCGATGCCGTCGCCGTCGCTCAGAGCGAAGGCGTCCGTGCCCAGGCGCAGGCTGCCGCCCTCGGCCACCTCGACCGGATCGGCCGCCAGCACCGGGATGTCGTTGAGCGGCACCACCGTCACCGAAAGTTCGGCCGAGGCCGTCTCGCCGTCGCTCGCCGTGGCGAGCAGCGTCACCGCGTACGGCGCCGCCTGCGGCTCGGTACCGTCGAACGCCAGCGCGATCTCGCCATCGATCAGCTGCTGCTGGGTGAAGCTCGACAGCGCCGCACCGTCACCGGCACGCACCACCGTCAACCCGTCCGGCAGCATGTCCCAACCGTAGCGGGTCGACAGGTCCACCCCATCGCCATCGGACAGCCGGAGCACGCTGGTGTCGAGCGGGGTCGAGCCTCGCTCGGTCAGGCTCGCACCCGTGGTGCTCAACGTCAGCGGATCGTTGACCGCGTCCACCCGCACCTGCCAGGTCGCGCTCGCGACCCCGCCCCGGGTGTCGTCCACCGTCACCGACAGCGCGTGCGCCGCGCCCGCCGGCTCGCGCCCGTCGGCGCGCAGCTCCACCCGACCGTCCCGCAGCTGCTGCCAGGTGAAGCTGTCGGTGATCGCCTCGCCGTCCAGGTGCAGCGACAATCCGGTGAACCCGGCGTCGGTATCGATCTCGAAGCGGGTCGCCGGCTCGATGCCGTCGCCGTCACTCAGCGCCAGGTCCGCATCGGTCAGCACACGGGTTCCGGCCTCGTCCACACGCACGGGAGCGGCGATCAAGGTCGGAACATCGTTGCGCGGCTCGACGGTCACCACCAGCACGGCGGTGACGCTCTCGCCGTCGCCGGCGGTCGCGTACAGGGTCAGCGCGTAGGGTGACGCCTGCGGCTCGGTGTCGTCGAACGCGAGCGTCACCCGACCGTCCTGCAGCTGCTGCTGCGTGAAGCTCGACAGCGCGGCGCCGGTATCGGTGCGCACGAACGACGGGCCGGCCGGCAGCGGGTCCCAGGTGTACACCGTCGCGGTATCGATGCCGTCGTCGTCGGACAGCTGCACCGCCGTGGTATCGAGGGGCACGGACTCGCGCTCGGCGGTGCTCACACCCGTGGTGCTCAACCGCAGGGCGTCGTTGGTCGGGTTCACCCCGACCTGCCAGGAACCGGTCACCGACCCGCCGGCGGTATCGCTCGCCAGCACCGACAGCACCCGCGGTGCCGGCGACGGTTCGCGACCATCGGCACGCAGCTCGATGACGCCGGCATCCAGCTGTCGCCAGGTGAACTCGCCGACCGTCCGTGCGGTATCCAGCGCGTAGAGCGACAGGCCGGTGTCGGCCGGATCGGTCTCGATCGTGAACAGGCTGTCGGGGTCGATGCCGTCCGCATCGTCCAGGCTCAGGTCCGACACGCCCAGCGCGCGACGACCGCCCTCGTCCACGCTGATCGCGGTCGCCACCAGCGTGGGCGCATCGTTGCCGTTCGCCACCGCAAGCGTCAGGGTCGCGCTCGCGCTCTCGCCATCGCCGGCCCGGGCCGAGAACGGCAGCGTGTACGGGGCGGCCTGCGGCTCGGTGTCGTCGAACGCCAGCGCGATCTCGCCATCGATCAGCTGCTGCTGGGTGAAGTCCGCCACCGCGGCACCGTCCGCGGTGCGCACGATCGACAACCCGTCCGCCAGGCCGGTCCAGGTGTAGACCGACCCGGGGTCCACGCCATCGGCATCGGACAGCCGCAGCATCGCGGCGGTGAGCACGGTCGTGCCGCGCTCCTGCAAGCTCGCCGGACCGGTCGCCAGCGCCAGCGGATCGTTGGTCGGTGCGACCGTCACCTGCCAGTCGGTGGAGGCGGTGCCGCCGGCGGTGTCGTCCACGCCGACCGACAGCACGTGCGGGGAGCCGTCCGGTTCGCGCCCGTCGGCACGCAGCTCGATCAGCCCGTCCTGCAGTTGAGTCCAGGTGAAGGCCTGCGTCGCCGCGCCACCGTCGACATGGATCGACAGGCCGGTCCGCCCGGTCGCCGTGTCGATGGTGAATCGCGTCGCCGGATCGATGCCGTCACCGTCGCTCACCTCCAGCATGGTGGTGTCCAGCATCAGGCTGCCGGCCTCGTCCACGCTGACCGCCCTGGCCACCGGCACCGGCACGTCGTTGCGCGCGGCCACCTCCACCGATAGCTCCGCGGTGGCCGTCTCGCCGTCGCCGGCGGTCGCGAGCAGCGTCACCGCGTACGGCGCCGCCTGCGGCTCGGTGTCGTCGAACGCCAGCGCGATCTCGCCATCGACCAGCTGCCGCTGGGTGAAGTCCGCCACTGCGGCACCGTCCGCGGCGCGCACGATCGACAACCCGTCCGCCAGACCGGTCCAGGTGTAGACCGAGGCGTCGTCCACGCCATCGGCGTCGGACAACCGCAGCGCCGTGGTGGTGAGCGGGGCGGTGCCGCGTTCCTGCAGCGTCATCGGGCTGGTGACCAGCTGCAGCGGATCGTTGGTGTCGGCGACCGTCACCTGCCAGTCCACGCTCGCGGTGGCGCCGTCGGCATCGCTGACACCGACCGACAGCACGTGCGGGGAGCCGTCCGGTTCGCGCCCGTCGGCGCGCAGCTCGACCGGTCCTTCCTGCAGCTGCTGCCAGGTGAAGCTGTCCGTCGCGGTGCCGCCATCGACGTGCAGCGACAGGCCGGTGGTCGCCTGGGCGGTGTCGATGGTGAAGCGCGTCCGCGGATCGGCACCGCTGGCGTCGTCGCTGTCGCTGTCGCGTACCGACAGGTCGGCGATCGACAGCGCGAGCCCGCCGGCCTCGTCGACCGTCACCGGCTCGGCGGTCGGCACCGGTGCATCGTTGACGTTGTTGAAGGTGACCGTCCAGTCCCCGCCATCGACCACGCTGTCGTCGGTACCGAGCACCTCGACGAGGAAGGTCTGCACCAGTGGTGTGTCGCCGACCTCCCGGTCGTCGGCGCGCAGCTCGATCGTGCCGTCCACCAGCTGCTGCCAGGTGAACCGGTCGATGACGGTACCGGCCACGGTATCGCGCAGGCTCACCCCGCCGGTTCCGGTGTCGACCTGCAGGCGGGTCGCCGGGTCGACCCCATCCATGTCGGTGAGCGACAGCAGGGTCGTGGTCACGACGACCCCGCGGCCCTGGAACACCTCGACCGGGCGCGTCGTCAGTTCCAGTGGTTGATCGACCTGCCGGACATCGACGCCCAGGTTCACCGTGATCGCCTCCTCCGGACGCCCGTCGTGCACCTGCAGCACGATCCCGTCACCGGCGTTGCCGTTGCTCGCCTGGTGCGCATAGCTCACCCGCCCGGCCGCCAGCTCGGCCTGGGTGAAGTGGCGTTCCGCCCCCTCGCGATCATCGTAGGCCGTGCCGTCCAGCAACAGCGTTCCCTGGCCGGGCAGCACGGTGACCTGCCAGGTGATCTGCTCGGCCGAGGCGACCTCGTCCACCGCCGACAGGACCGGGGCGTCCAGCACCACCGTGCTGCCCTGGTCGACCGTCAGGCTCAGGGAGCCGGACACGGTCGGCGGGGTATCGGTGAACGGTCGCGGTCCCATCGTCGCACCAACCACCGTCAGCGTCACCGGAGTCGGACCGGCCTCCCGTACGAGCGCTTCGCTGAATCCCGATACCGTCGAATCGCTCGCATCGGAGCTCAACACGCTGTCGTCGAGCGAACCGTGGGAGATCGCCGTGCCGCCACCCGATACCGAGGTCGAAACGTCCCGGTCGAGCGACTGCAGGTGCGTGGTACCCGAGCCTTGATCGAGCAGGTAGACGCGGTGCCCCGCACTGTCCATGTGCAGCGCGGACGGGTCGACCAGCGCATCGCCGGTGGTGATCTGCTGCAGGTCCGACCCGTCCGTGTTCACCCGGTAGAGCCCGGGTGCGCCGCCGCTGCCCTGGGCCCACACCAGACGGTCGTTCAGCCGGTCGAACACCAGGTCCGCGGGATCGTCGATCACGAACGAGCCCAGGTCCACCGTCCCGGCCAGGTTGCCATCGTAGTCGAGCACGTCGATGCCAGGCTCGGCTCCTCCGCGCAGCACGAACAGACGTCGCGCAGCGGGGTCGAGCGCCAGCGCGACCGATCCCGCCGCCGGCGCGAGCAGCGGTATCACCGGCCCGGTGCCGTCCAGATCGGTCGTCCGGAGGCTGGTGCCCTGCTCGGCCAGCCAGAACAGCCGCCCGACGGCGACGTCCACCTCCAGGTCGCGCGGTGCATCGATGCCCGTATCCCCGGTGGCGATTATCAGTCTGGCCTCGTTCCCGAGCAGTTCATCGCGCCAGATCTGACCGTCCTCGGTCGCGAAGAACAGGATGTCGCCCATGGGCAGGTTCTCGCTCGCGCCGATGTCTTTGAACGCGTCGCGGACCCGCTGGTTGGCGTCCTGCGCGTCGGAATCCGTGAACGGCTCGTACTCATCCCCCTCGGCATCGATGGCGATGCTACCGTCGGGCAACGCCAGCGTGGCGACGTACCCGCCGTCCACGGCCAGCGTGGCAGCGACGACCGAACGCGCCGGTTCGGTGCTGAGGATATCGTCCGGATGGGGGATGTCGGGGTAGCCGAGCACGCCGAGGAAGGTGATGCCGTCCAGCGACTCGAACAGATTTCGGCCTTCCGACAGGATGTAACCGGAGATGTCCTGGCCTTGTTGCGCGATGTTGTCGACGAACAGGCTGGACCTCAGCCTCAGTCCATTGTTGCCCGTCACGACGATGGCGCCACCCTCGCCGGCGACGGCCTGGTTGCCGACGAAGCTCGTCGATATCACCGTGAATGGCTTGTCGGCACGGATGGCGCCGCCGTCGTCCGCGGCGATGTTGCCCAGGAAGGTCGCGTTCACGATCTTCGTGTTGTCGCCGCGTACCGACAGCGCGCCGCCGTCCTCGGCCCGGTTCGCATGGAACGTGACGCGCTGCAGCACCGCATCGTCGCTCCTGATGTCCAACGCGCCGCCCTGCCAGAGCGGCGCCAAGTTGCGATCGAACTGCACATCGGTCAGCCTGACCACCGAGTCGGCCGCTGCGGCCCGGATCGCACCGCCCCTTTCGGTGTCGACGGTGTTGTCGGCGAAGGTGCTGCGCAGCACGCTCAGGTCGCCCTCGGAGAACACCGCCCCACCCGAGTCCGCACTCCGATTGTGGTCGAAGCGGCTGTCCTCGATCGTCAGGGTTCCCCGGCTGTACACCGCGCCACCGTCCTTGCCGGCGACGTTGTCCAGGAACCGCACGCTCTCGAGGCGAATCTCCGCCGCGCTGTCCGCCCTCATTCCGCCGCCGTTCCCGTCGGCGTCCTCCTCGGTGAGGTTGCCGTCCTGGACCGTCAGGCTCGCAAGCGTCAGGCGCACCGAATCGTCGCCGACGTCCAGCACGCGATCGACGGTGCGCTGCACGATCGAGGTGGCCTCGGCCGATGCGCCACGAATCGTCATCGACGCCTCGATGTCGAGATCCCCCTGCCGGCCGGCATCCTCATCGCCCTCGATCGTCAGCAGGTAGCTGCCAGCCGCCAGCTGCACGATGTGCTCCCCGGTGTCCGTCTCGGAGGCGCCGTCCCGGTTGATCGCGTGGATCGCCTCGCGCAGCGTGATGTCCTGCGCGCCCGCATCGATCTGGCCGAAGTCGAAGCCGGTACCGCGCAGCCCGTCGGCGGTGTTGCTCACCAGGATGGTGCGCAAGGTACCGTTCCAGTCGGCCAGCGCGCCACCGATCGCCAGCGCCGGGGCGGCCACCTCGCCGGTGCGCCTCTCCAGCGACCAGTCGCCACCGAGTCGCTCGTGGCCGGTGAGGTCGTCGCTGGCGGCGACGTCGGCACCGGTCAGGCGCGCGATGGTGTCGACGATGCCGACCCCTTCGGGCGTGGCACCGAGATCGCAGGCCCACAGCAGGATGTCGCCCGCCTCGGCGAGCGAGGAGGACCATGCGCCGATCTCCCCGGCGCGCCGCTCCAGCAGCCCGGCGTCGATGTCGGTGCTGCCCAGCCGCACCCCCGAACCGTCGCCGTGGGCGAACACGTGCAGCGCGTCGCGCGGCCCGCCCCGCTCCAGCGCCGCGCCGATCGCCGCCACGCCGTCCTGCCCGGCATCGACGACCAGCACCTCGTGCCCGGCCGCGCGCAGCGTCTCCACCAGCACCCGCGTGTCCGGGACCCGCGCGTCCACCACCGACAGCGGCACGTCGGCCGGGCCGTGGGAAGCGTGCGGGTCGTGCGGGCCGGCGTCGGCCGGTACGGGGCCGGCCGGGCGGTGCCGCTCGTCCGGCTCGGCGTCGATGGCGTCGAACGGTGCGCCGGACAGCGCCCCCAGCACGTCGGCCGAGTACAGCACGCGCGGCTCCAGCACCTCGACCGCGAAGCGCTCGGGCGCACCACCGGTCGCGCGTGGCGGCATCGGATCGACCTGTCGGTGGCGGTGTCGCAAGGTGTGCAGACTGGTCAGGAAGTGAGGAAGTCGACGCTGCAGCGCACACCGGCGGGAATGGTCAGATCCGGGTTCGGCAACGACAGCCTGACCCCGTAGGTGGCACTGGCGGGATCCGCCACCGCATCGATGCGCCGCACGCGGGCCTCCAGCACCCGCCCCTCGAAGCCGGGCACCTGCAGCGTGACGCCGGCCGCCGAGCCCGCGTGCAGCACGCCCAGGTAGTCGATCGGCACGATCACCTCCACGTGCAGCGGGTCGAGCTGCGCGATGCGGTAGACCGGATCGCCGTCGACGAACTCGCCGGCACTGGACAGCCGCTCCATCACCGTGCCCTCGATCGGCGAACGCAGCTGGCGCCGGGCCAGCACCGCCCGGGCACGTGCCACCTCCAGGTTCGCGATCCGGGCGGTCCGCTGTTCCTGGATCACCTGCAGCCGCGCCACCTCGGATTCGGTACGCACCTGGTCCAGCGCCTGCGCCGAGATCACCGAGCCGTCGCCGAGCCGGTCGTTGCGCCGCTGCGTGCGTTGCCCGAACCCGGCGGCCACGCGCCGCAGCTCCACCGCCGAGGCATCGGCGGCACCCGCCTCGGCGATCGCCAGCGCCGCGGCCTCCACCCCGCTCTCCAGGCTCGCCATCAGCTGGCCGCGGCGCACGTAGTCGCTGCGATCGTGCAGCGTCTCGGCCAGCAGCCCGGGCGAGGCACTGCCCAGGGCGACGATCAGGCTCGGCTCCACCACGCAATCCATGTCGGACAGCAGCTCGGGTACTGCCCCGAGCGGGGCGGCGATGCTCGCCACCAGCATCGTCGCACCCGCTCCCGCAACCGCACCGAGCCATGCGGGCGGCAACCGCGCTCGCCGCCGCGGGCAGCGGGCGAGAACGCGCCCACGAAGGTCCGGTCGGTCGAGCGATCCTTTCATGCCGGTTGTCTCACCTTGTCCATTTCAGAGGTTCATCCGCTGCAGGTTCATCCCCTTCACGTCGCCTAGACGTCCAGCCGTTCCAGCAGGAGCCGTCGAACACCGCGCCACCAGCGTCTCGCCAGCGGTTCGGGCGGGTGGTGAAACGTCACGTAGGCCCGCCCTCCCAGCCCGGCGACGCGCACCTCGGCGGGCAGCGCGAGTTCGACGTCGAACACCGGCCGTACCGTCTGCAGCCGTTCGGACCCACCTGCAACGGCTATGCCGCCGGCGCCGTCGCCGGCGAGCACCGCGCTGGGCAACCGGTGGTCGGCCGCCGGCGACTCGCGCACCGTGCGCGCCGGGTGCACCTGCAGCGGCGCCTCGGCCAGCCTGACCTCGGCCCGGCTCGGGCCGTGCCGGGTGCGGGCGAACTGGTGCTCCTGCAGCACCGCGTGCACCACCAGCTCCTCGTCGCCCACCAGGTGACCGAGCACGGTGCCGCGCTCGACGTGCTGTCCGGGCAGCAGGGTCGCGGATGCCGGCACGAACCGTCCGTCGACCGGTGCGCGCACGCTCAGCGCACCGATGCGCGCCTGCAGCTCGTGCGCGCGCGCGAGCAGCGAATGCCGTTCGCCACGCAGCAGCCGACGCTCGAGCGGATCGCGTTCGAAGGCGGCACCGATGGCGGCGTCGAGCGTGGCGACACGGGCCTCGAGCCGTACCCGCTCGTCCAGCATCGCGGGTGCGTGCAGTCTGGCGATCACCTCGCCACCGCGCACCGCGCGCATGCCCGGCAGGGCCTGCAGCTCGCCGTGCTCGGGAGCCGTCACCGCGGTGCTGCCGGCCGGCCGGATCACGCCGGTCACCCGGCTGCTCGCGGCGAGCGGCACCATCGTGACCGCCAGCACCAGCACCGTCAGCACCGACGCACTCGGCACCGTCGCCGACCACCGGCGCCCGGTCAGTTCGTGCGAGGTGGCCACCCAGCGCGACAGGCGGATCACCGGTTGCACCAGCATCGGCCACAGCGCGTAACCGGCCAGGACCACCCCCAGCACCGGCACGGTCTCGAGCAGCCACCACGCGATCGTCACCATCACCGCGTAGCGGTACAGCAGCGAGGCCAGCCCGTAGCCGGCCAGCCAGCGCCGTTCGCGCCGCGGTGCCCGATCGAGCGCCGAGCCGATGCCGAACAGCCGGCGGCGTGCCAGCGCCCGCCACCACGCCGCCGAACGCGCCGCCAGGTTCGGCATCTCCAGCGCATCCTGCAGCAGGTAGTAGCCGTCGAAGCGCAGCAGCGGGTTCGCGTTGAACAGCAGCGTCGACACGCTGCCGGTCACCACGATCGCCAGCATCGCATCGCGCAGCGCGCCCGGTTCGAGCACGCTCCAGCACAGCAGCGCGAACGCGGCGAGCGCCCCTTCTGCCAGCATGCCGGCCGCCGAGACCAGCATGCGCTCGCGGCGCCGGGCGAACAGCGATGCGTCGCTGGCATCGACGTAGGGCACCGGCATCAGCACCAGCAGGGCGATGCCGACCTCGTGCACCCGGCCGCCGAACCGCCGCACCGCCAGCGCGTGCGCCAGCTCGTGGGCCGCCTTCATGCACGGCCACACCAGCAGCAGCGACCACCAGCGCCGCGGTGCCCCGGCCAGGGCGGCCAGATCCGCCAGCAGCCGCTCCAGCGATGCGAGCGCCACGCCGGCGGACACCAGCGACAGCACCACCAGCCCGACCAGCAGGGCGCGCAACGGCACCCGTGCCAGCGCAGGCTGCCACCGGTCGAGCCAGCGGTCGGGGTCGTGCAACGGCAGCCGCACCGACAGCGGGTTCGTCCAGCGCGCGCGACGGCGACGTCTCGCCTGCTCGCGCGCGTGCGCCAGCCGCAGCACCGGGCCTTCCGGGCGGTGGCAATCGACCAGCCCGGCGCGCTCCAGCGCCGTGATCCCGTGCGCGATCGCCTCCAGATCGGCCGTCGCGCGGATCGCCTGCAGACCGTGCGCGCACCGCATCCGGTTCTCGGCGGCGAGGTGGTCGGCGATCGTGGCCGATCCGTCGAAGCGCTCGACCAGGCGCCACAGGGCGGCACCGACGCGAACGTGCGCGCCGTCAAGCTCGTTGCGCACCACGATCCGGTCCCGCTCGCCCGCACCGGCGTCGCGGACCCGGTCCGGCGACACCACCGCCCGGGCATCGCGAATCCGCTGCCAGGCACCGTCGCCGTTCACCCGATCAGCCCGAAGCGCCATGCCAGCACCGTCAACCGCTCGCGCAGGGCACGCGTCCAGACCAGCACCAGCGCCCGGCGGCCGGTGTCGATGCGCGCCACGCCGCGCATGCCGGGCCGCAGCGTATCCTGACCGTCGGAGAGCGTCGCCGCCATGCGGAACACGTTGCGTCCCGGTTCGGCCACCGCGACCGGCTCGAGGTGCTGCAACGTCGCGCTCCACACCTGCATCGGCAGGCTCGCCATGCGCACCCGTGCCTGCAGGCCGCGGCGCACCAGCCGCACATCGCGCTCGTCGATCTCCAGCATCAGGCGCACCCGCCGGTCGTCACCGAGCTCGTACAGGGTCTCGCCCGCCCGCACCGACGCGCCGAGCCGCTCGTCCAGCTCGCCCGCCAGCACGGTGCCGGCGAACGGTGCGAGGATGCGGCTGCGCTCCAGGCGCCGCACCGCGGCGGACAGGTCCGCGGCGATGCGCGTGCGTTCGGCCCGCAGCCGCCCGAGCGAGGGCCGGTCGCGCAGCGCCAGGGCGCGCGACAGCTCCTCCTCCACGCGCAGCATCGCCTCGCGTTGAGCCGTCAGCTCGTCGTTGACCTCCCGATCGTCGAGCCGGGCGAGCAGCTCGCCCTTCTCGACCCGGTCACCGACACGGGCGCGCACCGCCACCAGGTGCCCGGCGTGCGCCGCACTCACCACCTGGCGGTGCTCCGCCTCCAGCGTGACCGCCGCGGTGACGGTGCGCGTCACCGGCAGCGCGCCGACCAGCACCACGGCGCACGCCGCGACGACGAGCGCCACCCGACGCGGCGTCAACGCATCGGTGAGCGCGCGTGGCAGCACCCGTGTCCGCAGCGACAGCCGGACGGTACCGTCGCGCCACGCATCGCGCGCCCGGTGACGCCAGGGCCCGTGCCGACGCGACTGCGCGGTGAGCCAGCCGGCCACCTCCGGCAGGACGCTGCGCAACGCGATCAGCTCGCCCGGTGCGAAGCGGCACCCGTCGCGCCCCCGGTCGAACAGCAGCACCAGCCGCCCGCCGCCGGCGCCCGGCAGCGTCAGGCAGGCCAGCGACGTGGCGCCGCAGCCGTGCGCGTACGCGCTGGGCGCACCGTCGACGCCGTCCACGCCGCCGTCCACGCCGCCGTCCACGCCGCCGTCCACGCCGTCACCGCCATCACGGTCCGGCCAGACCCGGATGCCGGCATCCTCCGTCGACAGCGTGGTGGCGGGCACCGCCATCGTCTCGAGGCAGGCGCTCAGCCGTCGCACCGCCCGACGGCGTCCGTCCAGGGTCGCCTGACCGCTCAGCGCCCGGACCCGGATCGGCTCCCCCGGTCCGCACGACACGCCGACCGCGACCCGGCGCGCACCGATCGCGGCCGGCAGCGATCCGGCCATCGCGTGCGCGACCGCCTCGACCGTGCCGTCGCGTGCGAGGGCTTCGAGCAGCACCGGCGCCAGCCGCGCTCGCGCGCGGTGCCGCGAACGCATCGTGCGGGTGGCATCGAGCGTGTCACAGGTGTCCATGCGCCTTGTCGCGGCAACATGCGGGCCACAATGCGGTGCCTCGCGGCGGGGCCAAGGTCTCGCCACGAGACGTCCGGACGCTACACTGACCGGCCGGATGGCGACGCATGCCCATCACAGACGGTCATGACATGAACGCATCGAGTCCCGAACACGTCCGGGTCGGTTCCCGCGACGACGCATCGGCGCTGCTCGACACGCTGCGCGCCCGCCTGGGCGACGATGCGGTCCTGGTCGGCGAGGAGGTCGCCGGACGCGCCTGCCACGTCTGGGACGCCCGGCCCCTGCAGGCGCTGGCGCTGGTGCGCCCGTCCGGCACCGAGCAGGTGTCGGCGGTACTGAACGCCTGTCACGCCGCCGGCTGCGGCGTGGTGACGCACGGCGGCACCACCGGGCTGGCCGGCGGCATCGACAGCGCACCGCACGAGATCGTGCTGTCGCTGGAACGCATGCGCGCGATCGAGCCGGTGGCCACGGGCGAGCGCACCGTCACCGTGCAGGCCGGCGCGGTGCTGGAGCGGGTGCAGGACGCCGCCCGCGATGCCGGGCTGCAGTTCGGGCTGGACCTGGGGGCGCGCGGATCCTGCACCATCGGCGGCAACATCGGCACCAACGCCGGCGGGCTGTCGGTGCTGCGCTACGGCATGATGCGCGAGCAGGTGCTGGGCCTGGAGGCGGTGCTGGCCGACGGCACCGTGGTGTCGTCGATGAAGGGCCTGCTCAAGAACAACACCGGCTACGACTGGACCCAGCTGATGATCGGCAGCGAGGGCACGCTGGGGGTGGTGACGCGTGCGGTGCTCAGGCTGCGCCCGGCCACCCCGGTGGTGGCCACGGCGATGCTCGGTTGCGCACGCTTCGAGCAGGTGGTGGCGCTGCTCGGCACCCTGTCACGCGACCTGGACGGCACGCTGAACGCGTTCGAGGTGATCTGGAACCCGTTCTACCGCCTCAACACCGACCCGGCGCACGCGGACCACGTCGGCGCACCGCTCGGACGCGATCACCCGCTGTACGTGATCGTGGAGAGCCGAGGCTGCGACGAGGGCACCACGGCACGCTTCTCCGACGCGCTCGAGACCGCCCTGGACGCGGGCCTGATCGACGATGCCGTGCTGGCGAGCTCCGAGCGTGACGGCGGTCGCCTGTGGGCGGTGCGCGAACAGATCGAGATCGCCCTGCGCCACGATCCGGTGTTCGTCTACGACGTCAGCCTGCCGATCGGGCGCATGCCGGGCTACCTGGACCGGGTGCACGCCGCCCTGCGCGAACGCTGGCCCGAGGTGCACTTCTACGCCTACGGGCACCTGGCCGACGGCAACCTGCACCTGATGGTGGCGCCCGAGGCGATACGCCCGGGGGCCGTCGCGCGTCACGGGCTGGGCGAGGCGAGCGAGCGGGTGCTGGCGCAGGAGGCGGACAGCGACCGCATCGTGTACGACGCGCTGCGCGCGGTGGGTGGCTCGGTGTCGGCCGAGCACGGCATCGGCACCAAGAAGAAGCGCTGGCTGGCGCACAGCCGAAGTGCTGCGGAGCTTGCGCTGATGCGCACGCTCAAGAACGCCCTGGACCCGGCCGGCACCCTGAATCCCGGCAAGCTGTTCTGACCCATGCTGGAGGTCGCGGGGCTGGTGCTGCCCCTGTTCTCGCTGGTGCTGCTCGGGTTCGTGGCCGGCAAGCGGATCGGGCTGCCGGTCGAGGCGCTCGGCTGGCTCAACGTGTTCATCGTCCACGTCGCGTTGCCGCCGCTGTTCTTCAACCTGCTGTCGACCACGCCGGTGGAGGAGTTCGCCAACGGTGCCTTCCTGCTGGCCACCACCGGCAGCACCCTGCTGGTGTTCTGCGGCTGCGTGGGGGTGGCCCTGCTGCTGCGACGCGGTCTGCGCATCGCCACCGTGCAGGGGTTCGCCGGGGCCTACGGCAACATCGGCTACCTGGGCCCGCCGCTGGCGATCGCCGCGTTCGGCCCGGCCGCGGGCGTACCGGTGGCCCTGGTATTCTGCGTCGACAACGCGATGCATTTCACGTTCGCGCCGTTGCTGATGGCGCTCGGCGGCGGTGAAGGCACCGAACGTCCCAGGCTCCTGCCGCTGCTGGGAGGCATCCTGAAGAAGATCCTCACGCACCCGTTCATCCTCGCGACGCTCGCGGGCGTCGCGGCGGCGGGCGAGCTCGAGGCGGATGGTGTTGCTGATCACCAGCAGGGCGCTGAAGTGCGCCATCAATTCTGACCTCGGCCCCTTGACGAAGTGCCAGCACGCCTTCACTGGCAATTTGATCACCGGGTTGCAAGCTTGCATCGATAAGTACTGACTCAGGATTGCGCTGTATGATCCGCGCGGCAACGCGTTGTACTTTGTTATCAACTATCTGCCATACAAATGATCCGCCTGAATCCCATTGAATGGCGAGCGGATCTACCGCAGGAAAACTCTGGCCAGGAAAACTCAATTGCAATTCAAACGACATGCCTGGGCGCAGCTGGTCATCTTGATTTTTAATGCGTGCCCTGACAGGCAAGGTGCGGCTATCTCGTTCGATTCGGCTGCCAATACCGCTGATTGTGCCTTCGTATTGGGTACCCGGGTCGGCTAATGCTGTGGCGTTAACGGCTTGATCCAAAGATATCTGATTGGCGAAACGCTCAGGTACCCAGAATTCGACTTCCAGTTCTAAGCGGTTATCAATGGTCAGTAGTTCGGTTTGTGCATTAATGTAGTTGCCCGTATCTGATGAGACAAATCCGACAATGCCGGCAATCGGTGCCGTAATGGTTCGGCGAGCAAGCTTAAGCTCGGTATCGCGCAATGCAAGTTGTGCATCTGAGAGAGCAGCTCGCGCGCGATTACGTTCTACCTGCGATGTGGTTCGCGAATTGTAAAGCAGTTCAAGTCGTGCGGCATCGGCTTCGGCTTCTGAGGCCTCACGAGCTGCGCGGTCGCGAGCAATCTGCTGTTCATCATCATCAAGCTTGGCCAATATTGCATCTGCTTCAACGCGTTGACCGGCGGATACCAGAACTTCAGTCAGAATACCGCCGCTAAGTGGTACAACGCTGACCGATGTCTGCGCTGTGCCATTGCCCACAGCCTTGAGTCGATCGTTTATAAGTATGTCGGTAACATCGCTTGCCACGACCAACGGAGCGGGTCTGCCTCTGCCAGCCGATCTTCCGCCGCCAGCCGGTTTGCCTGCTGCAGCGGGTTTACCTTCATCAGCGCCCTGAGCTGCGGTGTCTGCAGGATCTTTCGAAAATGCCTGAAAGCCGAGAATGCCGGCAAGGATCACCGCCGCGCCGATGGCGGTTAAAGTAAGTGTTTTCATAGTTCAAGAGTTTACAAAAAGTTTACTTGCAACGCGCAGAAAAACAGCCGACACGGTATCTTACTGGTAAATACTTACGTATTTAAAAGGAACTTGAACGCACTATTGAAGCTTACGAGTGAACTGTGCAAGAAATATGTGTTTCTTCTGGCGGTGCAGACACGGTATTGTCGAATGATCAAGCCTTAACGCTACGGAGGACAGCGACAAGATGTTTGTAAGAACAATGTTTTTAATCATGGCTTTTGGGGCTGCAGGGCCATTGTTAGCTCTGGCAATCCCTGATTCACAAAAAACAAGTCTCTGGTTTCAGGAGGGTCAGAGCCACGTTGCCAGTCGCTTGACTGCTCAAACCCTGCAAGCGGATGCCCCTCAAGCCAAAAACGTCATTCTGTTTGTCGGTGATGGTATGGGCATCTCGACGCTGTCCGCAGCGCGAATCCTCAGCGGACAACGCGCGGGTGGTAGTGGCGAGGAGGCCAGTCTGAGCTTCGAACGCTTCGCGCATACTGCTTTGGTCAAAACATACAATGTTGATGCACAGATTCCGGATTCTGCTGGCACCATGACGGCGATGATGTCCGGAATCAAGACTAATGCAGGTGTGGTTGGTGTCAACTCCTCTGTGCCACGAGGAAATTGTTTGCAAGTTGCAGGTAACGAACTTGTCAGTGTGCTGGATCTTGCTGAAATCAAAGGTATGGCGACGGGCCTGGTAACCACGACGCGTGTCACTCATGCAACACCGGCAGCGGCCTATGCTAAATCGGCGAGCAGGGATTGGGAAAATGTATCAGATCAATCCGTAGAGGTCATCGATCAGGGTTGCGAGGATATTGCCTCCCAGCTAGTGAACTATCAGCAGAACCTGGAACGGCGCTTTCCTGCTATTGATATCGATG
>ENA-ORXT01003935-ORXT01003935.1-marine-metagenome-genome-assembly--contig:-NODE-3935-length-15790-cov-11.556546_pt1 | contig 15790 bp, 12 predicted proteins | sample MGYA00237868_ERZ511482 | MGnify/ENA metagenome assembly ERZ511482 | reverse complement strand
CGCGACGAACGGGGAAGAGCACGTTCTTGCGAGAAGATCTGGTACCCGCGCTGAGGAACGCCGGAGCGCTCGTCTTGGGGCAGCCGCCGAAAAGGGAAATTTTTGTACCCTAAGGGCGCTCGGGGTCGCCCAAGGCCCTGAAATCCTTCACCTCCTTCCCCCCGGTGGTGTCCCACACGTAGTCCCCGGTCAGGTTGATGTGCTCCCACCCGAGCGGCGAGAGGAACGGCAGGAGCGTCTCGTCGGGCGCCTCGCCGCTCGCGCGCAGGTGCTCTATGACGCGCCCGAGGTACACCGTATTCCAGTGAACGATCGCCGCGGTCAGGAGGTTCAGCCCGCCGTCTCGGTAGCGCTGCTGCTCGAAGCTCCGGTCGCGGATCTCGCCGAGCTGATTGAAGAAGACGGCGCGCGCAAGGGCGTTCCGTGACTCCCCCTTGTTCAGCTGCGCCTGGGTGCGGTGGCGGAGCTCCACGTCCTGGAGCCAGTCGAGAATGAAGAGGCTTCGCTCGATGCGCCCGAGCTCGCGGAGCGCTCGGGCGAGCCCGTTCTGACGCGAGTAGCTGCCGAGCTTCCCCACCATCAGCGACGCGGTCACCGTGCCCTTCTGGATGGAGGTGGCGAGACGGAGGATCTCGTCCCAGTGCGTGCGGATCTGCCGGATGTTGATCCGTCCCCCGATCATCGTCCGGAGCGCGGGGTAGCGCTCGGCGCTCTCGTCGACGTACACCCGTGTCGTACTCAGGTCGGCAATGCGCGGAGCGAAGCGGAACCCGAGCAGGTGCATCAGCGCGAACACGTGATCGGTGAACCCGGCGGTGTCGGTGTGGTGCTCGTCGATCTTCAGCTCCGTCTCGTGGTAGAGCAGCCCGTCGAGCACGTAGGTCGAGTCGCGGACGCCGACGTTGACCAGGCGGCTCGCGAACGGGGCGTACTGATCGGAGATGTGGGTGTAGAAGAGCCGTCCCGGCGCATTGCCGTAGCGCGGGTTGACCTGACCGGCGCCGGCGCCGCGGTTCCCGGTCGGGAAGCGCTGGCCGTCGGATGACGATGTCGTCCCGTCGCCCCAGTGCCGGGCGAAGGGGTTGGCGAGCTGCGCGTTGACCAGGTCAGCGAGCCCTGCCTTGTACGTCTCCTCGCGCACGTGAAACGCCTTCAGTCGCGCGAGCTGCGCGTAGGTCGTGCCGGGGCTCGCGTCGGCCATCTTCGTGAGCCCGAGGTTGATGCCGTCGGCGAGGAGGGTCGCGAGCAACCGCGTTCGATCCGCCGCGGGCTCGTTGCTCTTCAGATGCACGAAGTGGCGAGTGAAGTCGGTCCAGGCGTCCACGTCCGTCAGCACGTCGGTGATCTTGACGCGCGGCATCAGGCGCGCCGCGCGGTCGATCAGCGATCGCGCTTCGGCCGGCTTGTCGGTCTCGGGCTCGTGGAACGTCAGCCCCTCCTCGTTCAGGGTGGCGTCGGGCAACGTATCGGCCTCCGCCTGTGCGTTCACCGAGGTCAGCCGATCGTGGAGCGCCGTCAGCCGGCTCTCGAGGTAGCGGTCCCCGTCCGGGTCGATCGCGAGCAACAGGCCGTTCGCACGCGACAGATCCGCGAACGCCGCCTTCGGTATGAGGTAGTCGTCGAAGCTCCGGAAGCGGTGCGAGCCTTCCACCCAGATGTCGCCGGCGCGGAGCGCGTTCTTGAGCTCGAACAGCGCGCAAATCTCGTAGAACCGACGGTCGATCGCGCCGTCGACGAACACGAGCGGCTTCCAGCGCGCCCGGACGAACGCCGTCGGGGCGCCCGGCGGCACCGTCCGAGCGCCCGACGCGTTCAGTGCCCGGAGGGTCTCGATCGCGGCGAGCACGGGCTGGGCGGCCGGCGCCGCCTCGAACGTCAGCACGGCGAGAAAGTGTGGGCTGTACTTGCGGAGCGTGCGGTACTGATCGGTCACCAGCGACAGACTGTCGAAGGAGACGGGGCGGGCCAGCGCGTCGGCCTCGTCGAGGCTCGCGACGAAGTCCGGCCACGGAAGCACCTGCTCGATCGCGGCGAAGGCGTCGTCCCCCGCGTCGCGCGCCTTGACCAGTGCCTGGCCGACCGAGACGTACAGGCGGACCTTGTCGTTGATGGCGCGCCCCTGGTCCTTGAAGCGCTGGAGATGCTTGTTCTTCGCCGTCGCGAGGAGCTTGATCATGATCCGGTCGTGCAGCTCAACGATCTCGTCGGTCACGGTCGCACGCCCCTCGAGCGCGAGGGCGGCGAGGGTCGCGTGGCGGCGCTCGTCCTCGAACACGCCGAGATCCCACGGGCGCATCTGCGCCCCTTCGCGTGCGATCTTCACGAGCCGGTTCTGGTGCACGTCGTGACCGATGCCGGGCGGCAACGCGAGCGCCTGGTAGCAGCGCAGCCGCTCGATGTGGGCGCGCATGACGCGTGCGCTCGCCGTCAGCGGCGACTGGCGCAGCCAGGTCAGCCAGGTGATCGCGCCGCTGCCCGGTCGGATCTCGAGCAGCGCGTCCAGGCGGGCCCGGTGCCCGTCGTCGAGGGCCGCGGTCAGGCGACGGTGCAGAAGTCGGCTGGCCCGCCGGAGGGCCTGCGAGCAGGCACGGTCGATGACCCGGAGGGGTGGAATGACGATGCGCCACCGCCGGAGCGTGGTCAGGGCGTGGGCGGCAAGACGCAGCCCCTTGTCGCTCTGCAGCGCGACGTCGACGAGCTCGCCGACGAGTGCGCGGAACGCGGACGCCCCGAACGCGGAGAGCTCGAGGTAGGCCATCAGCTGCAGCCGGTGTTGGCGCCGTGTAGTGTCGCGCTCGGCGTACTGCGACCAGGCCTTCGCATCGAGCCAGAGCGTGCCGGCCAGCCAGCCGATCAGCGCGCCATCGACCGCTTGCCCGGCGGCCAAAGGCGCACCGGGATAGCGCAGCAGACAGAGCTGGACGGCGAAGCCGATGCGGTTGCTGTCCCCGCGTCGACGAGCGATGAGGGCAAGATCGGCGTCCGTGAGCGCGTAGAGGCGGAAGCGATCGGTATCGTTGTCCGGTGGCGCGAGCAGCGACGCCCGATCGGACGGCGAGAGCAGAGATCGTCGCGGCATGGGGGTGCGCCTCCGGGGGCGTGGCCGGGCGCGCGCGTCGGCCTACGGAGCGGCGCTCGCGTCGTCGTCGAAACCGTCGTCATGGGGCGGGGGGTCGTCGGGCAATGGGCGAGGCTTGGCAGGCGGGGTGGCGGCCGGTGGCTCGGACGGGGCGATCGCGACGGGCACGACCGGCGTGTCGCTCCCGAGCCCGATCCGGGGGTGGTGGGTCGCCGCGTCGCGCGCCTCGGCGTAGCCGAGCGTCGTCTCGAGGCGGCGATGGCGGACATGACGCATCACCTGCTGGATCGGAACGCCGGCGTCGATCGCGCTGGTGACGAGCCCGCGGCGGAGGCTGTGGGCGCCGAAGTCGCCCTCGATACCGGCGGCCCGGGCCGCGCGCTTGACGATCCGCGCGACCGCCTTCTCCGAGAGTGGAAGCGTGCCCGGCGCCCGGAGATGCCGGGCACCGCGGAGTCCGACGAACACCGGTCCCGGGGGATGCGCCCGGGCATCGAGCCAGCGTTCGAGGGCATCGACCGGACACCACGGCGACCCCGCCCGGGCAGCGAGCAGCACCTTGGCGCCATCCCCGTCCTGATCCCCCTTGGCGTGCGGCAGCCGGACGAGGATGCCGTCGGCCGTCCGGTCGAGGTGCTCGGCGTCGATGCCGACGAGCTCGCTCCGACGGAATGCGCCGTCGAAGCCGACGAGCAGGAGCGCCCGATTTCGGAGCCCGATCAGGGTGGCCGGGTCACAGGTGTCGGCGAGCGTGCGCAGGATCGCGTCGGTGGCCGCACGCACCTGACGCGGTCGCTCGTGCGCGTGGCGTCGGCGGTGACCGGCGAGCGCGGCACGGGTCGCCGGGTACGCCTCGTCCGGCATCGCGTGCCCGGCGCGCGCGTTGAAGAGGCGGATGGCGGCGAGCTTTCGCTTGATCGTCGAGGGGCGGAGCGCATCCGACGCCCCGACCCAGAGCGAGAGCGTCGCGTCGTCCACCGGCAGCGCGATGAGGGAGGGGTCGGCCCCCGCGTGACGCTCGCACCAGGCGAGAAAGCCCGTCCAGTCACTCGCGTAGGCCCGGCGGGTCGCCGGTGCGTGACTCGCGAGCACCTGCTCGGCTCGCGTGATCCGCGCGCGCTCGAGCGCGTCGACGACCGCCTCCTCATCGGCTCGGGCGATTTCGAAAGGTGTTACCGGTGGGGCGTCATCGGAGGTCATCGGTCGAGTGTCCCACCGGCCAAACCCGGGTGCAATAACCCGCGTTCTCGGGCACTGACGGCTTAGCGTCGCTAATCTGTAACGCTATCAAATTCTGCTACGCTATCATTACTGATCGAATCGCGCTGATGGACGGCTCACCGCCGACGGCACGTTCACCCACTCAGCCGACGGAGATCTCCGACGATGGCCCGAGGCGCCCCGGTCACGATCGACGACGTCGAGGCTGCTCTTCGTACACTTGAAGGCGCCGGTATCAAGCCCACCGTCCGTCTCGTGCATCAGAAGCTCGGGCGCGGCAGCATGTCCACGATCACCGCGCACCTGCGTGCCGTGGCGGCCGCGCGTGCCGAAGCTGACGTCGGGAGTCTTCCCGACCCGGTGCTCGCCAGTCTGCGCGCCGCCGCCGACACGATCTGGAGCGAGCTCGCCGAGGCAGCCGATGCTCGGATCGAGACCGTCACCGTCGCTGCCGACGCTCGGGTACGGGACGCTCATGGCGCGCGTGACAAGGCGGAGGCGGCCCTCTCCGACATCAGCGATGAACGCGGGACGTTGGTCGCAACGGCGGCCGAGCGCGAGACTCGATTGGCTGAGCTTGAGGCGGCGCGCGAGACGCTGGCCGGCGAGCTCGCCGCCGTCGAGCGTCGTGCTGCGCTCGGGGATCGCGACCACGCCGCTCTCGCTGCACGACTCGACGATCGCGATGCCGAGCTGCAGCGTGCTCTCGCCACACGCGAGCGCGCCGATGCGGCGCTCGCCGGCATGACGGAGGAACGCGAGCACCTTGCTCGGGCACTCGAGACCGAGGTTGCCCGACGCGAGGCGGAAAGCGCCGCGCGCGAGGCCGATCTGGAGCGCCTTCGCGAAGCGCTCGAGGGGAGTCGGACCGAGGCGGCCGCGCTTGCCACCGCGCACGCGCGTCTCGAGGCAAAGCTCGAGGCGGCGGCTGAACGGGCGCGCGACAACACCACGTGTCTCGAGGCGCTTCAGGGCGAGCGCAACGCGGCGTTCGAGCGCGCGTCCGCGCTTGACGTACGGCTCGAGCAGGTCCACCAAACGCTGACCGAGTCCCGGCATTCGGCGGATCGCGAGCGACACGCGGCTCTCGCGCTCTGCACGCACGTCGAACAGCTCGAGGCGCAGCTTCGTGCAGCCGGTGTCGACGCGGCCGATATCCCGCCGCCGCCCTCGCGCCCGGTACCCGGGACGTCGCGGTCGGCGCATCACGTCGCGTCCTGACAAGTCGGCCATGACCGACGAGGACGAAACATCTGATTTCGATCTGCCGATCGATCGCGAAGCGCTCGTGAGGGCGGCGGAGAGAGGTGAGCTGCCAGGCGCTCTTCTGCCGCTCGTGCGAGTCGATCGAAAGCATCTCGCCGACACGCTCGTCACGTTGCATGAGGGAGCCTCGGTCGATGTTCTCGAGGCTTTCTCGGCAGCAGCTCTCGGCGACGTCGAGCAGCATGACTTCTTCTTCCTGATGATGCTCTTCGCCGAGATGCTGCCGAAGATCGACGCCGATCAGGCGATCGTCATGACACTCACCGCAGGGTTGGTTGATCGGGCGGGGGAGAATGGCGCGGCGGGCACGCCCTACAGTGCGTTTCGGGCGTGGTGCGCGCACGATGACACGCGTCCAATTAGCGTGCTTGCGGCCATCGAATCAGCCCCGCAAGCGCGAGGTCGATTCACGCAGCTCGCGCTTGAAGCCGGCGCGATGCAAGACCCCACTCGCTACGTCGCCGAGGCGCTGCGTCTGGTCGACCATGACGAACCTCCTGTTCATCTCGGTGCGCTGTCGGCGCTGGGCACGGCGGATCTGACAGAGCAGCCCGGCCTCGAAGAGGTGGTGCTCGCCGCACTGCGGCGACAGATCGACGGCTCAGCAGACCCAGCGGTGGTGACGAACGCGCTCGGCGCGCTGTTCGAGCGTTGTCTTGCCGCCGGGGAGCGGCGCCTGTCGACGCTTCGGCAAGTGGTTCAGAGACGTCCCGACACGCCGTCGCCACTCGAGCAACAGGTGTACGCCCGTGCGCTCGCGACGCACGGAGCCACCTTGCCATCGGAGCTTCTCGACGCGCTGCTCTACCGCCTCCGTCGACTCGATCGTCAGTACGGCGGCATCATTCAGTATCTCGACACGGCGCTGTCGCAGTATCGCGACGCGATCGGGATCGAGAGGACGTCGCGCGAGCTCGTTGCCATGGTGCGCGATTCGGATGGGGCGATCGGTCTCGACGACTTTCGGTCGCTTCGATACACGTTGCGTTCTGACGGCGCGAATGGGCTTCAGAGGCGACTGCTGTTCGACGCACTCCACGAGGGAAGTCTCCGTGCCGGCCACGAGATCGGTTCACTCTTCACCGAAATCAACGAGGAACGGTCCACGGCGTCGCTCGATGTCGCCTCGCTCGGGCTCACGGACCAGGAAATCGTGACCCTGTGCCGCCGCGCAACCGTGGTACTCGCTCTTGCTCCTCGGGCTACTCTCGACCTTCTTCTCGACGCGTTGGACGCCGTGAAAAAGGACGCCGCGGCGGAGATCGGCGAGTTACTGTTCGAGCCGGTGGGTCTGAGCTATCCCGACACCGTCGTTCGTGAGCTGAAAGAACGCGAGAAGAGACGAACCCCGAGCGCTCGGAGTACGGTGGCGTTGGTCGCGCGCCGTCTCAACGCCTACCTCGAAGGCATTGACAGCTCGCGCAAGGTCGTCGAACTTCATCCGTCGGCGCTCGAGCGGCGTGCCGTGCGAGAGCGCGAGTTTCGCACGATGCGCGATACCCAGGCCCGTGGGTATGAGCAGTCCTTCTTCGCCCAGTTCGCCACACGCGTCGACATCCTGTACGGAAACGCTGTCACCACGTACACACCGACGGGCAACGCCGACCATCCAGCCACGCGTCAGGAAATGGGCTTCTCGTCGATGAGCGTGTCGATGGAAATGCCCCGTCTCCGCTCGCTGGACCCGACCGAGCGGCTTCTCGCGATACGGCGATTCGCAGAGGAGTGAGCGCGTGATGAAGCTCCTGATCAAGGAGTACCTCGCTTCGCTTCGCGAGCGGGACGAACTCGATGCGGTGCTGCCTGATCTGCTGAGCGAGCTTGGGTTCCGCATTCTGTCCCGCCCCGCCGTCGGCACGAGACAGTACGGTGTCGACTTCGCGGCGGTTGGGCCGAATGAGAACGGTCAGCGGTCCGTGTATCTGTTCTCGATCAAGGGCGGTGACCTGACTCGAGCGACGTGGAACGGCACACAGCAGGCTCTGCGCCCCTCGCTCGAAGAGATCCTCGATGTCTACCTCGGAAGCCGCGTGCCGAAGCAGTACGAGGCGTTGCCAGTCGTGATTGTGCTGTGCTGCGGAGGCGAGATCGTGCAGAACGTCGAGGCTGAGGTGTACGGGTTCATCGACAAGGCGACTCAAAGGAACGAGAACGTCAGCTTCGAGGTCTGGACTGGGGATCGCCTCGCGGAACTGATTCTCAGCGGTGCACTCGGTCCCGAGTTGATGCCAGAGCAGTCGCGCTCGCTCTTCCGGAAATCGATCGCGCTGCTCGACGAGCCGGACGCCGCGGTCGAGTACTATCATCGCTTCGTACTAGCATTGTTCGCCGGAACCGGCCCGAAGCAGAAGGATCGAATCCGGGTCGCCCGACAGATCACCCTCTGCCAGTGGATCTTGTTCGTCTGGGCGCGAAGCATCGACAACCTCGAAGCGGCCTACCGGTGCAGCGAACTCAGTGTTCTCAATCTCTGGCCGTTCGCCTCGTCGCTGCTTGGCGGCAAGACCGCGCAGTCGAATGCCATGCACCGCGCCGTCGACGGTCTTGTGAACCTCTACCTGATGGTCTCGCGAGCCTACGTCGAAAAGATCTTGCCTCACACCGAAATTCAGCACGGCCTCTCCTCGGCCGTACGCTCCTTCGAACCCATCGACGTCACGCGGCGTCTGTTCGACGCGCTCGGCCGCTTGGCGCTCTGCGGTATCTGGTTCGCCCATCTCGAGCGCTTGGGCGATGGGACGCAGAAAACACGGGAATTCGGCCAGGCGGTGGAGAACGGCGTTATTCACCTGATCAACAACAATCCGACTCTTCGGTTGCCTCTCGAGGATCGTCATTCGACCGACATCAACCTCGCCTGCTTCTTTCTCTACAGCCGACGCCGCATTGATGTGGTGGGAAGCTGGATTAACGAGATTGCGAAGTCGTGCGCGGTCGCCACCGCTCAGAACGATCGATACCCATGCTGTCTCCAGGAGTACGACGAGTTGCTCGCGCATCCCCGCAGCGATGAAGGCTATCGGGAACAGGCCACGCGAGCGAGCATCCTGTACCCAACGCTCGCATTCTGGGCTTGGCGTTGCGACGATTCGGAGGGTCTTCACCTCCTGTCCGACATGATCGAGCATTGCTACGCGCACACGACGCTTCAGCTATGGTTCCCAAGTCCGGACAGCGAACCGAGCTGGTATGTAGACGACGAGCCGCACGGATACGCCTTGACCGACATCGTCATCGATTCCTCCGGTGCCGAGTTGGTGGGGCGGATCACCGAGGAGCTCGCCCACGCGATGCCGCTCGAATCGATGAGCGTGACGCGATTCAACCTGTGGCCTCTTCTGCTGGTCGCATGCCGACACTATCGGCATCCGGTTCCACCGCAGTTCTGGCCGCTCGAAACAGTGCGGGGTGGAAACGGCCAGGAACCGACATCGGGGAACGAGAGCGACACCGATTGACCGACTAAGGCGATGCTGTCACTGGGGTGGTGCCGAACGGCATGCATGAGCCTTTCCTGCCGCGCTCCTCGTACTGCCGGGCACGTGCCAGAGCACGATCGCACCGGCGCGTATGTAGGCGAATTCAGCCTCGAGGTGGCGACGCGGGCCACGCCTGCAGCGTCGTATCGACGATCCGAAGCAGACGCGGTCGCGAGGCACCGTCCCGAGCCAGGCTCGAGAGCCCCTGGATCACCGACATCACCAGATCGGCGAGCGCGCCGGCGTCCGTTCCGGGCGGCAGTGCGCCCTCGTCGATATCCTTCGCGACCCGATCGCGCAGCTGACGGTTGATCGAGCGTCGGATCGCCGCGAGCGCCTCCTGCACGTCGGCGGAGGAGGCCGAGCAGCTGGCCGTGGCCGTGGCGAGCAGACAGCCGCGCGGGGTGGAGCGGCCGGTGAAGCGGGTGGCCGATCCGACGAGTAGCTGCCGCGCCGCGTCGAGCGCGGTGGGCGCATCGGCGATCAGCCGCGCCGTCTCGTCCGGATCGCCGAGGTAGAGCGAGAGCGCTTCCATGAACAGCGCGCGCTTGTCGCCAAACGCCGCATAGAGGCTTGGTGCGGTGATGCCCGTGGCCGCCTTCAAGTCACTGATCGACGTCGTCTCGTAGCCGTGGCGCCAGAACGCGAGCATCGCTTGCTGGAGCGCCCGATCCCGATCGAACGAGCGGGGCCGACCCGGTGGACGGCGAGGTGCCGCTGCTGATTCTTTCATGGCGATCGATAGTGAACATCTTGACCGTTCATCGCAACTGGACTAGGGTTTACGAACGCTCGTTACAGAAATAGCCGCATGACGCTCACCGACTTCCGCACCCTCGGCCGCTCCGGGCTCGTGGTCAGTCCGCTCTGTCTCGGTACGATGACGTTCGGCACGAGCCGCTGGGGAACGGACGAGGCGGAGTCACGCGCCGTGTTCGACGCCTACCGTGACGCCGGCGGCAACTTCGTCGACACCGCCGACGTGTACTCGGGCGGCACGAGCGAGGAGATGCTCGGCCGATTCATCGCCGAGACGAATTCGCGTGACGAGATCGTGCTCGCCACCAAGTTCGGCTTCCATGCGGGAGGCGACAACCCGCACGCCGGCGGCAACGGTGCCAAGAACATTCACCGCGCGCTCGAGGCCTCCCTCGGCAGACTGGGTACCGACTACGTCGATCTGTACTGGATGCACGTGTGGGATGGCGTAACGCCTGTCGAGGAGATCTGCCGCACGCTCGGGGGGCTCGCGCAGGCCGGCAAGATCCGCTACTTCGGTTTCTCGGACATGCCGGCCTGGGTCGCGATGAAGGCCGCGACGATCGCGAGCGAACGCGGCGTGTCCGGCCCGATCGCCATGCAGGTGGAGTACTCGCTCGCCGCGCGCGACATCGAGCGCGAGCACCTCCCGGTGGCGCTCGAAGGGGGGATGGGCGTGGTGCCTTGGAGCCCGCTCGCCGGCGGCTTCTTGAGCGGCAAGTACACCCGTGAGGATACCGGCGACTCCGGCAGGCTCAGCGGAGACAACCCGTTCGGGGACAGCAAGTTCACCGATCGGAACTGGGATCTCCTGGACGTGATGCGCACCGTGGCCGAGGAGCAGGGGCGGTCTCTCGCGCAGGTAGCGCTCGCCTGGCTCGGTGCGCGCTCCGGGGTCGTCTCGACGCTCGTCGGCGCTAGCCGCGTCGAGCAGCTACACGACAACATCGCCGCTCTCGAGGTGGCTCTGACGCCCGAGCAGACGGCCCGCCTGGACAAGGCGAGTGCGAACGCGCCTGGCTTCACCGACATGCTGGCCGCGCCTGCCGTGCGCCGCATGATCTTCGGCGGCAACGACGTACGACAATGGAACGGGAACCGATGATGAAGCGCTGGGTGCTGAAGCACGATGTCACGAACATCGACGATCTTGAAACGGAAGAAGTCGATGTTCCGGAGCCGGGTTCCGGACAGGTCCGGGTGAGGGTGAAGGCGGTGTCGCTGAACGCGCGCGACCGGATGGTCATCGCCGGCCCCTTCGGGCGCCTGCCGGAGCAGGATATCGTGCCAGCGTCGGACATGGCCGGCGCGATCGATGCCGTCGGAACGGACGTCACTGCGTGGGCGATCGGCGACTCGGTCGTCAACCTGCACTTCAGGGGCTGGCGCGACGGCGCGCCACCGGCCGATGCGGGCATGGGCCTCGGCTCGTTGGACGAGGACGGCGTACTCGCCGAGTACGTGGTGCTCGACGCCACGCGCGTGGCCCGCGCACCGGCCTCGCTCTCGCCCGCCGAGGCCGCCTGCCTGCCGTGTGCCGGCGTCACCGCCTGGAACGCGATGTTCGGTGAGCACCCGGTGACGGCCGAGCAGCACGTACTGGTCACCGGCAGCGGCGGCGTATCGCTGTTCGCACTGCAGTTCGCTCAAGCCGTCGGCGCTTCGGTGGCCGCGATGTCGGGCAGCGCGGACAAGCGTCGCCGCCTGATGGAGCTCGGCGCGGAGCCCGTGATCGATCGGCAAGCCACGCCGGATTGGGGGGAGGCCGTACTCGAGGCCACGGGAGGCGTGCACAAGGTCGTCGACTCGGTGGGGCCAGGAGCTGCAAATCGCTCACTCACCGCGCTCGCTTACGGCGGCGAGGTGGCCGTTGTCGGCCTGATCGACATGGAAGGGCCCGCCCCGGGCTTCGCGCTCTACGGCAAGTCGCTGCGCGGCATCATGGTGGGCAGCGAACGGATGTACGACGAGCTGTCCGCCTTCGTCGACAAGCACGCTCTGAAACCGATTATTGGCGAACGCTTCGGGTTTGATGCCGTGCGCGAAGCACTGCACGCCCAAGGGGCGGCCGAGGGGCTTGGCAAGATCGTCATCGAGCTCTGACACCGTTGAACCTGGACTGGAGGGCGCTACTGATGGTGACGATGCTGGGTACTGCGGGAGCATCCGCAGCGTCGACGGAGACTCGCATGAACGCGCTGCAGCTCGACGCGCTGATGACCGGCAACACGATCTACCTGACCGAGCCGAACGGCGGCGGCGAGATCGTGCTGTGGTACGGCGCTGACGGCCGCGCCATGGCGCGGTTGCCGACCTCGTCGATGCTCGACGGCACCTGGTCGATCAAGCGCGACGAGTCCTGCATCGTGTGGAGCTACAGCCCGAAGGACAGTTGCTCGGCGCTCGTGAAGCACGACGGCTCGATGGTGTTGCTCGAGGTCGGGACGGAACGGCTGCTCGGCACCGTTCGGCGCATCGTGCCAGGGAACGCCGAAGGACTTTGACATCGCCGGTGGTGGAGCAATCCCTGAGCCCGCGCCTACACCTCGGTGGCGAAGCAGGTTCGCCACCTCGCTACGGATGATCCGTACTTCGCCATCAATGCGCCAAGCCCGGTGAAGCACCGTCAACCATTTCGGGCGACTGACCCATCCTGTTCCTACGATCAAGGAGACCGAACCATGCCCATGAGCCGTCGAAAGTTCCTCCGCAACACCGCCGTTGCATCAGGCGCCCTCGTCATCGGCGACGGACTCTTCGGAGCGTCAGTGAACCCGGCTCATGCCGGGCAACACCGTTTCGACTACATCATCGTCGGCGCTGGCACCGCGGGTTGCGTGCTTGCCAATCGACTCACGGAGGACGGCGCGACCGTGGCGCTCGTCGAAGCCGGTGGACCGGACAACTCCGAAGCCATCTCCACTCCGGCGCGATTGTTCGAGTTGTGGGGGTCCGAGTTCGACTGGGCGTATTCGACCGACTCCCAGGACGGAGCGAACGATCAACAGATCTACTGGCCACGCGGCAAGGTGCTCGGAGGGTCGTCGTCAATCAACGGCATGGTCCACAAGCGCGGCAGCCGCGATGACTACGACACCTGGGCTGCACTCGGCAATCCCGGCTGGGACTACGACAGCGTGTTGCCCTACTTCATTCGCTCCGAGAACTACGACGGAATGCCCAGCCCGCTCCGCGGCACTGGCGGGCCACTGCAGGTCACGTCTCAGTACGATCCACACCCGGTCACCGCCACCATGGTCGCAGCCGCGGAACAAGCCGGCTACCTGTTCAACACCGACAACAACGCCGAAACCAACGAAGGCGTCAGCTACGCGCAGCTCAACATCAAGATTGGCAGCGTCACTCCGCCGCGGTCGCCTACCTCCGCCCTGCACTCGAACGGCCCAACCTGTCGCTGTTCACCCACGCCCGAGCACTACGTATTTGGGGGCACGGCTGGCGCGGCCGTGCCCGGGGCATCGTGTACGAACAGGAGGGTCGACGCCGATTGCTGAGGTGTCGGCGCGAGGTCATCCTCGCCGGTGGGACGATCGCATCACCGCAGCTCTTGATGCTGTCGGGAATCGGCGACCGCCGACAGCTCCGCCGGAACCGGGTCTGGCCGGTCAAGCACCTACCCGGTGTCGGCAAGAACCTCCACGACCACACCGCCGTTCCCGTCATCTTCGAAGCGTCCGAACCACTGCCGCCTCCGTCGGATCCGCAGCTCCAAACATTCCACGGACAGGTCTACGTCAAGTCCGAGCCGTCTCGGCCAGCACCCGACACACAGCTACTGTTCATTCACGTACCCGGCTACTCCCCTGGCCAGATTCCGGTCACAGCGAACGGGTACACCATCACCGCCGCCGGATATGCCCCCACCAGTCGAGGTGAGCTTCAGATCACCGGACGCAGCATCGATGACCCGTTGTCACTCGACCCGAACCTGCTGAACACCGACTACGACATCGACATCCTCGTCAATGGCATACGTCTCGCTCGCCAGATCGCCGCTCAGCCCGCTCTCGACTACATCACCGCACGCGAGGTCTACCCCGGCGCGGACGTCACCTCCGATGAAGGGCTCGCTGACTACGCGCGGTCTACACTCGTTTCGTACCACCACCAAGTCGGAACCTGCAAGATGGGCGTCGATGAGATGGCCGTCGTCGATGCCGACTTGAGGGTTCACGGCATCCGCGGTCTACGGGTCGTCGACGCGTCGATCATGCCGAACGTCACCACTGCCAACACCAACGCGCCGGTGGTCATGATCGCCGAGAAGGCGTCCGACCTCATCCGCGGCAGCTACTGATTTCGCTCAGATCTCGCGTCTCCCGATGTCGGTCACGAAGGGGCACCGGGGTGAGGGCGTACGGCTACACCCGGTACGCCCTTGCCGCCTCGTTCGCCGGTTCCGATGCCGATGGAGAGCGGGTCGCGCGGTTCCATGAACTGCTGAACACGGCGAAGCTGAACGGGCTCGACCCGAAGGCGTACCTCGCATGTGTGCTCGAGCGGATCGCCGACTGTCCGGTTGATCGCATCGAGCTGCTGCCGTAGCGCGTAGCGGACGCCACGGGCGGCACGTCGGGCTGAGCCGTCGGCGCCGTCGTCGTCTTACAGCGCATGTCCCGACCGTTGCGCCCGAGACGTTCCTGGTTCTATGAGGAATCGTAGCTGCTGCTGTCCCTCTCGTCGGTCGGGCAGGGGCACGCATCGACCTAGTCAAGGCTGCGCGTGAGCGGCGATCGGAAAGAAAAGTGAATGAATTTAGTAATTTAAGCGACCTCGAAAGTCCTTAGGGTACAGAAATTTCCCTTTTCGGCGGCTGCCCCTAGGAGGAACAGTTGCTCGGAGGCACACAGATCTACCGCGAGGATTCAGATCGTCGCCGAAACGGCGCATCATCATCAACATATGCGCATAATGTATATTATGTTAAATAGAAGCGTTCGGTCCAGGATGCGCTGACTCATCAGTTGTAGATCGGCGGAATTGGATGGACATTCTGGACGCAATTGTGTGGAGATTCGGCACGAAAGGCCGGAGATAGCCCCCGTAACGGCGCAAATCCAGAGAGATGGTAGTGGACGTTACGGTCCAAGCTAGAGACGCAATCGGCCTCTGGTCGCTGCGCGCCGCTGCCTTGTCTCTCGACCAAGGGAAAGGTGATGTCGGGTAGTTCTAGCTTCTCCAGTAAGCTCATCGATCGATAAGCTCATCGATCGAATGGTTCCGATGCCGTGAGCATGGGACGCGATGTCGGATGCCGCGATCATGGAGGAACTGCGTGGGCCCAAGGTCAGGAAGTGACCGGGCGGCCCGAGCCGATCAACCCGCGGAACCTTGCTCGCTCATCGTCGGTGGCGAGAGCCTCTTCGCGAGTTCAGCCATCGCCGCGACCTGCGCGTCAAGCGCCGCCGCCGTCGACCGGTCCCTCTCGTCCTGGCGACTTCGCTCGCGATCGAGGGTCCGCTCGAGAGACTCCCTCGCCGTCGCGGCAGCATCGAGTTCGTGCCGCATCCGTGTCGACTCCTCCGATGCTCGCGATAGCCGGCCTCGGAGAGAGGCCCCCTCCTTCGACAGCTCGACGCTCTCGGACTCGGCGCGCTCGCAGGCCGCGTTCGCCTTGTCGCGCTCGCGGACGGCGCCTTCCGCTTGTTCACGAAGCGTCTTCGCGGTGGAGGTCAGCTCGGCAACGGCGGCATCTCGCTCGCGTCCCAGCGTCTCGAGCTCGCGCTCGGCGACGGTTCGGCCATCACGCTCCCGCGCGAGCGCTTTCTCCAGAGCGGCGAGCCGCACCCCGAGCGCGTCCCGATCGGCCTCGGTGCGCGACAGATCCTCGATTCGTGCCTCCAGTTCCGCGCGCAACGCCGTGACGGTCGCCAGGCTCTCCTGCTCCCGTGCCCGCGCTTCGATCGAATCGGCCTCGGCGGCCGCGCGCTCCTCGCGCATCACCCTCACGTCTCGTTCGAGGACG
>ENA-ORXT01003933-ORXT01003933.1-marine-metagenome-genome-assembly--contig:-NODE-3933-length-15798-cov-4.447045_pt1 | contig 15798 bp, 12 predicted proteins | sample MGYA00237868_ERZ511482 | MGnify/ENA metagenome assembly ERZ511482 | reverse complement strand
TCGTCCCGCTGGAAGATATCGTTCGGGTAGAATTCTATTTCTATAACCAGGCGCGCTTAGGTTTCGACGAAAAATTCAGGGATGCTACCTTCATTATTTACCTGAAGGAGGAATATATTCTTTGCCAAACCAGAGAACGGGAAGAGCGGTGTCTCGCGGTAATCAATGCATTCTATGACTATAATATCTGGCTAAGGGAGTACACGAACGACGCGCGATCTTTCCGGCTGCGGCGGCCGAAGTACAAGCAGGTACAGGAGCTCAAGGCCCGCTTCGGTGAGCGGTGGTGAGTAACGTCCTTTCTCCTTTTTACATTTTTCAGGGGCGGGGTCGCGGGATGCAAAGCCAGGATCAAACACCTCGTTCAGAACCCCAACCCTCGTTCTACGTTACCCCCACCATGAAGATATACACCAAAACCGGGGACGCCGGCCAAACGGGCCTCTATTCCGGCCGCCGCTTAAGTAAAGCCGACGTGCGCGTCGAGGCTTACGGGACCGTCGATGAGCTCAACGCCTGCCTCGGCCTGCTGCGCGACCACGTGACCGACGCCGACGTTCGCACCCAGCTGCTGGCCCAGCAGCACCACTGCTTCGCCCTCGGTGCCGCGATGGCCGACGATCGCCCCGGCGAAGCTTACCAACTCCCCGCCACCGCCGCCACCGACCTGGAAGCCGCCATCGACGCTTTCAACGAGGAGCTGCCGAAGATGACCCACTTCATCCTGCCCGGCGGCGCGCCCGTGCTCAGTTACGCCCACCTGGCCCGGACCGTCTGCCGCCGCGCCGAGCGCCGCACCGTCGATCTGGCCACCGAGGTGACCATCGACGCCTCCATCCTGGTCTACCTGAACCGCCTGAGCGACTACCTCTTCGTGCTCGGCCGTCACCTGGCCCGCATCGAAAAACTGGAAGAGGTGAAATGGATTCCGTAGATTAACGGGTGGATGATGGCGGGTAGGAAGTGGCAGGTGGGTGGCCCGTCCACCAACCACCCGCCACCCGCCAGACTTCTTACTTCCCACTTCTTACTTCCCACTTATTTATGAACATCTCAGTAATCGGCGCCGGTCAAATGGGCGCCGGCATCGCCCAGGTCTTCGCCGCCGCCGGCCACGCCGTCAGCCTCGTCGACATCAACCAGGCCTCGCTCGACCGGGGCGTAGCCGCCATCGCCGGTAGCCTCGACCGCATTGTGCGGAAGGAGCGGATCACGGCGGCGGATAAGGACGCCGCGCTCGCCCGCATCGCCACCTTCACCAGCATGGCCGAGGGCGTCGGCAGGGCCGACCTGGTCATCGAAGCGGCGACGGAGAACGTCGACCTCAAGCTGAAAATCTTCGCCGAGCTCGATTCCCTGGCACCCGCGTCCGCGCCCCTCGCCACCAACACGTCGAGTATCAGCATTACCCGAATCGGCGCGGCGACCCGGCGGCCCGAAAAGGTGATCGGTATGCACTTCATGAACCCCGTGCCGGTGATGCAGCTCGTTGAGGTCATCCGCGGTTACGCGACGGACGACGCGACCACCGAAATGGTCATGACCCTCAGCCGCGAACTCGGCAAAACGCCGACGGAAGTCAACGACTACCCGGGCTTCGTCGCCAACCGCATTTTGATGCCGATGATCAACGAGGCCGTCACCACGCTCTTCGAGGGCGTAGCGGGCGTCGAGGAGATCGACACCGTGATGAAACTCGGTATGGCGCACCCCATGGGGCCGCTGCAACTGGCGGATTACATCGGCCTCGACACCTGCCTGGCGATCCTGAACGTGATGAAAGACGGCTTCGGCCGGGCGCACCACCAGGCCTGCCCGCTGCTGGTCAATATGGTCATGGCCGGAAAGCTCGGTCGTAAATCCGGCGAGGGGTTTTATGACTACTCCGGCGAAGGAAAGGAACTTGTCGTCAGCCAATCCTTCGCCTGATGGACAACTGCCTCAACTGCGAAACCGAACTGGAGGGAAACTTCTGCGTGGAATGCGGCCAGCGCGCTACCAGCAAACGCTTCACCGTCAAGACGCTGTGGGATAGCGAATTCCTGGAGCAGAACTTCAGCCTCACCAGGGGGTTACCCAAAACGCTGCTCAGCCTGCTCTACCGCCCGGGTAAGCTGGCGCGGGAATACGTGGCCGGTAAGCGCAAGCGGTATTTTCCCTTTGTCGGTCTTTTCCTGTTGCTCGCCGCCGCCGACGCGGTGATCCGCGGCTACGCCGACCTGTCGGTGCTCGATATCCTGGCCCAACGCTATGGCATACATCTCGGCGGTTTTGAGCAGAGTTCCGTTTCGCGGGGCTTCAATAACTACTTCCGCCTGTTCGCGCTGTTGGCCGTTCCGGTAGTGGCGTTCTTTCAGTGGCTGATCATCCGTAAACTACGTTGGAATTTCTGGGAACATTGCGTGGCGGTTTTCTTCCTGCTCTGCGCCCAGTTGTGGACTGGGGTGCTGATCATCGCGCCCACCTTGCTGCCGCTGCCGGCCGGGCTGGAATCAGGCCTGTTGACGGTGGCGGGCGTCGTCAGTTTCCTGATCACGATGTTATTTTACCAGCCATTGTTGACGGGTAACGGCTGGGGGAAAGGGTTAAAAGCGTTCGGCATGGCGGTGCTGTTCTTTTCGTTTTACAGTTCCATCATCGGGTTGGGGGTATTTGCTTTTGCGGAGACAGATAAGCAGGAAGGAGGAACATCGATTACGATCGGCGTCCAGTAAATGAATTGACGCTGGCGTAACGTTCTCCCCCGGCCGCTTACTTACCTTCGCCCCACCATCATTCGACCGCCCCAAATCAACCACCACATGCGTTTGCTTTATACCCTTCTGGCTTTATGCCTTACCCTTACCCTGTCCGCACAGACTACTCTGATCCACGCCGTACAGGGTAGTGGAAACGCCACGCAGCTGGCCGGTCAAACCGTTACGATCGAGGCCATCGTCGTCGCGGATTTTCAAAGGCTACCTGACTCAGGCCTCGGCGGTTTCTACGTGCAGGAAGAAGACGCCGAAGCGGATGCTGACCCGCTGACGTCGGAAGGGCTGTTCGTATACGACGGCACGTTCACGACCGACGTGAGGGTGGGGGATAAGGTGCGGGTGACCGGCACCGCCTCCGAATTCGAGGGGTTGACGCAAGTCAATGCGACCGTGGCCGGCGGCTCGGTGACCGTGGTTGCGCGCGACGAAACGCTGCCCACCCCGGCCGGGCTTGAACTACCCGTTACCGCGGACAGCGACTACGAGCGCATCGAAGGTATGCTGACGCGCCTGGTGGCGAATACGTACATAACGGAAGTTTTCGGCGTTGGCCGCTACGGCGAATTTCAGGTGACCGACGGGCAACGGTTGGTGCAGTTTACCGAGTGCAACGCACCGGACGTGGCCTCGTTCACCGCCTATAAAGCAGATCAGGCCCGGCGGCGGCTTACCGTGGACGACGGGCGGGGTGGCGAAAATCGCTTCCCAATCGTGCTGGGCAACGGGCAAACGGTGACCGCCGCGAACACCCTCCGCGCCGGCGCACGGGTCACGGGCCTGACGGGCGTGATCGAGCAGCGGTTTACGGATGGCTACCGGATGCAGGCGACCGGCTTCACGGTGGAGGACGATAACCCGCGGCCAACCAGCGCGCCGACGGTGGGCGGCAACATCAGGGTGGTGGGCATGAACGTGCTCAACTATTTCACGACCCTGGACAGCCGGGGGGCGGACGACGCCGAAGAGTTCGAGCGGCAGGAGGCGAAGATCGTCAACGCCATCTGCGAGCTCAATGCCGACGTGCTGGGCCTGGTGGAGATCGAGAACAACGGCTTCGGTGCGAACGGCGCGATCCGGACGCTGATCGCGGCCGTTCGCGAGAAATGCGGCTTGGAGTACGAGGCGGTGGTTAACCCGAACCCGGGCAGCGACCAGATCATGGTCGCGCTGATCTATAAGTCTTCCGTGGTATCCGAATCCGGCACGGCGGCTAACCTCAGCGAACCGGCCAACCTGTTTCAGCGTAACCGGGTGCCGCTGGCGCAGACCTTCCGCGTGACGGACGTAGCTAATCCGGATTACCGGCACGAGTTCACCGTTTGTGTAAACCACTGGAAGAGCAAGGGCAGCGACTGCGGCGCGGGCGACGACGATACGGGGGGCGCGGGAAACTGCGACGGTACCCGTACGGCGGTGGCTACGGCCATCCGCGACTGGCTGGCGCCTTACAACAAGCCGACGGGAACGACCGACGCCGACGTCATCATCATCGGGGACCTGAACGCCTACAGCGAGGAGCAACCGATCAAGGTGATGACCGACGCGGGCTACGTAAACACGGTGCGGGCGAGTTCCGGCGACGGTAGTTTTCCCTGCGGCAGCTCGCCGTCCTACGTATTTATGGGAGAGTGGGGTAGCCTCGACCACGGCCTGGCGAGCGCGTCGCTGGCCGCGCAGGTGACCGGTGCGGCACCTTGGAACGTTAACGCCCCGGAGCCCATCGCGCTGGATTACGATACCCGATTTAACGACGCGAGCCTTTACGCCGACGACTTTTACCGTTTTAGCGACCACGACCCGGTGGTGATCGGCCTCGACCTGGAGGGCACCATCGTCAGCGTGACGGATACGGGCGAGGCCGGGTTGTCGCTGCAACACCTGGGTAACCGCGAGTTTCGCATTTCGGGCGCGGACGCGGGTGCCAAACTGGTTTTGCTGGAAGCCTCCGGGCGGACCCTCAAGCGCGGTAAGCTGCGCGCCGGAACGACGGTTTTCTCGGCCGGCAAGGTGCCGGCCGGGATCTACTTCCTGCGGGTAGTGGCGCGGGACGGGCGGGCGCATACTTTCAAGGTCTTGATCCAGTAGCGTATCGTCGGCCTTCAGGCCGACCTAACACACGGCGCTTTAAATCGGCCTGAAGGCCGATGCAATACATCGCGCTTTAAATCGGCCTGAAGGCCGATGCAACGCCCTCGCTACTTTCAATGCATCCCGCGTCCCCGCCCTGGAAACGGACCTTTTAAGTATGTATTTCGGCAAGGGAAAAAACCCTTAACGTAACTAGTATACTAAGCCCGTGCTATGTACCTTTGCGGCTCAATTGGGAAAGCCCCAAAAATTTCGACTTATGAAATTGGCCCTGCGCGCACTGTTTTTGTTGGTAATTGCCCTGGGATCGACGTCCCTCCCGGCACAGCACGACAACCACGACGGACATGATCACGGTGCTGATGACGGGCACGGCCACGGCGACCAGGCCGGCGTGGTGCACGAGGGCTGTGCGCATGATGATACCTACGATCCCGCGGAGGTGATCCTGCACCACATCGCCGACGCGAATGAGTTTCATTTCGTAGGCGATATACACCTGCCCCTTCCGCTGTTTTTGTATGCGCCCGGCCACGGTCTGACCACGGGCCTGAGCAGCATGCTCGGCGATCACCATCACCTCAAAGCCGTTGATGGTTACGTGATGAACCATGGCCGCGTCAACCGTATGGACGACGGTGCCGGTGCCGCCATGCTGGCGGGCGAGCACGACGTGGAGTGTATTTTGCACAAAACGGTTGCGGACGACAAGGGCAAAGAAGTGGATGTCTACTACGCCAAGATCAACGGTAAAGAATATAAACTCAACGGTGCTTCCGTCGGCGACGGCGGTCTGCTGGGCGGCGGCATCACCAACTTTTATGACTTCAGCATCACGAAGAACGTTTTCACCATGCTGCTGGCCGCACTCCTGCTGATCCTGCTCTGGACGGGGGTAGCCCGCGGATATAAGCGCAACGAGGGGCAGGCGCCGAGCGGCGTTCAGGCGCTGATGGAGCCTTTCTTCGTTTTCATTCGCGACGAGATCAGCATTCCGATGATCGGCGAAAAGTACTACGCCAAGTTCCACCCGTTCATCATGACGGTCTTCTTCTTCATCCTGTTCTGCAACCTGTTCGGCCTTGTGCCCATGCTGCCGGGCAGTGCTAACGTTACGGGTAACATCGCCGTCACCATGGCGTTGGCGGTCATCGCCGCCATCGTCGCTTACGTTCACGGTAACGCGCACTTCTGGGGCCACGTCTTCTGGATGCCCGGCGTACCGGTCTTCGTAAAACCATTGCTGACTGTAGTGGAGGTGCTTGGTCTGGTGATCAAGCCTTTCTCCCTGATGGTGCGTTTGTTCGCCAACATCACGGCCGGTCACATCATCATCCTGTCGCTGATCAGTCTGATCTTCATCTTCGGCGGTAACGGCGAGAGCGTACTCGGTGCCGGTGCCGGTGGCGTTGTCGGCGTTGCTTTCACGCTGTTCATGAACTTTATCGAACTGCTGGTCGCCTTCGTCCAGCCTTTCATCTTCGCCATCCTTACGGCCAGCTACATCGGCGCGGCGGTGGAGGAGCACGACCATGAGCACGGTCACGAAGGCAGCCACGACGTAGCGCACGAAGACCTGAACGACGGCTCGCCCGCCTACGCTTAGGCCGCAAACTAAATCAATTGGTTCAGCGGGAACGCCCGCCGGACTTGTTTATACGATCTTTTTTAATCCCTTAAATTCTTTATTATGGGAGCTCTTGGAGCAGGTATCGCGGCACTTGGTGCCGGCCTCGGAATTGGTCTTATCGGTAGCAAAGCCACCGAATCCATCGCACGTCAGCCAGAGGCTGCCGGTGACATCCGTAGTGCCATGATCCTCACCGCCGCCTTCGTTGAAGGTGCGGCGCTGTTCGCGATCGTAGTAGGTCTTCTGGACAAAGTACTCTAAACCGTACTTTGCCATCCAGGCCAAACAACCGGCCGGAACCGAACCGCGCTTGGCGGCGGTTCCGGCCAACTTTAGAAGTCAGAAGCCGGCAAGACCGATTTCGACTACCACTAAGAACATGGCTCTTCGCGAGCCGACTTTCCACCCGCTTCGGCGGTTAAAATTTATTTAACGATGTCCATGCTTTTCCTGGCTGACTTCAGCGTAATCAAACCAGACTTCGGTCTGATCTTCTGGACGGTACTTATCTTCCTGGTAACGTATTTCATCCTTTACAAGGCCGCCTGGAACCCCATCCAGAAGGCCCTGACCACGCGCAACAACGAGATTCAGGACTCCATCGATGAGGCCAAGCGCGTTCAGGCGCAGATGGCCCAGCTGAAGGACGACAACCAGCGCCTGCTGGCCGAAGCCCGCGAGGAGAGCACCCGCATCGTCTCCGAAGCCGAAGCCTTCGCCAAGAAGCGCCGCGACGAGGCCGTGACCGAAGCCAAGGAAGCCGCCCAAAAGGTAGCCGCCGACGCCCAGCGTGAAATCGCCAACGCCCGCAACGCCGCCATGGCCGACCTGAAGAAGGAAGTCGGCGCGATGGCCATCGGCATCGCCGAAAAGGTGCTGCAAAAAGAACTCAAGAGCGACGTCAACCAGACGGCCCTCGTCAACGAACTGGTGAAGAACCTCAACTAAACCGACCGGCATGACCAATCAACAAGTAGCCACCCGCTACGCCAAATCATTGCTGGACCTTGCCCTGGAGCGCAACCAACTCGACGTCATTAAAGGCGACGTGGATGGTTTGATCGAGATGGGGAGCAACAAGGAACTTGCCATGGTGCTGCGCAGCCCGGTGATCAACGCCACGAAGAAGAAGGCTATTTTCGCCGAACTGCTCGACAAAGCGGGCGCCAACGAACTGACTAAAACTTTCGTGAGTACCCTGATCGGTAAGGGACGCGAGAGCGATCTGCTCGGCATCCTCGATGCCTTCGACGAGCAATACAAATCCCTCAACAAGATTACGACCGTTTACCTGACCAGTGCCTCGGCACTGGACGCGGAAAGCCTCGGCGCGATCAAGCAGCAGCTGCGATCCGCCGGTAAAACGGAGGCGGATATAGAACTGCTTACCCGGGTGAACCCTGACATTCTCGGCGGGTTCATTTTGGAGTTCGACGGTAAGGTGTACGACGCCAGCGTCGCGCATAAGCTGAACGAAATCCGTAAAACGCTGGCCTAAGGCCGCAACGGTTCTTCCCCGCCGAACCGAAACCCAGGCGGCACTATAAAAAACTAAGCAACTTTAAAGCATCGCAACCATGGCTGGAATCAAGCCCGACGAAATCAGTGGTATCATCAAACAACAGCTTGCCGGCGTGACCAGCGCCACCGAGCTGGAAGAGTACGGTACCGTACTCAGCGTCGGTGACGGTATCGCCCGCGTATACGGCCTCGAGAACGCACAGGCCGGTGAACTCGTAACGTTCGACAACGGAACCGAGGCCATCGTTTTGAACCTGGAGGAAGACAACGTTGGTGTTGTACTCATGGGTACCTCCAAGGGTATTCAGGAGGGCAGCCGCGTTTCCCGCACCGGCCGTATTGCCAGCATCGAGGTTGGTGAAGGCCTGGTCGGCCGCGTGGTCAACGCCCTCGGTCAGCCGATCGACGGTAAGGGTGCCATCGCCGGTACGACTTACGAAATGCCGCTGGAGCGTAAAGCCCCCGGCGTTATCTACCGCCAGCCGGTGACCGAGCCGCTGCAGACCGGCATCAAGGCCATCGACGCCATGATCCCGATCGGCCGCGGCCAGCGCGAGCTCATCATCGGTGACCGCCAGACGGGTAAGTCCGCCATCGCCATCGACACCATCCTCAACCAGAAGGAATTCTACGAGCGCGGTGAGCCGGTATACTGTATTTACGTGGCCTGTGGTCAGAAGTCCTCCACCGTGGCCCAGATCGCCAAGACGCTGGAAGAGAACGGTGCCATGGCTTACAGCTGTATCGTTTCCAGCTCCGCCGCCGACCCCGCTCCGCTGCAGTTCTACGCTCCCTTCGCCGGTGCCGCCATCGGGGAGTTCTTCCGCGATACGGGCCGCCCCGCGCTGATCATTTACGATGACCTCTCCAAGCAGGCCGTCGCTTACCGGGAGGTATCGCTCCTTCTGCGTCGCCCTCCGGGACGTGAGGCGTATCCCGGCGACGTATTCTACCTGCACAGCCGCCTGCTGGAGCGCGCCGCCAAGATCATCAACGATGACAAGATCGCGCAAAGCATGAACGATCTTCCCCCCAGCCTCAAGAACGCCGGCATCGTGAAAGGTGGCGGCTCCCTGACCGCCCTGCCAATCATCGAGACGCAGGCCGGTGACGTATCCGCCTACATCCCGACCAACGTGATCTCCATCACCGACGGCCAGATCTTCCTGACCTCGACGCTGTTCAACAACGGTATCCGCCCCGCCATCGACGTAGGTATCTCCGTATCCCGCGTAGGTGGTTCGGCCCAGATCAAGCCGATGAAGAAAGTCTCCGGTACGCTGAAGCTCGACCAGGCGTCTTACCGCGAGCTCGAAGCCTTCGCCAAGTTCGGTTCCGACCTCGACGCGTCCACGCAGAACATCCTCGAAAAAGGCAAGCGTAACGTGGAGATGCTCAAGCAGCCCCAGTACTCTCCCGTCTCCGTGGAGAAGCAGGTCGCCATCATCCACCTCGGTACCAACAACCGCATGAAGGACGTGCCGGTCAACCAGATCAAAGCTTTCGAGGCCAAGTTCCTCTCCGAAGTGGAGCGTCTGGAGCCGCAGGTGCTCGAAAACTTCCGCAACAAGAAGTACGACAAAGCCGACCTGGCTAAGCTGGACGCGGTGGCGGAAGGGCTGGTGCCACAGTTTAACTAGTAATGTAGTTGGGTAGTAATGTAGTAATGTAGTGGCTGCCGCGCGTGACTTACGTTACAAAGTGGCTTTACTGAAAACAACACCACTACCCAAGTTTACGCTTTGCCGCTTCCAACGTGCGGTAGCAATGCAACACCTTGCCGCCTACAAAACGCGGTAGCACTACACTACTACAAAACCACATTACTACAATACTACCCAAATGGCTAACTTAAAGGAAGTACGCGAACGGATCGGCTCGGTGAAAAACACCCAGCAGATCACGAGTGCCATGAAGATGGTTTCCGCCGCAAAGATGTCCCGCGCATCGCAGCGAATCACGGAGATGCGTCCCTACGCGCTCAAGCTGAGCGAGATGCTGACCAACATCCTGTCGAACCTGGAAGGCGATGCCTCCACGGTGTTCAACCAGGTGCGGCCGGTGAACAAGGCTTGCGTGGTGGTGATCACCTCCAGCCGCGGTCTGGCCGGTGCGTTCAACACGAACGTGGTCAAAGCCGCCGTCGAGGTGATCGAGAACGACCTGAAGGGATACACCGGGTTGGAAATTCTTTGCATCGGCAAGAAAGGCGCGGAGTACTTCCAGCGCAACTACGCCGATAAGCCGGGCGTGACGATCAACCGTAAGTACCAGGAGCTGATGAGCGACCTCTCCTTCGAGGTGACCAAGGACGTACCTCAGCTCATTATGAATCGTTTCGCCGGTGACGTTTACGATAAGGTCTACGTAGCCTACGCCCGTTTCCGTAACGCCGCCGTGCAGTTCGCCACCGCCGAGCAGTTCCTGCCGGTAGAGGACAAGACGGAAGTCGACGCCGACGCCAGGAAAACGAACGCCGATTATATCTTCGAGCCCAGTAAGGAAGTTCTGCTGGAACAACTCGTACCGACCATCCTCCAGACCAAGTTCCAGTCTTTCCTGCTCGACACCAACGCTTCCGAGCACGGTGCCCGCATGACGGCCATGGACAAGGCCACGGAGAACGCCTCCGAACTGCTGAAGGAGCTGAAGATCAGCTACAACAAAGCGCGTCAGGAAGCGATTACGACGGAGATCCTGGAGATCGTATCCGGTGCCGCGGCGCTGGAAGACGGCTAGGGGACGAAGTCAAACAGTCAAACAGTCAGAGAGTCAAGCAACCGTGGGTTGTTTGGCTCTTTGTTATTTGGGTTGGGCGGGGAACGCGGGAATGCAAAAAAAGGAGCGGTGGCGTTGTTGGGGGCGATGGTTGAGAGGCCTTGCTCCGAACGTCGGAAGAGCCTTAACGTTTTCCCGTCTATCGTTCAGAGCAAAGCACTTCAACCATTACCGGCGCTGGCGGATCGCTATCTCCGCCCTAAACCTGCCTTTGCACCCGCGTCCCCGCCCAAATGGGCCATCTATCGTACTTAAAAACCATGCGATAATTGCATTTTAAAAGTGATAACTATCTGTAAATCAGATGTTTATAATTGTTGGTGTGCAAAAAATGATCAATTTTGTAATTTTTAGTGCTTCATTCAGGGTGCACCTTTACATCATCGGAAGAGGGAACGGCAAAGAAGATGTTGCCGGACGTCTTCCGAAAGATAAGAGATAAATGACTTTCACCCTTTTGACAAATTGATGAACCCTACCTATTGACACATTTGGATTTAGTAACACCCGCCTTATTAACACCTGATGTATTCACTTGATTTTCACCCTATTACCGTTTTTTAAACCCTGAAATTATCCCCTATTAACATCTTTCATCGCCTCGTTCTCCCTTTAGCGGGAGGCGGGGCTTTTTTATTTCGGCAGGCGTTCGAGGAGCCAGTTGCGGAGGCTGGCGACGGGGAGGGCGGTGAAGTCGGAGGTCAGTTTTTCGTGTTTTTTCGGGGTGATGCGCGGGGGTAACTGGATGAGTTGTTTACACAGCCGGACAAATGAGAGCAAGATTTCGCGCTGGTAGCCCAGTTCCTTATGGCGGCTGAGGAAAGTGGCGAAACTGTTGAGGTGGCTATCGAGCAGGTCGATGTCGCCGGCGTCAAAAAAGACCTTGGTCTGCGTGGTTCGGGCCAGTACCTGGAGCGGGGTGGAGCTGATGGAATAGTCAAAACGCATCAGGCTGCGGTGGGCCTCGTTGAGGTTGCCGGCCTCATAGTGGTAATTGGCCATACAGTAAGGGTAGAAGGTTTGCTGGTCTGTTTCGCTGAGGCGGCGTCGGTTGTTCTCCAGAAAATCATCGAGCCAAGTGGTCTCTCCTGACTTGATGGCGCGACTGGCCATGTTCAGGAAAGTGGAACCCGAGAGCAAGCCGTTTTGGAAGAGTACCCCGCTCTCCAGCCCTAGTTTGTACATATTGAACAAAAGCCGCTCGTAGCTGGCGTTGCCCATGTTTTCCTGCCGGACGAAAAAGTTGAGCAGCATCATGTAAAGCATGCGGAGCGCGGGGGAGTGCATGACCTTCTTTTGCCGCGAGAGCAACTCGTGTAGTTTCTCCCCGTCAGCCGTATTGTGGGTGGAAAGCACGCGGTAAGCATAGTAGTTGAGCGCGATGAGGCTGTCATCGAGCCAAGCCGGATTTTGCTCGATCGCCGCCAGCACGGCATCGAGCATGGGGAGGCGTTCGGCGACCTTGTAGATGGAATTGTGGGTTTCCAGGTGGCAGGCTTGTTGCAACTTGACCATCAGGTAGTACCGGTCGAGTGCCAGGTCGCTTTTGCGAAATAGGGCTAGTGAGGTTTCGAGGTCAAAGGTAGTCCCCCGCTGGGTCAGGTCATGGTAGAGGAGTTGCAACTCGAGGTATTCATCGCGCAGGGTGGTGTCACTGATCAGGTCAACTCGCTTGTCACGAATCTTTTGCGCTCGTTTCAGCTCTTTGAGGTTTTCCAGCGCAAGGATGGTCTGGCGGGTACGGGCCGCTTCGTTGACCACAAAGCTGTCGATGGCCAGAAAGGTTTCCAATTCGCCGCGCAGGTAAGTGAGTTGCAGACTAGTAACGGCGGCGGGAAGCGGGCGCGCTTTATTCAGCGCGTCGTACGCCAGCCCGGCGGGGACCTCCAACCCCTTCCGTTTGGCGTAGAACCCGTCCGCCAGCCAGCGGATGAACCGCCGCCGGTCTTTGACCGCCATGCGGCGGAAGACGCGCAGAAAGGGATGGGCCGAGGAGTTGGGCATGGGGCTAAGGTACGCGCCAACCGCAAAAGTGGCCACCTTGCCGTATCGCTTGTGTTTGACTTAGCGGGCAGTGCTTATTTTTACGTCGACTAATGAACGGACCTTATGACACTTTCACGACTGACGATGGTTTTGGTATTGCTGTGCGCGCTGGCGAGCGGGTTGACGGCACAGGGGTATGAACGGGTTAGCACCAGAACTTTTATCTCGACACCTGGTATTCATGACCAGTTCTTTCAACTAGAGGATGGTAGCTACGTTACGGCTTTTACGGAACAACTTTTGGACGATCAGGGCAGGGCCATCGTAAATTTTGAAATTTCTGATCACGGGGTGGACACTTTTGGTGGAAAAGTTCATTTGTGGAATTTGACGATAAACAACATAAGCGAAACGACGGACCCGTCTATTGTTCGTGAAATATATAATCTGAACGGAGAGAACCTGGATGATATCCGAATAAATCTCGACGTTCCTAATAAGGTCACTGGTTTTAGTTCATACAATAATATTCTCGATGTAGACTATCGTCCCGACAGTACTTTTTATATGCCGGTGCAGTATACGGCCGATCGCGCCAACCCTGAATCCACCAGGGATACTACTTTTTTGTTTCACATGAAATATGACGGAACCGTACTGCGAAAGACGGTGCTTGCTCCGGAGTTGAGGTACACCATGCGTCTCGGAACGGTTTTGCCTGACGGGAGCTATGCGGCTTATATAGATTCACAAACCAGGAGCAGCCAGGGAACGTTTGACGACTATTTCATCAGGGTTTTTCCTACGGGAGAAGTGATCTGTTCGCCAAAGGTTTCTTTTGAAAACGTCAGAACTTCCACCACCACCTATCTCGGTGGGTATGAGTTTTTACAAGTTATCCAGGGAGAACGTGATGACCCAAATTACTATTTGTATTATCATGACCTCGAAAGCCAGGAGGTCACCCGAACTGATACGATACCGGGAGGTGGTCCGTTCACGTTTATTAGTAAGATCTTACCGGAGCCCGGAGGGGGAATAATCATGATGGAGTCAACCTCGTTGTTACCGGACGATACCACAAGGCCGATCCGGGCGCGGATAACCAAAAGGGATGCCGACAACAACATAATTTTTGAAACCTATATAGGGTTGTCATTTTCGGCTTTAAGAGGTTTGGACATTTCTCCTACCGCCGATGGAGGTTATTTAATGATGGGGTTGCACTCCGGTAACAGAGCCTTTTATGCCAAAATCGACGCTAACGGAAAGACCTTTCCCAATAACGTTGCCGGATCGGTCGCTGTAGCCAATGAGGATTGCAGCATTTCCGCCGATACTACCGCCTACTACAGTTGGTGGATACGCCTGGACCCCTCAACGCCCGGCCGCGATACCATCTATGCGTACACCCAGGCCGACGGCCGTTTTGACACTCGTATCGACACCGGTGGTTACACTTTGAACGTTCTGCCGCCTAACGCCTATTGGGAACACTGCGCGCCGCTTCCCTTTAACGTCGTACCCGGTGTGGATACGGTAAAACTGTACCCCGCCGTAAAACCGGTTTACAGCTGCGGCCTGCTCACCGTCGGCATCAGCTCCGGCTACCAGATTCCTCGCTGCGAAGACACGCGTTACTTCGCGACCTACGAGAACCGGGGCACGACGCCGACGGAGCCCTCGCTTTTCCGCGTCCTCCTCGACCCGGACTTCACGCCCACGAGCAGCTTGCCCCGCTGGGACCGGCGGGACGGCGACACGCTGTTCTATAACCTGCCGGAGATTCCCGTCTGGGAAGGCGGCCGCATCATCATCAACGGCGCGCTGGGCTGCGCGGAGACGCTACCCGATGTGACCCACTGCACCGAGGTCCACGTTTTCCCGGACAGCCTGTGTACGCCCAGGGGCGTTAACTGGGACGGCAGTTCCATCGAAGTGGTCGGCCGCTGTGTCGACGATGCGGTGGAGTTCGACATCGTCAACACTACGGACAACCCGATGACGGGCACGATCGATTACGTGATCGTCGAAGACCTGATCATTTTGTTGGGCGGCAGGGTGCAGCTGGGCGGTAATGAGCGTATTACGATTCCGTTACAGATCGATGACAGTGGTCAAACGTATACTCTGATCACCGAACAACGGCCGGGCCACCCGGGCAATAGCCGCCCCATCGCATCGGTGGAAGCTTGCGGCGCGCCTCCTGGTTCGGGATACTCCACCGGCTTTTTGGGACAATACCCGCGCGATGACGGCGACCCCTTCGTTTCCATCGACTGCGCGCAAAACGACGGCGCGGAACCGCCGGGCGCGCGGGGTGAAACGGACGAGGGAAATAAGAATAATCGTGTTGCGGAGACGCCGCTACGCCTTGACGTCAGCCCGACGGGCATTGGCCCCGAGCGGCTGATCGACACCGGTACGGTGCTGAAATACTACCTGAGTTACACCAACGTCAGCGATGATACGGTGAGGCGTATACTGATCTTGGACACCCTGCCCGGTACGCTCGACGTGGGCAGCGTGGTGCCGGGGCCGGGCAGCTTGCCGTACGGCTTCGAGACGACGCCCTTCGGGTTCGCCCCCTTGATCCAGCCTGCCGTCTCGTGACGCGCGGGGCCGCCGAGGTCGTCGTCCTTCGGGTAGGCGGTGGCGTACCACGCGAGGCGCTCGCGCAGCTTGCCGGTCAGATAGCCTTTCAGCGGATGTTCGTCGGGCGTGATCCATGCCGCGTAGCCATGGGTACGGTTGACCCATGCCTGCCCGCGCACTTCTTCATTGCTCAGCGACCCCGCCGCCCCGTTGCGATAGCCGGGGCGGGGGTTGTAGGCGAACAACCCGGCGGCGACCTGCGCGTGCAGTTCGTCGAGGAAATGCCGGTCGCCGGAGATGAGATAGGGCACGTAGGTCAGGTCGGGCTGATGCGCGTTGTCGATCTTCCAGCCGTCGACCTTGGTCTTGACCGGACCGTGGCCGTTGGCCCCCTGCGTCGCGCGGTAATCCATCCAGAATTTCGGATGCGCGTCCAGCGTCGGG
>ENA-ORXT01003931-ORXT01003931.1-marine-metagenome-genome-assembly--contig:-NODE-3931-length-15802-cov-4.331765_pt1 | contig 15802 bp, 9 predicted proteins | sample MGYA00237868_ERZ511482 | MGnify/ENA metagenome assembly ERZ511482 | reverse complement strand
GAAAATCACGAAAAACCGTTCTTCTTGCGATTCACCCTGACCGCACTTTGCTTAAGCCCGGTGTGTCATGCCCATTTCATCCAGATGCATCAGTAGCTGGGACAGCGACTGAACCATCGATAGTAAAGCTGCTGTCTCAGCTGCTTAAGCCGATCCCCAACACCCTTTTCGCCATTAAACGAAAATCACGAAAAAGCGCTCTTCTTGCGATTCACCCTGACCGCACTTTGCTTAAGCCCGGTGTGTCGCGACCGTTTTAGCCAGATGCATCAGTAGCTGAGACAGCGACTGTGCTATCGATAGCAAAGCTGCTGTCCCAGCTGCTTAAGCCGATCCCCAACACCCTTTTCGCCAATAAACGAAAATCACGAACGAGCAACATCCTCTTTGACTAAAGGGCCACTGAGCGACTCCTCTGCTTCATAAAACCCTGACCGATTTAGTCCGGCAAAATCCAGCACTTCTTATGGCCGTCACTCATCCAACTCAACGCACGCACCTTCTTCGGTGCTGCGGACATACACTTTTCCCTCACTATATGCAGGCGTCGACCAACACTTGCCCTTGAGCACCTTGGCGCGAGCGATCTCTTGATACGAATCTGGTTTTGCCGCCACAGTGACCAGTTCACCGCTGTCGGACAACACCACCAACGTCTCACCGACCAAAATACAATTTCCAGGACCGAAGCCGGTTCTCTCCCACTTAATCTCGCCGGTCGCCAACTCGACGCATTGCAGTGGCCCCTTGCCATACTTTTTGAAACTAAACAGCCCGTACAGATGGCCATCGTGAACCACGGGAGTGCTCCAATGATTCATCAAACGATTCGGCTTCCGCCAAACCTCTTTCACCGACATCCCCTCACCGCCACTGTCGCTGATTTCGAATAGTCCCGCACCAACTCCGTAGCCGGCTGAACAGTAAACCAGATTTCCGGCCGTCACGGGCGACGCCGCCGATGAAGTGCGATAGTCAAACGGAGCCCGCCATTGCTCTGTTCCATCCTCGGGATCGAGGGCAATCAATCCCGACTGCATATAGAAGATCACCTGCCGTATGCCATTAATCGTTCGAACAACGGGCGTTGCATGAGTCATTTCTTCGTCGCCAGTTTCCCAGATCACAGCGCCCGTCAATTTGTTCAGCGCCATCATCGACTGCCCTGCCCCTCCGCCGGCGATGTAAACGCGTTGCCCATCGACGACCGGAGAGATCGCGTTGGCCCAAGCGATGTTGCGGCCATCGTGGTCCTTGAGCACGTCGACCTTCCAAACTAATTCGCCGGTGTTGGCTTTCAAACAAACCAACAACAGCTGACCGTCATAAACGTAAACGTGGTCGCCATCAATCGCCGGCGTCGAACGCGGCCCGTCACCGCCTTTGTTTCCGCGTGCTCCGGCATCTCCACCGCCGCGGCCATAATCATGCTTGCTCATCGCGTAAGACCAGAGCTCTGCACCCGTTTGGGAATCCATTGCGACGCACGTCTGAGCTTCATCCCCCGCATCATCCTTCTCCGCGATTAACGTGATCGCGCGTCCGTTGGCCACAGAGAACGAACTGAAACCAAGCGGCGTTGGCTTCTTCCAAAGCACATTTGGTTGATCGCCGTCCCACCCGATCCTGCTGGAGGCAGCATCGACCTTGCCATCCCCCTCAGGGCCACGAAACTGCGGCCACGACTTAGATGACTGAGCATGGGCCAAAGTGGCCATCGACACCAGCAACGTGCAAATGTAAAAAAAGGAAGCAAATCGAAGGTGGGTTTGCGGTGGCATGGAACTCTTTCAAGCGTGAAGATGGTGACGATCGGCAAGTGCTAAACTCACTGGAATCGGAATTGCATCGCAAAATATATCAAGTAATCGTATCGCGACCCGCCGTCAGAAGCGATTACAAGCAAAACAAGCCCTGAATTCATCCGATGGTCAGCAGAAAAGGCAAAAAATGGTTCTCGGTTAGTTTGGCTCTGCTGGCAGAATAATCGAGCAATTTTACCGGACCCTACGCCTCAGACGCCAATCATTCGATGACAATTTAAGTCGTAGAATTTTCTTCAACTCATTCAAGAAATCACATGAACTCCCCATCTCCATCCCCGCCCGCAGCAGGCTCACGGCGCTGGGTTACTTGGCTGACGATCATCTTGTTTCTGATCTTCATCGCTTGCTTAATCGTGTGGCTGTTTCTCAAGAGCTTCGTCCAAACGAAAATTCAAACCCAGTTACAGGATCTTGATCTCGGCGACACTGAAATTGGAAACATCAGCGTGGCCAGCGATGGAGTGACGGCCCACAACATCGAATTCAAACGTTCACCGGACGACGCCGCGCCTTGGCTGAAGGTCGGCCGCCTCAAGATCGAACATCCGCTGGCCGATTTAGCCTCGGGCGCGACAACCTTCGACCACATCGAAGTCACCGACGCCCAAGCCACCGTCAACTTAGAGGAATTTTTAACCAGTGCCGCCAACACAGGCGATGCAGCCCCAGCTTTCGATCTTTCGCAGATAAAACTGCCTGCCAAGGAAATTTCAGTCTCCGACACAAACCTACGCATCTTGGATGGCGAAAAATCACTGGACGTGGCGGGAGTCAATTTACGAATCCAACAGGATGACGCTACTCAAAAAATCTCAGGCGATGTGGCGGACTTGCTCGGCGGAGCATGGCAAATCGAAGGACGGCTTGATCCTTCCAATAATTCATACACCGCAAATCTATCCTCCACCGAACTTAAGCTGGACAACGAGAAATGGCAATCTCTGCCTTACCTACCTAAAAACCTCAGCAAGTACTTCACCGCGTCAGGTTCTGTCGATGTGTCGGCGGACATCACCGGCAACGCACAAACGCCATTGGTCATCGACGGCACCGCGAACATCAACGAACTTGATTTGAACCTTCCAAACTTTGATTTGCCGATCACCGTTTCGGCAGGTGACGTGGCATTTAACCTAGATGAAATCAAAACCACCAACCTGCGCGCAACAATCGACGGTCAAGACAAAATAACTGCGTCCACGACGACCAACATCGCGTCTTTCCCAATCTCAACGGACTTTGAATCGAAATTTGCAGACCTATCTATTGATGCACTCCGAAAAATTGTGCCCGCGATCCCCGAAATACTCACCGCCAGGGCAGACGGAACGGCGTCCGGAAGTGTCATCATCGAAGAAGATTTACGTACGACCATCAAGATCGATGCCGAGGGTCGCACGGAGTCCGCCCGCTACGGGGATCTTGCGGCAAGGTCTTCGCAAACCTCCGTCGTCATCGAATCGCTTGTGTTTGACGCTCAGCAGAACTACGAATCGATCAGCGGCACCCTCATCGTTGACGCCGCGGCGGCGGAACAACCTTTGAGCAATGTCTTCACAACCTTTGATATCGAGCCACTGTACGAACAACTCGATCTTGAAGGCATTGTTCAAGGACAAGCGAAAATCAATCTGCCACTGGCCACAATCGGCGACCTCAGAACATGGGGGCTGGTGATCGAAGGACAGATGCCAACAGGAAAACTGGCCAGCCAAACAATCACCAACGCGCGCGTGACGGGCCAATTAAACAATGGAATATTAGAACTGTCACCACTTACTGCAATCGCGGGCAATGCCATCGACGCCACGCCCGCTGACGATGCTCCGGTAACAAACCAATTACGCGCCGACATTGCGTGGCCGCTGATTGAAGACGCCAACTTCAGCAAAGGCAGTATCGTTCTCTCAGGCGAAAATTTACCGACGCCTTGGACTGTGGGTTTGATCCAAAACCAGATTTTCAAAGCCACAGGTGAACATCTGGTTGCTGAAGACAGCAAACTGGCCAACCAAATAAAACAATTGAAGGGCAACGTAAATTTTGACGCAAAAATCAACATCCCCGTCGACCAGCCTGATGCCGTCTCCCGTTGGACCGCCGACGCCACCGTCACAGATTCAACCTTAACCGTACAAAAGCAATCGCTGAGAAACTTATGGACAAAAATCAAACTCAGCGATGGAAAATTACAATTCACAGACCTTTCAGGGGACTTTGAAGGCAATGGATTTTTGACCGGTGATGCCGTGATCGATCTCACCGAGACCGCTGCCCACGAAGTTAACATCGACGCACAGAAAGTCCCCTTGCTGTGGCTGATCACGGTCGGAAAAAATGCCAGTCCGGAATTTGCGCAGCAATTCAATCAGGCCGTTGGAATTTCTGAAGACGAAACGCTAACCGCCGACACCGCTTCAGGTGAACTGAATTTTAAAATTGCCTTCGTCACATTACCCCCCGAGAGCGCGTTGCCGTGGAACGCCAGTTTGAAGGTTCGCAGCAACGAACTGACCCTCGTTGGCGAATCCTTCAAAAAAGTGAACATCGAAGCCAGCAGCGATTCAAAACGTGTCATCGTTAAACAGCTTAAAGCCAACTTTGGCCCCCGCGGCGTCATCGACGGCGGGTTAGAGTGGGACTTGCAAGGCAACACCGGCGACGGCGAAGTGGCTTGGAAATCGCTATCGCTGAAAACGATCAGTCAAATCGCAAAGATCGAAGGGCTGCCGGTGACAGGCTCAAGCGATGGGCGGCTGAAAATAACACCCTTGGATCCGGAGGACGATCTGTTTGACCAACTTGCGTTTCCGATCGACGTTGAAGGTCAAATTGCAGTCGTCGACCTAACGGCGGCCAGCATACGCGTTAAGCCATTTAAGTTTGACATCGCCACCCGCACAGGAACGCTGCACATTGAAAACTTCCGCACCCAAAACGAAGCCATCGACTTCGATCTCAACGCAAAAGCGGATTTAATAGAACCGTTTCGTTTTACCGCGCAAGGAGCGGTTGGAAAACTTCAGCTCTCACGATTGCTCAAGCAATCCTCAGTCACACACAAAGAAGGGGAAGTTGCTGACGTCTCCGGTGTGATGTTCGGAAAGTTTCAATTCGATGGTCAGCTTTATCCTTTGGACATTCACACCAATGGCAAACTGAAAATTAAAAGTCCCTCTTACAATAATAAACCCTACCAAGACATCTTCGTAGAATGGGACCACTTGGGCAACGATTGGAACAAATCAAAATTAGTCATCAACGCCTTTGGGGGTGACATCAAAATGGTGGAACTGGTTCAAAAGCCCCAACGTGTAAAATTAAAAATCTCCAACATCGACGCCGTCCAAGTCACATCCCTTTTCGACTTACCTGTTGAGTTGACGGGAACCCTCGAAGGCGCGGCGTCACTCAACGATTGGGACCTGACAGATACGCGTTGGGCAGAACTGGAAATGAGAGGCTCTTCGATGTTGATCTCTGAGGTCAAGATCGGAAAATTCTCGGCCAAAGCCAACTACCGAGCAGAACAACTGATTTATGGAATTGAGGGCGCGTTGCTGGGAGGCAAATTCGAGGGCCAAGGTGAGGCTGCGATCGGTGACAAACGGCTGGAGAAGATAGAGTTCCCGATGGAATTCAAGCTCACCAATGCGCTGTTGGAAAAACTGAATCGTAAGTCCAACCTCTTCCGCAGCTTCCGTGAACTCGATGGAAATCTTTCGGCAACCGCAAAATTCATCGTCGGACTTGACCACCCATTTGAAGGCGATGGACGAATCGCCATCAGCGATGCGAAGTGGAGTGACGAACTTCTCACCAGATTGGCGTCCATCCATTTCAATCTGGCCGACGGGCGAATCAAATTCAACGACGTCCAAGCCGATCTGAAACGCGGATCTATCAAGGCTAATGCAACGATCCCCTTAAACGGCAACCTTGCTGGTAAGTACGAATGTGAAATTCGGCAGATGGATCTCGGGCGGATCGCCGCAATCGCGTCGGATCAACCGCTTGAAGTCGAAGGACAGTTTGACGCGCGGCTTAACGGCCAAATTGGACGGTCGATCACCGGCCAAGGCTACATCGGGCTCGACAGGGCCAGCCTACACGGAGTCAACGGCCAATCGGTTCGGTTGCCCGTCCAGTTTACCGTTTCCACCGCAAACGGGTCGGGGCGGGCCGAACTTCGTAGATCGACCTTTCGTTTGTTTGACGGATCGGTGTCAGGGAAGGCAAAATTGACATTCGGTTCGCGTTTGTCTTTCAACTCCGATTTAAAACTATCCCGAATTGACACCGGAAAAATGATACGATCACTCGCGGACTTCAACCAAGCTGATCAGGGCGAGCTAAACGGTCGGCTGAAGATTAAAGGGAGTTCAATCCGATCATTACGCGACATCAAAGGAACCTTTGAGGGGAAGTTGGAACGCGCCTCTGCTTTCCAGCTGCCAGTTCTGACCGATATGGCAAGAGTTCTTGGCGGCACCCGGATTCAAAATGACGACTTTACGTCCGAAGATATTCGTTTGCAGTTAGATAATGGACGAGTCGAAGTGAAGAATCTCAATCTCTCCAGTTCGCTGGCCAATGTTGCTATCACCGGATCAGTTTTTATCGATGGCCGATTGAATTTAGGTGTTGCTGGTCGCATAGAACGGTTCAATCAGCCCACGTTGATTGAAGAATTGGCTGGGTCGCCGTTGACATTGATAAGAGGCACACCCGTATCACTGTTTGCCCAAGCCGCAGAATTTATCTCTGACCGCGTCGTGTTTCTCAAAGTTGGCGGTACCGTCAATCGGCCACAAGTGCGCGTGGACACTCGGCAGCAACTACGTGAAGAGACTATTCGTTATTTTCTACGTGGCAGTCAAATTCTGCCATACGATCAACTCCGGGACAATTAGCTCATTTGTTACCGGCGTCGTTTCCGATTCAATCAATAGCACCATTACGTCGTCGCAGATTTGTGCGGCTTTGGTGATACTAACTTTTGATTCATTCGCAGACTGCTGAGCCATGAAATTTTCTTCGACACTCAACTGCCGTTGCACCGCTGCTGTTCTGACGCTGGCCGTTTTGGCAACTTCGCTAGGTTGCAATACGCTGTCATCTTTTGGCCTGCCTTTTGGCGGTTCGGGAAACAAGCTGCTAGACACAACGAAGACAGTTTTGGAATCAGAAGGTTACAGCGTTGCGACGCCGAAAGAACTTTTGAAGCAACCGCTACCGAATTACATTATTGAAATTGGCGACACCGTTTTAATCGAAGCGATAAAATTTGATGCGTCCATTCGTCTACCCGGTGACCAAGTCATCAAACCGGATGGGCATATTTCGCTGGGAGAGTTTGGCGAATACATGGCGCATGGCAAAACGATCGATCAGATCCGTGTTGAAGTACAGCAGACTATCGACGAACACATTCGCACAGACCGCGAGATCGCATTTGAGATCGAACGACGCCAACGAGAAAGTGATCAAGAAATATCCAATCGCCGTAACCAAAGCGAAGAGGAAGAAGACGTTTCGATCGACGAAGCCGAAGAAGATCTATCTTTAGCTTCTATCGAAAATGAAGAAGCGCGCGTTGCATTGGAAAGGCGCATCTCCGAAGCAATCAGGCAGAACGAAATCAGCGTTCGATTGGTGACGTGGGACAGTAAAAAGATTTACGTTCTGGGCGAAGTGAATTCACCAGGCTCCTTTGACTACGACGGTACACATACAGTACTGGACGCGCTGATCGAAGCGGGTGGGTTGTCCTCCAAAGCAAATGAGCACCAGATACTCGTAGCGCGTCCGACGACGTGCAATAGCTGCCGGATCGTGATGTCGGTTTGCTACGATCAAATTGTTCAACTGGGCGACACAACATCCAATTACCAACTCATGCCCGGTGATCGCGTTTTTGTGCCGGCGCTGACGTTCGCTGAAGATTTGAAACAATCGTTCAGTTGTAACAAAGATGAACGTTGCCCGAAGTGTGCGGGATGCCAAACGGGATGTGATTTACCGAATTGTTGTGAATAGTCAGTTCTCTGACCGCACCGGCATGATTAAGATTTTATCCGCTTGCTCCGCAACGACCTCACGAATCGCCTGCTCCTGCCGCTCCAGTGATTTTTGAGCGGCGGCCTTGATTTTGCTTTCTACCGTGCTTCGCGTGAACCAGTTTGCCGTCGTGTTGATCTTCAAATCCAGCCGGCAATCAAACGCTGCGTTGCCAGAGGGACTGGGCGTTAACGTCATCAATGAATCGTAATCCCTGATCGCCTTGGTGGGGTGATCCAACACATTGGTGACATGCAGACGTTCGCGCGTGATGTCGACGGTTTGATTCAGCGTGATCCGGTTGTCGCCAATGTAGTTGTCCTTGATCAGCACTTCCATTTTTCCCTCGCCGTCCAAGTGCCAGTTACGATCAAGAATCTTTCCAGGCATCTCAAAATTCATATCCAGCCACTGTTGCCCTTTGAGTTCGGCATCGGACATCGCGACAATCTTCTTCGCAGCATTAGTGCGGACCAAAATCTTGCGAACCCGTTCCATCGGAACGTCGACAATGAACTGGTGGTCTGCCGACGAGCGAACTTCCAGTTGCTGCTGTGAAAGCAAAGCGATGCCAATGACTACTGCGATCAAAACGGCGCCAATTCCAAAAATTAAAAACTTCATCTGTGCAGCTTCCTCGGTGAAGTATCTATGGTCATCTTTCGCTCGGGATAAAAATGCTCACAGATGGGTGGAAATAGCGGCGATTACTCTCCGCTCTCGGGGAGAAGCTTGCCAACTTTCTTGTACGCTTGCTCAAGCCCCGGAATGATCTTAAACGCGTTGCGGAAATAGACTTTCTGAAGCACCTCGTCGGATAGCTCAACGCCGTAGATATTCCAAAACCCCTGCGGCTGAGGATGCTTTTCGGAGTAAGGAAAATACTCGTCGTTAGTCTCCAGGAAACGCCAGTAGTATGTCAATCGCACCTCCGACCAAGGCCCGTCGGTGCCAAATAAAACTCGGTCCTGATACTGGTCAAAGAACGCTTTTGAAGTGAAGGGTTGGCGTCCCAATTCGGCAATGCGTGATGCAATCTCAACGGACAGGTTTGGAAACTCGTCCAACCACTTTTCTACCATGGCCAGATCCTCAGAACTATTGGCAACGTGAGCACCAATGAACTTCGTCTGGGGAAATCGCCGGATAACATTATTCCGCGCGTCCAAAAGTTCGTCACGCGCCGGGAACTGGTCACCGTGGAAGCTCCAATCTGGATGTCTTAACAACTCCTCAAAACGCTCGTTATCAGCTCCGACCGGATCAAAAAATGCCATCGGATCAGCGGTGTGAATAATGACCGGCAGCCCCAATTCACCGCACGTCTGCCAAATTGGAAACCAGATTGGATCGTCGATCGCGTACAACGTGCCATTGGATTGCTTCAGTTCCAAACCAAAAGATTTGAAGAACTTTAGACCGCAGATACCTTTGCCTTGGGCTGCCTTCAGTTGTTCGCAGGTTAAACGTACGAATCCTGGTTGATTGCAGGCCAATGTCATGGGCTTCTTCCGATCGCCACTGCCAATAAAGTCGATATGAGCAAATGACAAGAAACGATCGGCGTGGGATTTGAGAAAGTCGAGATGCTCTTCTTCGTTGCCCAGCTTTGAATCAAGGCTGACAGAGATAGCGATATTCTGGCGATCCATCAGGTCGACGTACGCATCCAAAGCTTCTTGATCGCGCTTGAGTTTGAACCCAAAATGCGTATGTACGTCTACGACAGGAAACTTGGCTTGGGTCAACTGCGTTGTTTTGACAACTAACTTTGATTTGGGGAAGAACTCGTTGATTTTCGGGACTTCAAGATCCTGAGCAACCGCGATCAGACTGGTCGACGTAAGCTCCAAGCTTCCCAAGCAAAGCAGAACCAACCATGAAGCTACGGAATTGAATCTCATCGGCAACTATCTTCTTTCATCCTCGAACCACCCATTTGACGGTTACCGTTAATCCAACGGGAAGTCATCTTCGGTCGCCTTCTGACTGTACAGCGGCAGGTAACGGTAGTACACCTCTAGAGTCATACATGCCATCGACGTGCAGTAAAGGCGCCCACCTCTTTCAGAACTGTGGTTCTGCCGATTGAACATCCAACTTCCAGCCGCGGCACCTGATTTGTCCTGCGCCGAAACAAGATAGTCTCGCATTTTTGCGTTCCACTTTTTCCAGTGCTCGCCACCGTACTGTTTCATCACCTGCGTGCCATAGTAGTTGTAGTACATATTGACCTTGTCGGTATCCTTGTCGACATCTGGTCCGACTTCGTTACTCAACCAATCAACTCCGGCTTTTAGACCGGGGTGATCCTTTTCCCAACCCATGTACATGCGGCACAGCAAACCGATCGCGGAAACGGCTCTTCGGCCCTTATGTACGCGCGCAGGCGGATCGACATAACCGTAGATGGAACCGTTGTTGATCGAAACGTTCTTCAGAAATTTGTCGATCAGCCTGTAAGTGTTATTATTGATCTGAATACCGGAAAGCTTTGCACTTTTGATGGCCATGACCTGCCACCCTACCGCTGAAGTATCGCCGGCTTGCCTCATTTTATATCTCCAGCCACCTCCAACGGGATCTTGAGCTTGTTCAATAAACCAGATCGTGCCCTGAGCGAACGGAGCCAACAGCGGATCTTCGGTCATCGCAAACGCCTCAGCAAAAACGATCGAAGCCAGACCGTGCGAGTACATGGTTCCCCCCGGTTCCATGTAAGAGACAGCGCCGTTTCGTTGAGGGGCACCACGCGCCATCAAATACTCTAAGCCGCGACGAACAACGTCTTTGTATTTCCCGGTCAAATGTGTTTGTCCGTTACCTAGCAACGGCAGCAAAGCCATCGCGGTTGCACCAGCGCGAGCTTCTGTAAGGCTTCCGGGATCAGAACTACTTCGATCCCCCTTACCAATTCTGTGATCAAAGTTCCAACCGCCGTCTTCTAATTGGTGATCGACAATCCATTTTAGTGCCAACGCAACAGCTTCTTCAGACGCCTTACTGCCTCCGTATTCTCGCAACAATCGTTCCTTCGACTCAGAAGTACGGCTTTGGACCTCATTCGCCGCTCCAACTTCGAAGCTCTCGGTGAAAGACGCCGAAGCGTCAAAGATTTCGGAGGTCAAGTCGACCTCATTGAAGTTCTCAATTGGAACTTCGACGTCGACGACAGGCGCAACTTCTTCGACCATCTCGACCATCTCTTCGGTGATCTCAGTCTCTAAAACGTCTTCAGATATATCAAGATCCGCATCAAGATTCAGATCTATCGAGTCAAGACTTTCAGTGGCAACCTCACTCGCCTCGAAACTTACGGTTTCTACTTCTATCGAGGGCATGATTAGAAAGGCCATCAACAATATCAACACGACGTGCCCTACGAAGCTGACCAACCAACTCGGCATCACATTGAACAAAAGAAAACGGTTTTCGCCGGCATCATCCTCCAGCAATTCTTCGTCTACAAGCTGTTTTTGCTTTTTAGGCTTTCCAACGCTCTTTTGGTTTGGGCGATTGGACTTGGCGGGTTTACCGTTGCTCATAAAAATTGACTCTATTGAGACTGTGAAGCTTTAGGATGAGAAGTACTGCGTGGGACCACTTGGCGGTAAAAGAGAAAATAGCTCATTAGATTATAGCCTGTGCGAAAAAGTTGTAAAACGAACAAGGCAGTCTCGGGTTCTATTTCCAAGCAAAACCGAGGATATTATGGGGGTAACCCGCTGGCAATTTTGCTTTTCTATAGAATCGAGTTCTTTTATGGCCGTGGCTTGGTCACAACGCACTGGGGACATTCTTCACGAAGTTCGCACCGCAGGCAAATCAGTGAGACTCTATACAAACGGAGTATTTCACAGTCAGTGGAATCCCAATCGACTGCTCACGAGGTCAGTCTGGGATTCTTTAATGATCAGTGCATTTTTCGTTCATCCCCCGGCGCTACGACGAGTGCTCATTTTGGGCGTGGGCGGAGGCGTTGTGATTAAGCAGCTCAACGAACTCTTCCCCAAGGCAAAGATTGTCGGAGTAGAACTCGATCCAGTGCACATCAAAATTGCCAAAAAATGGTTCGAGATTCAGCCGACAGATGCGACGTTGATCCAAGCTGACGCGCGGAAATGGCTGTATGACTATGACGGACCACATTTCGATCTGATTATCGACGATCTTTTTGGAGACACAAACGGCGAGGTTGCTCGGGCTGTCACCGTTGACCAAAATTGGGCTGAACAACTTTGCAAACATGTCAGTGATACGGGCGTTTTAACGGTGAACTTTATTGGCAAACCGGAACTCAGAAGCAGCGGACTTTATCAACGCAAACAATTCAATAGCCGCTACTGCTTCACGCCGCCATTCTGCGACAACGCCGTTTCCGTTTTCGTCAACAACGATACAAAAATTAGGCAGTGGAAAGAGCGCGTTAACGATCATCCTGCATTGGCAATCGGCCAAAAGAAAGCGATCCTCGGTGTTGCCCGCCGATCGTTCTGACGATGAAGACGATTACTCAAAAAAAACGCTGGCCGCGAAAGTGCATCGCGACCAGCATTCGAGGTGATGTAAGAAAACAAGTTTTCGATCCGTCCGTTACCAGATCGCGTTTTTTAAAACTTAAAATTGCTTTCAATCAAAGGTAACACACGGCCACGAAACGTCCGCACATTCTCTTGAGCCAATCAGATTTTGACTTGATAAAACTTTTTTCTGATCCGGTCGTCCGGTTTACGAAAACTTTACTCGGTAATATTTACCTAAATCGTCTGCGGCAGAAAACCGGCTCTGACGAAACAGATCCTAAGCATGTAATTATTACATTCAATCAATGCTCTGCGCAAACTGCCGGTGCGAATATTGCCGTCAAATATTCTTAAGCAACGGTCTCGAAATAAGTTCCCGTTTCAGGACAAATTCTAAGACGAGACGCAGTGCTTAGCAGGTAAAAAATGCCTTAAGTGGAGCAGGATTTTAACCTGCTGTGAGCACTCCGCTTCCAACAAGCCTGAATCAAGGCAAAAAAGATCGGTTACTCCATCCCTACCGGCGGATTCTTATCGGCCACTGGCCTCAAACGCCAACCCTACCGAACACCATCCGCCCAGCGCTCGTTTGCAGCATGCTCGTAACGGTAATTTCAACTTCGCGGCCGATAGATTCTTTTCCGTCTTCAACGACGATCATTGTGCCATCGTCGAGATACCCGACGCCTTGGCCCGCAGTTTCGCCGGCCTTGACGATGCGGAGGTTAATCTGTTCGCCGGGCAAGAATACCGGTTTAAGTGAATTGGCGATCTCGTTGAGGTTGATCACCGGCACGTTTTGAAGTTTTGCGACTTTATTAAGATTGAAGTCGCCGGTAACGACCTTGCCCTCCAGATGGCGGGCCAACATCAACAGTTTCATGTCGACGGGCTGGCCCTGCATCTCAGGAAGTTCCCGATCATAGATCTTGAGATCGATTTCCGTGTTATTGCGCATCTTATCCAGCACGTCCAATCCTCGACGGCCTTTTGCGCGACGCATTTTGTCACTACTGTCCGCAATGGCCTGAAGTTCCGCCAACACGAAACGCGGCATCACCAACGCATTATCAATCACTCCGGTATCGATCACGTCCGCGATACGCCCGTCGATCACGACGCTGGTGTCCAACACGTAGGGCTTGAGACCTTTGACATCTTTGCTGAATTCGACATAAGGAATCACGAAACGAAAATCATCTTTCGTTTGCCACAGCAGGCTGACGCAGGAATAGCAAATCGCAGATCCCAAGAACGAAATCATCAGACTGCGAATAACATCGGCCGTCGCCGCACCGCCTCCCAATTCGCCGCGAGAAAGAATATTGAACAGCGGCGTCAGCGCCACGTTCACGATGAAGGTCAAAAAGAAGCCAACCACCAACCCAAAATAGAGGCTGGAGATCATATCGATACGTTTGTTCTTAATGAACACGTCTGCCAAAATCGTAGCAATAGAACCGATGACGAAAACACCGAAGACAGTCCAGATCTTCCACTGTGAATTCGTACTGAATTCCTCAACTTCGGCGGAAGTGATCAACGACGCGCCTAAGCCGATCGCGACAACAAGAAAACATGCTCGTAAAATCCAAAGCGCCATCAATAGTTACTCTTAAACGGTCGGTCGATATTGTGATATCTGATTACAACTAACTTCGTGAATAACTCACGTCGATTTATTTCGCAGATAAGAGAGAACAAGGCCTAATAGGTCACGCAGGAAAGTGGCTGCGGAGTTATTGACGGTATTTTAGGTACGCTTTGCCGAATTGAAACCCTATTGAGTTTAGATCCTTCCATTTCGCCGCCGGTGGTAGCGATCGTAACATGTCTACCGATATCAATTCAATACTCTGCCCCCAGAGCGTATGTTTCGGGAAAAAATCCGACCGCAACAGATTGAGCGGAAATCAGGAGTTTTTAAACATGATGTGATAGGCATCCTCGCAAAAACGATCCGTCATTCCGGCAAGATATTCCACCGCCATTCTCGGTACGCCAATAACCTGAGCGCGGGTCTGATATTTCGCGGGAAATAGTTCTGGATTCTGGCAATAACTTGCGAACATTTCCTTCAACCGTTCCTGAGCCTGTCGTCTAATTTTCACCAGATCCGGATGACGGTAAACATTCTGATAAAGGAATACCTCCAATTCGGACTTTTGTTCCGCCAATTCGTCCACGTGTTCGATCAAGAACGAACTGTTCATCGCCTGCGCGTAGCTTTCAAACTGAAGGTCCTTCAAAAGCCCCGCACAGTGGGAAATCAATGACGTTACCTGCCGCTCGATCAAGCGATGGACGATGGCTTGTCGCATGAAGTCTTCGTCGAGAGCCGTATAATTTTTTCGCACGTACGTGATGCTTTCCTTGATCATCGCCAGTTCTGACATTTGATCGATCGTTACCAGCCCTAACTTAAGCGCGTCGTCTGTATCGTGAGCGTCGTAAGTCGTACTATCAGCCGCATCGACCAATTGAACCTCCAACAATGGTCGCTGGTTTTTAGCGTTTTTGTCGATCCGGCACGTTTGGCCTGCCAGCACCTCGTGTGTCAGATTCAGACCCGGAAAATCTTGAAAACGGATCTCCAATTCATTCGCGATCGTCAGCGCGAACTGATTGTGTGAAAACCCACCGTCATCGATGACACACTCATTGAGCGCGTCTTCGCCGGCGTGGCCGTAGGGAGGATGCCCGATGTCGTGCATTAACGCGAGTGCTTCGATCAAATCCTCATTCAGTCCCAAAGATCGACCAATCGTGCGGGCGATCGTTGCGACTTCTTGCGTATGCGTCAGACGTGTGCGGTGATAGTCGCCCATTTCGCCAGTGAACACCTGCATCTTCCCGCTCAACCGCCGATAAGCAGAACTATGCAGGATGCGGTCTCGATCACGCTCAAACGGCCCCCGATAGGGATGCTCATCTTCGGCATGCTGCCGACCTTGTGACTGGGCGCTGAACATCGCGAAAGGAGCCAGCAGCATCTCTTCGCGCCGGTGAACCCAATTTTTATTGACGTCAGCAGCACCAGAGGTTTGCGACGATTCGGTGCTTGGCTTCATGATGGTCAGCGATGGTTATTGTTTAGGCTGCGAATGTTTTTTTGATTATCAACGATAACGCAAACTATCTCAATCGGCCCCTAATAGAACTGCAAAGTTCATTTCAATGTTGGCGTCACGGCGCAAACGGTTAGGTTATTCACCGGAACGCAGGCGACTCACCGCTAATAATTAGTAACCAACGGCAGAGTCGGTGGTATGAGGAAGTCACCAAAAAAAGCCGTCAAATGAGCGGCAAGGCGATAGCCCAATGGCACTTACTTTAGACCCAAACATAAAAAAATTAGCTCCCCCTCTCCTCGTGAATTCGGACCTAAAGACG
>ENA-ORXT01003930-ORXT01003930.1-marine-metagenome-genome-assembly--contig:-NODE-3930-length-15802-cov-11.771447_pt1 | contig 15802 bp, 10 predicted proteins | sample MGYA00237868_ERZ511482 | MGnify/ENA metagenome assembly ERZ511482 | reverse complement strand
ATACTTTATTGTCGTTCATTTGAAGGACAGCATGTTGTCCGAGTGCGTGGTCGTCTTCCCACTTTACACGCACAGTGGAGGTTTTCATATCTTTACCGATGATGACTTCCGAACCTGCTTTGAGGTGTTTATCCAATGAAAATACCAATCCGCTACGTGCAGAGGGGCGGACGACTTCGAGTTCGATTTTGTCTAATTGTTGTACAATTCGGATAATGAAATAACCTAATACAGCACCGGCGGCTATCAGCGTAATCATTTTGACTAAAGCCGCATCAGGATTGGGGAAAAGAAAAGGCAAGGCATAGTAAATTAATGCAGATATAAGTCCCGCAAAAAGTCCACTCAAAATACCCCGCATCCATAAAACAGAGGATTGAATAGACAGGACTACACCCAAAAGCGTACAAAACAACACCCAAGCTACCGCACCAAGCAGGTCATTGGCACCGAGTATGCTGAATCCCCAAAAAATCAATGCACCGAGAGCGGTACCGATTAATGTACGCACGAAGAACCACAGATAAGAAAAGCTGCTGCCTTGCCCTAATTCCTGTACCCAAGAGAGCATAAAGGCATAACCGAAGCCGATAGCCGCGCCGAGTAATGTGTATTCGATTTGAAGGTCAATATTTGGAATGGTAAGGTTGAGTACTTCATTAGCTATCCATGCTAAAGCACCACCGACTGCACCGAACCACAGCCAGTTGAGTTTTTTAGCTCCTCCTTTCTGAGTAAAAAATCTTTGTGACCAAGTCTTCAAATTACCATCACATTGGTCGGGGCAGTGTGAACATTGATAGTTTTTTCTTTTCCAAACACTCAAGGGAACGTTACAGATTTCTTGTTCACACATTTTAACGACTAACTCGCCCGGCGGTATGGGTTGTCCGGTAATCGGGTGGAGTTTTCTTTCATCATGCTTCTGTATGGCAGAGTAAGGAAATACGTATTTACGTTTGAATCGTTGGATATGAAAAAGCGAGAATATTTCACTAAATACGAATAAAATTACTGCAAGTATGAGCAAACATAAAACAAGAATATCCCAAAATGAGCGTCCTTTGACCAATGAAAATGCGCCTAATGCCGACCAATCTTTTTCAATTGTTGCAGGGGGAGTTAATACGTCTTCGCGAACGTTAGGCCTGTGCCATATAATATTATATATTCTTTTTCCTCGATGATAATTGTTCGTTGACCTTGTTTTTACTTGATAAACTTCTTGTCCGAAAGTTGCTTTATCTTCGAGTTTGCCTTGAAAAATAATGTCTAAATCGGTGCTGTCAGTATTGATTTTTTCCGTGACTTTCAGGTTTTTTTCATAAAAATCCCAAAAATGTTCACCGTTATCATTCGCGACGAAGAAGAAGTCTATCGTTTGCGTTTTTTCATCGTGATAAACCTCTGCACCGCCTTTATTTATTAGTGTAATTGAACGTTTGTTGCCTTCAATTTGGGTTTCGACAGTGGTGGTTGGATTTGTCGTTTGTGTTCCCGATTGAGCATAGGAATGTTGTCCGGCAATGCCGCAAAAACAAAACAATAATATGAAAGTGGTGCATCTGTCCATTGGTATGGTATTATTTTTCTTTTGAATGTAATTCTAAAACTTTCAATCTATCCCATCTCGGCAGCATCCTATCTTTTTGGTTGTTCAGTGTGTTGTCTTTTTTCCGTGTAAAAAAAGCAGTATCGCAGCCGGGCGTTGTGGGGTCTATTTCCATGGCAAACTGATATTTTTCGGCGAAAGCTTCTGTGTGTACTTTTATATCGGCATTGGAAAGAAACAATCCATGTCCGGGATGGGTATGAAACCAACCGACGAGTCTTTCTCCGGGATGATTTTTATAGGCATCGTCCAATTCTACCCATGCTTCGTCCCCGAATTTTACGGTGTAGCGATTATTTACCTCGGGTGTGATGGGTACAAATGTAGAGATGGATACATAGTATTCCCCGTTTTTTTGAGGATAGAAGTGTCCTAACAAAAATCCGCCGATTTCGGAGAGTTCGTCAATACTTTGTTTGGTTGGGTCATAAGCGTTTTGTGTACCGACCATTTCTGCAATTTCACGGATGCTTTCTTTGCCGAAAAATATCTTGCTTACAGTGGTATTATTCCAACATTTAGAGAGGTCAAGCAGTACAAAATCATCGCTCTTTTCTAATTGGGCAAGAGGTAGTTTTGCTGCGGCTTCTTCGGCACTTTTCTCTACTTCTTGTATTTGAATTTCGGGGATTTCATCTGTGGCTTCAGATTGTATTTGAATTTTGGAGATTTCACCTGAAGTTTCAGATTGTTTTGGAATATTGGGCGGAGGGGTGTCTTCAACATCTTCTGTAATGGACTTCGACTTGCTTAGTTCCCGTATTAACAGAAATACTACCAGAATCCCTATAAGAATATGCCACAAGTATTTTTTTAGGTCGAATTTATCACCTGTTTGTTTATCTTGACTATTAGTTTCCTCAGTAATATCTGTTACTACTTCCAGTTGTTCAATCTTTTCAGTAATAGGGCTATCTATTTCGATTTCAATATCTTCTGATTTACTTTTTTCTGGCTTGTCCTTTTTCACTACTTTTTTAGGTAGTTGTTCATATTTTAATGAAATTGATTTGCTTTTTAAAGACTCCCATTTTTGATGCTTTATTGTAACCTTAGAATCATCATTTATATCATATTCTTTCCATTTTTCACTTTCTTTAATTAGCTTACTATTGGGCACAGAAATTTCGTAGTTTGATATAGAACAGGTACAAGTTATTTTATATCTATTCTTGTTATCAGTGTCTTCTTTTTTGAAATATTTGAGTTCTTTTAATATTTCGTTTTTTTCACTCTCAAGACTCTCGATTTCAGATGATGTTTCATTCAAGTCTTTCAGACACTCAAGCCTTTCTTCGGGTTTTTTACCCACGCATGAGGCGGTGGCAGGAATTGGTTTAACTTTACTTGTCGTCGTACTTGCACTAATACTTGTTGTGTTATTTGATGTTGTAGCTATTTCAGATTCTTTTTTTAATGTAGTGGTTAACTGAATGTTAATGGTATGTAAGGCAAGTTCTGTATTACCATCAGGGCTTAGAATTTTAAATGTGACTGAACTTCCATTATTGGGATTAACTACTTTCGCATCAAACCCACTGGCTACAGTAATTTTATCTTGGCAAATGAATTCTTCTAAATTTGATGAGCTACATTCGACTAAGAATTCTTCATTAGCTTCCAATTGAATATCAAAAAGATTATTTTCCAACTTCTCTTTATCTACTTTAATGGTGTTAGAATTGAGTTTTGAAACGGCATTATCCTCAATAGAAATAGTCAATGGAACATCCTCCCCATTATAAGAAATGAGAAATGGAAACTTCTCCTGTCCATATCCCAGAACAGAACAGCATAAGAAAATAATATGTAGGAAAAAACATCTCATATGTTATTCAACGGATAGGTTTCTGTACATCATAAATCCGGTTAATAAAACCAAAGGTCCTATGAGGAACATCCAAAGACTCCATTTGAAGCCTTTTGTAACTAAATCAACTGTTTTTTCGTTGTTGCCGACTTTTCCGATATTGTCAATTACGGTAAGGGTATAACTGCCATTTACGCCCTTATTTTCGGCTAATTTATTTAGGTTGATTGTGTCGGTCGAATTCACCCTTTGGTTAAAACTTACTGTTCCTTTAGTGAATCGGGCAAAATAAGGCGGACTGCCGTTTTTCAATGTTATCAAAACAAGCCCTTTTTGGGTATCATCAACAATTGCTTGGAATTTTTCTTTTGTGAGTACGGTTTTCACACGCTCACCAGTATTTTCAGAACTAAAAATGACTTGATATTCTTTTTCCGGGTCTTCAACTTGTATGCTGATTGTGCTGTCTTTGACCAACCATTCCCATTTTCCATTTAGTTCGGAAGCAGCAACTCCACCGATACTGTCTATTTTAATTTTTTTGCCGGACTGAAAATGAACCTTGTAAAGATATTTGATACGTCCGGTTGCAGGGTCTCTCTCATCTTGAATACCCTCGTCTTTGCTTTGGTCTATTTTTAATTCGGGGATAGTGGTGAGGTACTTCTTTGCTGCTACTTTAGTGGATTCACCGCAATCCGTACCGTTTATTAGCTCTTGTAGTTTAGCTCTTCTGTCCTCTATTGGATGCTGACGATTTTTGGCGTATGCAAGCTCTGCCTTACAGCGGGATATAGCTATTCTACTGTCAATTTCTTGACAAAGTGTTGCTTCACATTGCTTTTCTCTGCATTGTTGTAATAGAGATTGTAAGTCTGTGGTAGAATTTTGATATTGTAACCTTATTTCTTCACAAGGAGGCGGAGGCGGAGGAGGCGGAGGAGGTGGTGGTGGATCTTCTCTACAGCCATCTGCGATACCCTTAAATTCAAGGCAATTCAGACATCTATATCCTGGTATGCCATTAAATAATCGTTCAAATCTATTGAACGAATCTCTTAATTCGGTACAGTTGGTTTTATTGCTGTATCTTCTAAAATATTCCTCATTAGCTTGTTTCAACTTAGATGCAGCCTCGTTGTGCTTCTCCCGTGTGAGTTCAAAACCACTCGAAGAGAAGACCTTATATAAATTTACTGCCCTTTCAGGGGAATTTGGTTGTGACATTATATCATTATAACAATCATTAACACCTTGTTTTATATTATTAGTGATAGTTTGTAAAGACGCATAATTAGCTATGTTGGTGTGTGGAAGTAATATTTTAAATTTTTCGTAAGCTCTTTCACTTTCACTGATGTATCTCTGTTTTTCGCTTAGTAAATTGGGACAATTGGAGGTTAATGGAGGTAGTAGAATGGCTTCGTGTTTGATAGTTTTCTGATTACTGTCGAATATTCGAGTGTAATCACTGATAGACTTTCTTTTCTTCGTGCCAATAAATTTTAGTTTGATATTTTCGGTATCTGTTCCTTGCAATACAAATGTAAGCGTCTGCTGTTTTTGTCCCCTTCCCAAATCAATATATTGAGACTCTTTATTATTAGCTACTTTGACTTCAACGACTTGTTTCCTTCCTTCGTGAAGTTGACGTGAATTAGGCGTTAATTCAAATGTGAGGCGTAAATTGGTAAACCCGGGAGTGATAAATGGGAATTTCCTATCTCTAAAATCGCTTACTTTGAGTTTTACTCCGTCTTCTCCGCTGTTTGTTGTGTATTGCAGTTCTTCGTAATAGCGCAGATCATAAGCTAAAGTTTTGCCATTTTCGTCTTGATAAGACAAATTGACAGTATTCCATGCTTCTTGAGCAAAGATGGAAATTGGCAGGGAAAAACAAATGAATATGGTTAATCTGCGGGTCATCATGTGTGATTGAATTTAGTTAATTATTTCATCAAAAGTAATTTCACCTGTATTGTCACCGTCATTTTCTGGTGGCTCTTGTATTGATTCTGGAGCGTTTTCATCCTGAATTGAACTGCCGTCAACTTCGGTTTTTTCAATAATTACGATTTCATCCTCCTCTTCGGATGTATCAGGCTCGTTGAAGGCATAATTCCAAACGTAGTCATCCGTAAAAATTCCCTCATCTTTGTTGATAAGATTTTCAGGTTTTGCAACATCCCGTACCCAACGCGCTACTTTAGGGTCTTCGGGCCAAGGCTTTCTATCTTCTGCCAAATACCTTTTGTATTGAAGAAATTCGCCAATCCTTATGAGAAATTCGTCCAATTCATATAAGCCTCCAAATCCTTTGTGGTTGGTACAAATATCACCTTTGAATGGACCGTAAAATCTAAAATTAGGATGCCATACAGGAGTAAGCATTTTACATTCTACGGTTTGCTCCGGAAAGTTTGTCGGAAGTGTCAGGCGCATCTCATGTACTTTTCCTTTTATGGGAGTTTTCTCATCATCTTCAATACCGATAAAACTTTCTAAAGAATACGTGATATGATATACCGTAGGTGGATGAGGATAGATTTTGCTATTTTGAGTAACCTCGTAGGAAATTACCTCACTATTAGCTTGAACGAGTTTGTGGATTCGTTCATGTTCGAGTATCTTACGAAAAATAAAAGGGTCTTTGCTTTGTAAATCCTTGACTTCGTGTGATTTATACTTAGGGGCAGACATAAGTGTTGTGTTTTATTAAGATGAATAAAGCACACCTTGCAATCGGAAAATGGATTGAAGGTGAAATAAAAAATGATAGTACGCCAAGCACTATTTGCAGCCGGGGTCTAAATCTTTTTTTACAATAATAGTGTCTCCCGACTTGATTCCGATGTCTTTCAAAGACACACTCTTGAAATCAGGATAAACCTTTTTACCTACTCTTTTTGAGAAGAGCTCGTAGATATTTTCCGAACTGGAAAGGGAAGTATTTTGCTTGGTTAGCGCGTGGAAGAGCTTCTCTCCCGTTGCTGTTTCCGGCACATTTACATCATATTCCTTTTCTAATTCGGGAATACTTACTGATATTTTAATTTGAGACATTGTTGAGTATTTTTAGTTGTAAAATATTTTTCACTGAAATTTCATAAATTCTTTATCGCCTGATAATTCCACATAAAACTTTTTGCCTTCAACTATCACTCTAATTACATGGTAGTGCGGAATACCGATGTCTTTTAATTTTAATTGAGGTTGAGGAAATGAACTATCTATTGTTTGCGTTTTGTCTTTAAAGCGTACTTCCTCATCTTCTACTTCGCGTATTGCATCTAAATCAACTTCACTAATTCTAGGTCTTGCCTTTATAAAGGTTTTTTCTTTTCCACTAGTTCCCAAAAGTACAGATAAAATTACATGATAATATAATTCTATACTAATATTTTTCGTATTAAAATGTTTTGACAACCAATTTAGAGTATCTTCTATTGAAGTTTCAGTTGATAATTCAGGTGCAGTTACCAAAGGGTCATATATCTCATGACTACCACATTCGGGTCTTCTCGGTGATACTTTTCCGAGTTTGTCATAATAATTAGTGCGACCATTGAAGCAAAATTGATACCCTGCAAGTGATTTTGAAGGGTCGGCTACAATTTTCAGTGCTTCTTGTGCCTGAATTGCACCGACCACCGATGCTACGATACAGTTGGTATTTGCAAAACCTGCGGAAGCATAACGCTTCATTCTATTTACACAACCGTTTCTATATTGGATATTTTCCAGAGCTTTCGGACCTAAACCACATTCATAACAATTGGTCGAGGAATTATACACATCCACCTGCCCTTCCATATCCATAATTCCGCCATCCACCCAAGATTTACGCATTGCAAAGCACATTCTATTCACCCACATACGGGTCAGGCGATTATCAAGGCAACTAATAACAACATCCATTTCTTTGAGTAATCCCCAACCAATATCTTGCGTGGCATCACCATTTATTGTCATGATTTTCAGGTCGGAACTAATATCTTTCAGCCTCTCCTTAGCAATATCAACTTTCCTTCTATTTCCGGTGCAGTCACGTTCTCTGTAGAGTACAGACTTAGCTAAATTAGTTCTTTCAACAAAGTCAAAATCGACAACAAGGATATTTTTTACCCCTACTAAAGCTAGATTCTTGAGTACCTCATTACCCAAAGCACCAGCTCCAATAACCATAATTTTAGCGTTTTTTATTATTTGGGCGTTCCACCCAATTGGGGTAGTTTTTGATTTATTACTGTCATCAGTAATGTCTATTGTGATGGTAGTTCTTGTGGCCATTTTAACAGAGGTATAAATTTATAAAATATAATTAACACAGAATTTGACACTAAGATATAAAAACATTTTCATAACTTCAAATTTTTCACACCTTTTTTGGGTAGTGTGTTTGAAGTAATGCTATTTTGAAAATAAAAGGACAATTCACTAATTTGCATATTCATAAACAAAAATACGATGAATTGTCCTAAATGTTATAAGTGAAAGAAATTAAATAAATTGTTACATAATGCGCCGTAATTTTTTCTTCTAAGGTCGCACTGAAATATAGCCATTTTTTAATTAATTAAAATTATTTTGTAATTTATTTATTATTAAAAATGAATTATTTATAAATATTTTTTATTATAAAATAATTTAAAAATATCCTTATTTCAGCAGAACCTTCTAAAGAATTCAAAAAATCGTTGCATAGCCATAGCTACGGAACTATTTTTGTGTTTTTTAGAAGGGAAAAGAACAAGCATAATGGGGCAAGTTATTTATTTTCTTTCACTAAGTGTAGTAGCGGCTACAATCGTTCATTCAAAATTCACTCATTCACTCATTCAAAATTTACTATGACCGCCAACGAAAGTAGAATATACGGTGCCTTACTCACACTTGCGAGCCTTATGGTTATTACGCTTGTTGTGATGGGTGCACCTGCACGCGAAAAGGTCAAATGCGAGGGTTACAACTTGGATTTTGTCATTGAAGGCAATCGCGACACCTTTCGCATTGGTGACCCGATATCTATCGCCAATGCTACCAACAATGTCAATGCATTAGAATGGTTGGTCAGTGATTTAGATAGCGTATTGGTCGGGAAAACCATGCGTGAGCAAAGCCTTGTCTTAGTATTTACCCGAGAAGGAGAAAAAAATATCCAACTCCGCATCAATGACCGCGAAGATTGTACCACGGTAGCCAAGCGTATTTTTATCATGCCGCACTGCTCCGACGGTCAACAAAATGGCAGCGAAACTAATGTAGATTGCGGCGGTAATTGTCCACCCTGTGAAGGTGAAATTGTAGATGCGAATCCCTCAAACCTTACACCAATCACTCTCCCCACTCTCCCCACTTGCTACGATGGCAGACAAAACGGCACAGAAACAGGCGTTGATTGTGGTGGCAACAATTGTGCGCCCTGCGCTCAAAGTCCTATCAACAACTTGCCTTACGCCACCATTGTCCGTATAGCAGGAGAACCGATATGTCAAACTCTTATTACATTTGATTGCGGCATCTCATCACAATATAATCCTGAGTGGTCATTCGATGATACGGGTAGTGAGAGATCTTCGGGTACACGCACCACACACAAGTTCCGCAATGCAGGAGCGTACACCATTCGAGTTTACATTGGCAATACACAAGTTGGGCAAAAACGATTCAATATCGGCGCATGTTCGGAAGATTCACCATCTTCGCCACCACCAATAATAAAACCCCCAACGGCGACAAGTATCATACTTCCAACTCGTTTAAACTGCAAAGAAGTACTAAAATTTTACTCAACAAGTACACAAACAGGCAGTCGTTTACGTTGGCAGGTCAACGGCGTAGAAAAAACAGGCGAAAACTTCTATCATACTTTTGAACAAGCAGGAACATATACTTTGAAATTGTATGTCGGATTGAGCAATAGCCCTGCCGATACCCGGACATTTACGGTGAAATGCAATCCACAAACAACAGTTCCATCAAGACCAAAAGATGTCGAACTTGCCCCCAATATCAAAATACAATTTCAGAACATTATCCAAAAATCCAAAGAAAGGGGCGGCAAGAGAATTGCCCGTAGAATTTACGAAGAAACCCTCAAAGACGCCAGTATGTGCAACAAACAAAGCACAAGGGTTATAGTCAATAATTTGGGCGAAAAAACGCTCGACACTTATTATCAGCAACTCATTGACGAAAAATTAACGATTACAGAAGTTCGCGTAAAAAAGAACGGAAATTGCATAGAAAAAATTCTCATTAATCATCATAGAAAATAACGTGCTGACGTGTTGACATACTGATGTGCTGATGTAAATATTCGCCCATATCAGCACATCAGCACATTAGCACATCAGCACATAAAACATGGCACTCACGATTCAAAACTTTGACCTCGGCAGCAAACTTGCCGTAGAAATCGCCCAAAAACTCGCAAAAGAACACGCTCACTCCACCTTTGGTGCATCGCATTTGCTCATGGCATTGCTCAATGAGCGAGTTGGTATCACGAGTTTTCTCGCCTTGATGGATAAAGACCTCAGCTACCTCAAAGGTTGGGCGCAATATCGCATGGACGAATACCGCACAAAGGGCTTGCCCGACGACAGCCCCGAAGCCGACGAAGATGCCCGAAAGGTACTCGACGTAGCGCGGACTTTCCAACTCATGTTCAATCAAGGACACATCACGCCCGTATGCATACTCGCGGCACTTACGCGCCCGGGCGTAGGCTTTCATAAAGGGCAAATGGGCAGCCTCCGACTCACAGAAGACGAGTTGGTACAGGCGGTGTTGAATGACGCTTCATTTGAGCAAGCTGTGGATAGTAATAAAGGCTCGTCTACCTCTGCTTCTGCGTCTTCTGCCAAGCATTCACCGGAAAATACAAAGGCATTTTTGACCTATTGTATTGATAAAATTGCAGAAGCAAAACAAGGTAAAATCGACCCCATTTTTGGACGCGATAAGGAGATTGGGCAAATGGAAAATATCCTCTGCCGACGCACCAAACCCAATGTCATCATCACCGGGGAACCCGGCGTTGGAAAGACGGCTTTGGTCGATGGTTTTGCCCTCAAAATCGCTAATGGTGAGGTCAGTGAATATTTTAAAGAAGCTAAATTATTTCAACTTGATATTGGCGCACTCGTAGCGGGCGCGGCGTATCGTGGCGAGGTAGAAGACCGCTTGAAAAAGATATTAACCGAAATCAAACGCATGGATAAATTGATTTTATTCATTGACGAAATACATATGATTTTGGATAAAGACGGTGGCGCAAAAGGCATTGCCAACCTCCTGAAACCCGAACTCGCGCGCGGCGAAATCAACGTCATCGGCGCGACGACGAATAAAGAATATCGTATTTATTTGGAAAAAGACGCAGCATTTAGCCGTCGATTTGAAGTCATACGAGTAGAAGAACCGACAGTGCCGGGCGCGATTAAGATGATGAGTGGTTTGAAAAATTTGTTTGAAGACCATCATAATTTTAAAATAGGCGATGAAGCCGTCAGCGAAACCGCCAAACTCGCCAAGCGATATTTCCCACAACGGAGACTGCCCGATTCTGCCATTGATTTGATGGATAGAACGATGTCGTCCTTCCGAATTTTGGAGGACAATCTCGCGCCGCGACTCGAAAAAGCCAAAGCCGCTTATGCAGAAATGCCGAAGGACAGCGAGCCGAAAGCATGGGAAGAATTTTGGGCAGAAGCCGTCAATACGCTCTCGCCTCTTGCCCTCGAAACCATTGACGTAAAAGCCCCCGAACCCCAAAGCGAAGCCGCTACGTGGACAGCGTATATCGACGAAGTATTTGTAGAATTGGAAAAAGAAGCCGCCAAAAAACGCGAGCAAATCAGCACCGACGATGTAGGCGCAGTCGTGGCAGATACGACGGGCATCCCGATTGGTAAGCTGCAAGGCGATGAGCAAAAGAAACTCCTCGAACTCGAAAACATCCTGACTTCCAAGGTGATAGGTCAAGACCATGCGGCAGAAATCATCTCGCGTGCCATCAAGCGCAGTCGCTCCGGCATGAAAGAAAAGGGCAAACCAATTGGTAGTTTTTTCCTCGTAGGACCGACGGGTACAGGTAAAACCGAACTTGCCAAAGCCATTACCGATGTCTTGTTTAATGATAAAAATAACCTCATTCGTTTCGATATGTCGGAGTATATGGAATCGCACTCGGTGTCGATGCTCAAAGGCTCGCCGCCGGGCTACGTGGGCTACGAAAACGGCGGGATGTTGGTCAATAAATTGCGCGAACAACCTTATGCGGTCGTTTTGTTTGATGAAATCGAAAAAGCGCATCCCGACGTATTCAAACTCTTCCTCCAAATCCTCGACGAAGGACACCTCACCGACACGCTCGACAAGAAGGCGAGTTTTGCCGATACGGTCATTATTTTCACCTCGAATGTAGAGAGCGGATGGGTCGTCGATCAGTTTGACAAAGGCGAAATGCCCGACGAAGACGAACTCAAAGAACGCATGATGGCTGGCAGACATTTCAAACCCGAATTTATCAATCGTCTGGATTCGGTCATCCCGTTTTCGCCTTTATCGAAAGAAGATTTGGTCAAAATACTCGACATCCAACTCCGTATTTTCTCCAAACTCCTGCGCGAACAAAAAATGACGCTCGAAGTCAGCCCGGAAGCCAAAACCTTCTTGGTGGACAAAGGCTACTCCCCCGCCTTTGGTGCGCGTCCAATTAAGCGCATGATTGACACGTATTTAGGCGATAAAATTTCGGAATTGATTATCATTGGCGATATTCAGAAAGGGCAGCATATTACGGTTGGCTTGGATGGGGAGGAGTTGACTTTTGCGGCTGCGTAACGTAGCGTAATCTTCAACTCGTTAGGTACATTTAAAATAAGTTTCTTTTTATCCACTTTACGTTATGAAAGTAGGATTTTGTATCTTCAATAACATTGAAAATTAAGAAATACAATGACATATAAGAGTTTTACATGTACCATGTTAATGCTTTCATATTTTGCTTGCAATACGCTTCGGGCACAGAATGTATTAATACCTGTACTTATCGCTAATGAAAAGAAAGTAATAATTGACAATCAAGTAAAAACAGCGTATTTCTATAAGATTAACTCTAAACGAGATACAGTTGTTATGCATAAAGTAAGCTACGATTTGAATGGCAATACAGTTGATTCTACAAGATTGCGAAATGGAAACCTTGAAATGCATTACTCGCTCAAATCTGTAGGGGATACCTTATTCAGAGACGTGAATCTTTATGGTGAATCTGCATGGGCTCATAACTCAGAAAAGTATAAAAATATAATTAAAGAAAAAAATATGATGCCGCCACCCAAAGATACCTTTTCGTTTACGGAAGTAAGGATAGGCATTGATAGTATTATGGGATTCCAATACTACATTTATTATTGTGATAGCCTAATATTCAAAGAACGATTTTCAAGATACAAATATGCTTCGGAAATAGGTTTTCAATTTGCGGCTGTGAGGGTAAAGTACGATGGCAGCTACTCAATATTGGATAACTATAACATGATACCTGATACAATTGATTCGAAGGCTGTACATTATACGCACAGATTCAATAACGATAGTTTAGTTGTTGTGGAAGATAAGATAAAGTATTTACGTTTTGGACAAAACTATATAATGTTTATATACAATGAAAGAGGCTCTGGAAATCTCTTAAACGAGTACCTACATTTCTATGATAGAACAGGTACAAGCAATCATTTCTTCTTATCCGAAAGAATATTATTTGATTATAAATACGATGAGATAGAGGAAAAACAAAAACTACACCGCATTGAAGCAGAAAGAAGTGAGGAGATACTCGAATTTGATGAAAAAGAAAGGGTTGTATATTACAATGACCCTTATGTTAGACATATGTCTTCATTACATAATTATGAATATAAAGTTCAATATGGCGATAATAACTCATTATTTAAAAAAGTTTCTGTGTATAAAGATGGCGAGTTGAGTTATATATTTAATTTTCAATATGAATATCATTAAAATCACAGGTTCGAGCATAGTTTGAATGGAGGGGAATTGACTTTCTCGGCGGCGTAACACGTAGCGTAACGCCTCCGGCTTGCGTATGCGTATGGAACGCGGATAGTGCGGATTTGACTGATTTTTGCAGATTTTTTGTGTATCCTCCCTGACAAAAGCACCATTCAGTGAGAACACAAAACTCCTTTCTAACGTTTTCTTTGTATTCACTTTAAATGTCATTATAAATCACAACACAAATGAATGTAAACGAGTACGAAAAGCAATTTGACGAAATTTTAGAAGGAAAAAACACTGCATATCCTTATGATTCTGAAGAGTATATAGATTATGTAAAACTCAATAAAGCAAGAATGAAGCGTTGGGCTAAAGTCGGTAAAATAGCGCCGGACTTGGCAGCAACACTGAAAAATATTCAACACACCCAAAATTGGATTTTGATTACAGAACCTTGGTGTGGCGACGCTGCACATAGCCACGAATTTATCAAGAAATCAGCCGAACTCAATCCTAAAATAAGTCTCACGGTCAGAAATCGAGATGCGCCCGATAGCGAAATTGACCAGTACCTCACCAATGGCGGCAAATCTATTCCCAAACTCATCGTGCGAGATGCCGATGGTCAAGATTTATTTGATTGGGGACCAAGACCCAAAGCAGCACAAGAACTCTACATGAGTCAGAGAACCGACACTTCATTGAGCGATGAAGACAAGAAAAGAGCCTTGCAAAGTTGGTACAATAAAGACAAAGGAACGACCATACAACAAGAATTGAATGTCCTCTTAGGGCAGTTGATTAAGCAACCCGAACCTTAGACAAAATAGGAATCAGGGAATTGAGAAATTAGGTCTGAAACCATACACGACTGATATTCAACGCTTTAAATTTTATTGCAAACAAATAGAATGTAATTATTTTTTTCATAAAAAATACTGTCAAATAGAAATTTACCTAATTTTCCAATTCCCGATTAACCCATAAAAACACGTCTATTCCACATCTATTTGCATTGGTATCGCCAATACAAAAACTATATTTTATCCATATGTAAATAAAACATTTAGTTGATGTTACATAAAAACGGTACAATTTTCGCATTATAATACTGTTATCTGTTCATTGATTTTAATGCAAAAAAATCAAGATAAAAGGCATTGATTTTCCTTGTATTAAAGAACATTTTTAAACGTATTTTTGAACAAAAAATCTAAAAACCAAAGTTCATGCGAAACATCACCACAATATTTTTAATTCTATTTACCCTCATTTTAAATGAAAAAACCTATGCCCAAACCATTGATTTTGATGATTTTTACATCGAATCCGAAGAAGAATTGAACGGTGCGCGCAAGTCACAAATCCGTGCCGCATTACGGCAATTCAAAATTGCACTGCTCGAAGATTTGGAAGAAAGAGGAAGACGCATCCCAAACCGCACCTTTTACAAAGACTTTGTACCTGCCAAACTTCAAGGCTTTGATGTAAAATATAATCCTCAAATGGATAGATTTATATTTGGAAAAGCGCGTTATGAAAAAGCCAACGACCAATTATTCATTACTACTTATTTGTACGACATCGTAAAAGAAGAAGGTAAAACACGGCTTGCGGCTGTCACTTACGATATAAATGATGGTTTTGTAAATGTTTGCACATCTGAGCAGAGTTATACGCTACTCGCTGCTGTGACCAACAATAAATTATTCCCCGATTTGCCGCCAAGACATATTGCCTCATCATTTCCTCAGACCAACAACCAATCTACCGAAACCACCATCAAACCAACACCCACAACCAAACCACCATCCAATACCAACGAGAAAAAAAATAAATCAAAAACATCTCCTCAAAAAGTCAAAAATTGCAGCAAACTGCCTGCCGCAGCAACTATTACAGCCGGTGCATTGATGGGTGGTACGAGTATTTACCTTCGTATAAAAGCCGTGAAAATGTATGATGAAAACTACCGCCCTTTAGTTGGTACACTTGACGGCGAGGAGGAACTTACCAAGGCAAGAAGACCCAATCAAATCGCACATATTTTAGGTGCAGCAGGGGTATTGACAGCAGGTATAGGGGCTTATCTTTGGACGAAATGTGCGAAGAAAAACAAAAGAAACTCATTGAGTCTATTGCAGAAAAATCCACAACTCGAACGCATCCAAATAACACCCGAACTACAATATAATATCCTTTCTGGTAAAAATAATTTTCAAACTAAACTGACGTATCGTTTCTGAGGAACGAGGCATAAATACTTACTATCGGGTATTCTACTGAACAACGACTTTTTGTAATTTGTATTTGATTAATTGTCAAGCAAATATATCATTCAATTTTAAGTG
>ENA-ORXT01003929-ORXT01003929.1-marine-metagenome-genome-assembly--contig:-NODE-3929-length-15803-cov-4.446077_pt1 | contig 15803 bp, 15 predicted proteins | sample MGYA00237868_ERZ511482 | MGnify/ENA metagenome assembly ERZ511482 | reverse complement strand
TGTGCAGATTGAAGTAATATCCACCGGCCATCAGAGCGGCAACTCCTTCATCGGATAGTTCAGCAGTATTTTCTGATCCGAGGTAGTTGCCCGAGCGGAGGTCGTCGGCAATGTTTACGTTTAACTCCGCTACTATTCCGCCAGTTCCGGCAGCATCACCAACGTGGATATGAGAACCACCGGCAATATTGGCATCGAAATCACTCGACAGATTTGCAAACGAGCCAGTAGTAGTCAGGCTGTTATTACACAATTCATACATGACAAAACCACTGCCGGTCGTTTTGATGGCATTGGGGTTGGCGTTAATGCCGTCAAGGTTGGAGCCAAAGTATGCTTTAGCCAGGTTCATCACCTGTCCACGAACTTCTCCGCTCTGCTCGGCTCCCGTGTGTACGTTTACGTAGTAGCCCCGATCATAGAAAGCTGCTACCTCTTCGGGAGTTAAAGTAAAGGTATTGTCAGCGGGTAACCACGAGCCACCACGACCGCCTTCTTCGAGCGTAATTACCAGGGGGAAAGCAAGGGGCCCGGAAGTACCGGCCAGCCCGAGGTGAAGATGAGCTCCACCAGCGATTGCAGTAGAAACAGTATCCATCAGATCAGTTACGCTGCCGGATACCGTCAGGGTAGAAACACCATCAAAATTCAGCATTACCCGGCCATTACCGGGTGTGTTGATCGGGTTAGGACGTGCCTGATGGCCCGCCAGGTTAGCATAGAAACTAGCGGTGGCCATGTCGGTAATCTGGCCACGAAGTTCTCCGGAGCGGAACGCCTGCGAATGCACATTAACATAGAGCATGTCCATATCCAGGGCAGCAGCCTGATCAGCGGTAAGCTCAAAAGAGTTGTCGGCAGCCTCGATGGTAGCGCTGGTGGGGTCGTCCCCAATATTCAGATTAAGGGGGAAAAGTACCGGTCCGTTTTGACCAGCGATGCCCTGGTGAATGTGTGCTCCACCAATAATGTCTGTAGCAATTTCACCGGCCAGTCCACTGAAGCTGCCGGTAACAATAATACTATTGCCCCGACGCTCCAGTATAACGGCTCCAAGAGCGGAAGTCATGATGGACGGGTTCTCGTTTACGCCAAGCAAAATGGCAGCATCATAATCGTCAGCACCAGCGGGAACCAGCTGGCCACGCAACTCACCGGGAGCAAAGTCAACGGTATGAATGTTTACGTAAATTCCACGCGCCCGAAGTGCGTTGAGCTGATCATTATTCAGTTCAAATACATTGTCAGCAGCGGGGAAAGAACCACCACGCAGATCTCCATCAAGCGATGAAGTGAGTAATAATGCTACGGGCCCTCCCTCTCCGGCAGCGCCGAGGTGCAAGTGAGCTCCGCCCGCAATGGATGGATCAAAATCAGACGTAAGACCGGAAAAAGTACCGCTTACTGTAAGGGTTCTACCGTTCAGGGAAGCCGTTATTGAACCTGTGCCCGTTGAAGTAACGGGACAAGGCACTTCGTTAAGCCCGCTGAGGTTAGCGATAAACTCATTGGAAAGTTGATTAATGCAATCATCACCCGATAAGCGGGTAACCGTAACGGGATTGGAGAGCGCAAAACAACCATCAAAATCCATAGGCGTATTTCCCACTTCAATACCAGTTACATCATCATCAAAAGCGACATACCAGATCAGACAGTTTCCAACACCCGCAGCGCTGATGTCGAAGGGGCCATTACCTTCCGGGATGGCGAGAATTTGGTTCTGGTCATTTGTGATCACGAATGAAGTATTCTCACCGGAAGCTGGTTCGGTGAGCACTACGGACACCGCGCTTGCAGGACCGTTATCGACACAGATGGATGTCTCCGTACCACCACCTGCTAAAGAGATCATTCCCGCATCGGCAGTACAGCCGTCCACACAATCTTCGCCACGGGCCCGGTTAACTACAATTGAGTTAGACAAATTAAAGCATTCCGAAGCGCTGGAAGCACAGATATTGTCTCCTACGTTAGCGTCCTGTAGTGTACCTGAGTAGGAAACACTCCAAACGACAAAGACACCAGAACCCAAATCTCTGAAGTCAAAGGGTGGGCTACCCGCAAGTACCTCAATGATAAAACCTGCGGCATTGGTCAGAAAGTACTGACTTGTACCACCAACGAAGTCCGTTCGATTGATTTCGGTAAGACCTTCGTCCACATCGTCAAGACAGACGGGGATATAGGCCGTCCCGTTAGGGGAGATCAGTTCTCCTCCGCTTAGTGTACAGTTGGCTTGTCCGAAGACAGAAACCGAGAGAACAAAAAGTAGCGAAAAGAGCGTCAGGATAGACCTGGATAAATAATGGTGTAAGCGAATAGACATAGTTGCGTGTTAAAATTTCAGAGTGAACTCAGCCTGATTTAGGTCTTAAGACTGGAGAGCGTTAAACTTGTTATACGAGGTTTTCAGAATAACGGATTGCAATTTACGATATATTTACAGCATAATTTTTTGCAGAATCGGAAAGTAGCACCTGTGATTCAAAACTTATTACCTCAGGATCACTCTAACCAAATGACAAAATGAATATATCCGCTGAAATTTCTCTCTACCCACTGACAGAAAATTACGAATCACCTATTCTGTCTTTCATCCATCGGCTGAAAGCCCGGCCAGGCTTACTGGTAGCCACGAATGGGCTATCCACTCAGTTAACCGGACCTTACGACAAGGTGATGGACGCACTCAAGGAGGCGATGAAGCCGACTCTGAATGACACAGTAACTTGTTCCTTTGTCATCAAAATCCTCAATGTAAGCATCAGGCCCGGCGAAAACGTAGCCGTTGAGTAGTATATATAAGGAAGGGGTTTCATTTTGGCGCAGGTCTTCTGTAAAAGCTATATCCCCCCCTTTGGTAAAGCAGGACTGCGTCTGGCACCTCCTTCAATACCCTTTCAGTCTTTCTGATCGGGCTGCTAAAGTAGAGCGGCCTCGGATTAGCACCGTGAAACCTACAATTGCGTTCCTGGCATCCGTCGTCGTAACTATCAGGTAATATGCCACCATAATACCAATGGGCGTAAGATTTATGGTAGGCCGTACCCAACGACACCTCCTGACCTTTCAGCCCACGATAAAAAGCAACCAGTTCACCCTGGCTGTACGCTTGCAAACGAGGAGCAAAGCAAGGTAAAGCAATAGCTACAAAAAGCCCCATCATCAGCAAGTGCAGGCTAGCCAAAGGCCAGGGCTTCAATAAGCGATACCTGAAGAAGGCAACCATTCCCAGCAATATGGTGAGGAACGGAAGAAGTGTGTACCAGGGCCATGCGACGGGTAAGCTAAGGCGCGACCGAAGGCCCTCATCAGTAATATAAGGTATAAGGTCCTCCAGCTGCCAGGCAATAAGGGGCAGTGCAAGGGAGAATGCACCATACATACCCCATATTACCCAACCAGCTCGTTTCAGAAACTGAAAATCCCAACTACTCAAATTCCGGGAGGACACTGAACGTGCGGCGAACCAGCAAAGCGGGATATAGCACAGACTGGAATAGTGTACAATTTTGGTGCTGACAATTGAGAACAAAATAAGAACTACCCAAAAGAGCAACCGCATTCCACGATCCAGATTGCTATTGAAAAGTCTGCTGCGTAGTAGTGCAGGGGCAGCAAAGATCGATGCAGGAAAGCACCCCAAAAGCAAAACAATGAAATGGTAACCGGGAAAACCCCCATGACCAGCATCTGGCTGGCGAAACAGCCGCCACTGATAGGCAAGAAATTCCCTGGCAAAAAAGCCATCGTCCTCCTGCCAAAGAAATGCCACCCACACAATGATGGGAAGTAGCGCCAGCGCACCAATTAGAATAAAGCCAATTACCCGCCGGAATCGAGTGCCCCATGACTCTTTATTCAAGAGCAACGCCCCCAGCCAGCAAAGCCCCGCAATGAGTCCGGCAGCAGGCCCCTTCATCATTACCGCCAGGCCCAGAAAAAAACTACCGGCCAAACCACTCCTTATCGTATAGCCCTGCCGGGTGAACAATGGTAGCAGAGCAAGTAAAATGAAGAGGTTGAACCAAGGATCAATAATTCCTGATCGAAAGTACAATTGCGGCAGCAGGCTGAGCAGCAGAAAGGCAGGCCAGCGGGTAGCCATTTTCAAGTCTACCCGCTTTTTGGTTAAAAAGAAGAGGACAAGTGAAGTAACTACCCCACAAATAATATTCGGAAATCTGGCAGCAAAGGAGGAGACCCCAAACCAACGAAAACTCTGTAACTGTAGCCAGGCGAAAAGAGGAGGCTTCTCATGAAAGGGGGCATAGTTCACCCTTGGGCGAAGCCAATCATCACTCAGATGCATTTCTCTGGCTATTTCAGCAAAATTCAGTTCATCCCAATCATAAAGATCAAGATTATTGATCCCCAGTATCCAGCTACTTACCACCAGTACAAAGAAGAAAACAACCCAAATCCAGGAAAATGACCTCACTTTTGGCGGCTTTGAAGAACATTTGATTTGGTGAAGCTACGCGACGGATAGATATTTGTGTCCCCAAAAGCAGGCAAAAAAGCAATAAACTCCATTAAAATTACTTTTTTGTCCTCCCAGAAAGTGACCTGACCAGTATCTTTGCGTCGAACACGGCAGTACTGAAATCCGTTCTATAACAGTAACTACTCCATTAATTAAAATTAAATCTACCATTCATGAGACTCAGTCTTACTCTTATCGTTGCTTTGGTGCTTAGCGCAGTTAGCGTCCAGGCCCAGCAACTTCCTTCTAACCCGGATCCAAATAAGTGCTATGTACGTTGTGTAACGCCTGACGTTTACACCACTGAAACGGTTCGTATCCAGACCCGTCCTGCATACAAAACGCTTAGCGTTGTTCCTGCCACTTACAAGACCGTAACTGATCGTGTTCTTGTTAAGGAAGGTTACAAGCGTTACGAGTTTGTTCCCGCAACTTTCCGTTCCGAAGCCATCTCTTACCAGTCACAGGCTCCAGGTGAGTCTATGAGCGTTCAGCCAGCTTCCTTCACGGACGCCAGCGAGCGGGTACTCATCAAGCCTGAAACCAGCAAGTGGGAATCTACTGCTTACGAAGGTTGTGAGTCTGACGATCCTAACGACTGTCAGGTGCTTTGTTACCGTACCTACGATGCTGAATACCGCAACGTTCCCGTACAGCGCCTTGCAAACGACGCTACCTCTAGCCGCAGCCCCGTTGCCGGCCGTACTTCTACTTACACCAAGCAGGTAATTGCTACTCCTGCTGAAGTTCGTACAATCGACATCGAGCCTGTATACGAGACGATCACCAAGACCGTTATCGACCAGCCCGCTACCGTTCGCACCAACAACGTTGATGCGCAGTACACTGAGATCACCAAGGACGTACTCACGTCTAAAGGTGGCCTGACCAGCTACGAAGAAATCGACTGTGAGCTGACCAGCTACAACGTACTGCCCATCAACTACGCCAGCGGCTCCGCCGCTTTGACGTCCAGCAGCCGTGCCGTTGTTGACGAGCGCCTGTTGAACCTCCTTCGTGAGCGTCCGAACATTCGCATCCAGATCAACTCTCACACCTCTTCCGTCGGTTCCGCCGGTTCTAACCAGAGCCTGTCCGAGCGTCGTGCTAAGGGTGTATCCGATTACCTCGTAAGCCGTGGCATCAACCGTGGCCGTCTGGTAACCCGTGGCTACGGTGAGAGCCAGCTGAAGAACCGTTGCGCCGATGGCGTAAACTGCTCCGAAGCCGAGCACAGCGTTAACCGCCGTACCGAGTTCCGCGTACTGAACATCGACAACTGATAAAACGGCCCTTGCGCCAGTTTGTACTAAAGAAAGCCCCCAGCCGCAGTAATGTGGTTGGGGGCTTTTCTTTTTATCGATGCTCCGTAGTTCTTATCGTTTGTAGTAGCAGAACCAGCTCATGGCACACGCAAAGGTCGAAGATTGGCGCGCCGGGAGGGACCACCGAATTTAACGGAACCGCAGACTGAGCACTCCCATGACCGCCTCCTTTACGATGGAACCGTGCATTTTACTGGCCCCCAGGATGCGGTCCGTAAAGGTTATCGGCACCTCGACGATCTTGAAGCCCAGCTTCCAGGCCGTATGCTTCATCTCGATCTGGAAAGCGTAACCAATAAACTCGATCTTACTGAAGTCGATTGCCTCCAGCACGGGCCGGGTGTAACACATAAATCCGGCGGTAGAGTCCTTTACGGGCATCCAGGTGATCAGGCGCACGTAGACGGAGGCGCCGTAAGACAGGAAGCGGCGGTCGAAAGGCCAGTTCTCCACGCCTCCCCCTTTAGTGTAACGGGAGCCGACGGCTACGTCTCCACCGCCCGTATGGCAGGCATCGCGCAATCGTACAAGATCTTCGGGGTTGTGGCTGAAATCGGCGTCCATCTCAAAGAAATAGCGGTAATCTTTTGAGCGAGCCATGCCCCAACGGAAACCGTCGAGATAGGCGGTGCCGAGGCCCAGCTTGCCGGCACGTTGCAGCAGATGCAAGCGATCCGGGTATTCCTGCTGCTTTGCCTTGATGATGTCGGAGGTGCCGTCGGGCGAGCCGTCGTCAACGATCAGGAGATGAAAGGGGTACGACAGGGCAAATACCGTATCGATCATCTTCGCGATGTTCTCTTTTTCGTTATAAGTTGGTATGATTACGAGGCTGTCGCTCACTGGGCGTGGTTATTTCATGAAGCGCAAATATACCGAAACCGTAAAGGTTCGGAACACTCCTATACGCAAGGTAATGACCGTGGTGGCCGTAATATTTGGTAAGTAACGCTAATTAACCCGCGTTAACCGCTTTCAGACACGCGTGCTCCTAAATTTGCTTCAAACAAAATACAACCGCCATGAGAAATGTGATTTTAAGTATGCTGGCCCTGCTCGCCGGCATTCTGACCGCCCAACCGGGTTTCACCACCGCTGAATTCGAATCCCAGGCACTGGCCTACTCCCCCATACAACGCGCCGGCGTCAGTGACGAGAGCTTCGACTTCGGTCAAATGGTGCTGAGCGAAACCGTCCGCCAAACCAAAAACAACCCGCGTGACTTCACCCGGACGGACTACTTCAACGTACTCACCGCGCTGATCTCACTACAGGAACCCGAAGTCGGCATTAAACTGGCCTGGCAAAAATTCGTCGCGTCGGACGGTAGCTGCGAGTACCTGACCAGCGACCGTTTCAAAGACGGGTTTCTATCAAAAGATCTACCCGACTATATAACTACCGCCTGGGCCGAAGCGGAAGCAACCTGTGTGCGCAACGGCAACATCGGTGTTAAACCGCGCCCCGATCCGGAGACTTACGCCGCTGAAAACGAGCTGGATGTTACGTTGCTGAAGCAAATCGCGAAGATTACCGAGGACGATCAGCGTTACCGCAAAGGCACGTACGAACCGGAAAAGCAAACACCCCTGGACCGGAAAAACGAACGTTTGATCGACGAGCTGTACGCCCGCTACGGCACTTACCTGGGTACCTCGCTGGTCGGGGAAGCGTACAATTCCGTAATGTGGGCCGTCATCCAGCATTCCCGGCCGGCAACGATGGAACGTTATCTCCCGGTGGTGCACGCTGCCGTACGGGCCGGGGAACTAGGCGAAGGTCCGTTGCGGATGCTGATCGACCGGATGCAGGTCAATAAAACAGGGAAACAAGTATTTGGCAGCCAGGTCGGGGTGCCCTTGCTGCCGGAGGCCGACCGGAAGCGGATAGAGAGACTGTACGGGATTGAATAGGGCGGGGCCGCGGGTGCAAAGGAATGTTGAAGGAGCAGAGGGTAGTCTTCCGGCCGTCATCATTGCTGTTAAAAATCAGTTCCGGCATCCTGCGGGCGCGCCACAACATAAAGTCAGGCGCCGCTCCAATTAACCCACAAATTGTTTAAATAACAACGCACCGTTTCGTATGTTTGCAGGGTTAAGCACAGACGATAAATGGCAGAAGCAACTTACAACGAAGACAACATCCGGTCGTTGGACTGGAAAGAGCACATTCGCCTGCGGCCGGGCATGTACATCGGCAAACTCGGTGATGGGGCGAGCCCGGACGACGGCATCTACATCCTGCTGAAGGAAGTGATCGATAACTCGATCGATGAGTTCGTGATGGGTAACGGCAACAGGATTGAGGTTAACATCGAAGATGGTATTGCCTCCGTACGAGATTATGGCCGGGGGATTCCGCTGGGTAAGGTGGTCGATGTGGTATCCAAGATGAATACCGGTGGCAAGTACGACAGTAAGGCCTTCAAAAAATCCGTTGGCCTCAACGGTGTCGGTTTAAAAGCCACCAACGCGCTTTCCGATCAGTTCACCGTTTACGCCGTCCGTGAGGGTAAACTGAAGCAGGCTGACTTCTCCGTTGGCGAACTCGTAAAGGAGCACAACCTAAAAAAGACCACGGAGGCCAACGGTACCTTCGTCAGCTACCACGCGGATACGGCCATCTTTAAAAAATTCAAATATCGCTCCGATTTCATTGAGAATCAGCTTTGGAATTACGCTTATCTCAACGCCGGCCTCAAACTCATTTTTAACGGTAAGACCCTTGTTTCCCGCAACGGCCTGAAGGATCTGCTGGAGCGCAAAGTGAACGAAGAGTTGCGCCGCTACCCCGTCATCCACCTGAAGGGCGACGACATGGAAGTAGCCATCACCCACGGCAATGCTTACGGAGAAAACTACTTCAGCTTCGTCAACGGGCAGCACACTACCCAGGGCGGAACCCACCTGAACGCCTTCAAGCAGGGTGTGGTGGAAGCCTGTCAGAAGCACTACGGTAAGGCATACGACCGCAAGGATATCCTGGCCAGCATCGTCGCCGCCGTGGCCATCAAGGTCGAAGATCCGATCTTCGAATCCCAGACAAAGACCAAACTCGGCTCCACCGACATGGGCCCGGGCTCCCCGACCGTTGCGACCTTCATGCGCAACTTCATGATCGAGCACTTTGATAATTACCTCCACAAGAGCCCTACCACGGCCGAGGCGCTGGAGAAACGCATCAAGCAGAGTGAACGGGAGCGTAAGGAGATCGCCGGCATCAAAAAACTCGCCAACGCGCGGGCCAAGAAGGCCAATCTCCACAACAAAAAACTTCGCGACTGCCGCGTCCAGTACAACTCCAACAACAAAAAACATACCGACGAGCAAAAGCTGGCCACCACCATCTTCATTACCGAGGGAGATTCCGCTTCCGGCTCCATCACCGTCGCCCGCGACGTACAGACCCAGGCCGTATTCAGTTTGCGCGGTAAACCGTTGAACTGCTTCGGGCAAACGAAGAAAGTCGTGTATGAAAACGAAGAGTTCAACTTATTGCAGCACGCCCTCAACATCGAGGACGGCGTAGACGAACTCCGCTACAACCGCGTCGTGATCGCAACCGACGCCGACGTGGACGGGATGCACATCCGCCTGTTGTTGCTGACTTTTTTCCTTCAGTTCTTCCCCGACATGGTCGAGGGCGGGCATCTCTTCATCCTGGAGACGCCACTCTTCCGTGTTCGCGACAAAAAGAAGACCTTCTACTGCTACAGTGAGCAGGAAAAGCAGGAAGCTATAAAAGCGCTGCGCGGCAAAGCGGAGATCACCCGTTTCAAGGGTCTTGGCGAAATCAGCCCCAAGGAATTCTCGGACTTCATCGGGGAAAACATCCGCCTGGAGCCGGTCGTGATGGCCGAAAGCACCAACATCGATGATCTGCTGTCTTATTACATGGGTAAAAACACGCCCGCACGCCAGAATTTCATCATCGACAATCTGCGCCTGGAGCGGGACGAGGACATGGATGGGGACGGCACTCCGGACGTGGAGCAGCTGGAGGAGGATACTTTGGAACCGGCCGGTGCCGGGCTCTAAAGCCTTAAAGCTGATGGTTACGCCCATTTTTGCGCTATCAATCGAACGGTTTCCAGCATATGCTCTTCCCAGTCTTCGGTATGCCAGTCGCTGTCGGCAAGTTCAGAATTGGAAAGTCGATCTTTCAGGTCAGTGCTGGAAGTAGCGGTTTCCAGTATTCCGTTGAGGAGTGTTTGTTGCCGGGCAAGGGGCTCGTTTACGTAAGGAGTTGACGGAATAGTCAAGCCGGGTGGCTCGAAGCCGCAGGGGAGTCCGGACGGTGAATCATGGACGGCCGCAATCAGTTCATTCATCCTCCTGAAGTCTTCCGCGTAGCCTCCCCGCTGCCTTTCGGTAGCCAGGGCCGGGCTGAGTTGTTCCAGGGTAGTGTACTTCAGGTTCGGGCAATTATTCAGTAAATGATCCGCAATACGGAAGACTTCTTCCGGTACGCGATTGTCGTGGGTATCCCGGCGGACTTTGCCCCGGGGAGCCTCCGGGTGAGCGACCCAACTCCCGCCGGAAAGATGAATTTCACGGACGCGATGCAGGGGATAGGCCCGGCAGAGTTCGATCGGGTCGATGCCGAAGTTGTGGGACTGGCAGTAGAGATTATGGGCGTCGAGCAACAAAAACCCGTTGACGGGTTCGAGCAATCGTTCAAGAAATGCCCCCTGGCGGCGGACGTCATCGGCACGGTAAGCCAGTGCCAGGTTTTCCAGTCCGACCGGACGGCAGCAGGCGTCCTGGAGACGAAGCAAGCGATCTTGACCAACCAACAACGTAGCCTCGGACAGGGGAGGGCTGATCGGCGCGCCCCGGTGGAAATCACGACCGGTCATGAAGCCAAAGTGCTCGGTAACGTGGTCGAGAGGAAAGCAGGTCTGCCAGTCGCGCAGGCGATTGAGCCACTGCTGCTGCTCTTCCGACCAGTCGGCGTTGCAGACGCTGTAGAAAATTCCGTGTCCTACAAGACGACCGGCTTTGGCGTAAGTACCGAGCAAGTCCCCGAACCAACCGGGCAAATCGGGCAAACGATTGAGGGCGTCGAATGACCATTCCAACGCATCGACCGAACCCGACCGCAAGAGTGGCAGGGCCGTTTGCAGCAGGTTACGGTCGAGATTCAGGGATAGCGTGCGGAGGGGCAAGTCGACTTGGCGTTAAATGTTGGCTTGGGGAGGGTTACTGAGAAAGCACCAGCTGTTTTATCCCATACCACAGGCGGGGCAGTCGTACCAGTTATTAGCCTCCTGCTTGGCTTTTTCGCAATTCTTTGCGCAGGCTTCCTTGGTACATTCATCATCGTGCGCAACGGGTTTGTTGTCCGTTTTAAGAATGCTGCAGGAAACGGTGGAAATACCAAGGCCGATGCCAAGGGCTACGGAGCGGAGAAGTTCGGGAGAGAGTTTCATATCGGGTTGTTTTCTTTACAGACGGATGCCGGTTTGCAAGGCGTTGGTGGGAACGCCGTCATTTTTCTGTCTCCGAAAAACTACCCGGAACTACTACCTGGTTCCAAACTCTTCTTCAGCAACCCTTCTCACCTCATCCGCTACCCGCCAGGCCACCTGCTCATCGAGCGTAGGCGGAATGACGTGGTCGAAACTCGGGTTGCGGATGTGCTCGGCGATGGCGCGGGCGGCGGCCAGTTTCATATTGGGCGTGATGCGGGGCGCGCGCGCGTCGAGGGCTCCACGAAAGATGCCGGGGAAGCCGAGTACGTTGTTGATCTGGTTGGGTAGATCGCTGCGGCCGGTACCGACGATGACGGCTCCTCCGGCCTTGGCCTCGGCGGGCATGATTTCCGGAACGGGGTTGGCCATGGCGAAGATGATGCTGTCTTTGGCCATCGTGGCGACGTCGTGGCGATCAATCAGATTGGAGGAACTGACGCCGATGAAGACGTCGGCATCGACGAGGACGTCCTTCAGGCTTCCTGTCTTATTGTGTTTATTGGTGAACTCCAAGGCCTCCTGCTTGGCGTAGTTGAGGTCCGTTCTTTCCCGATGGATGGCCCCTTTGCGGTCGCACATCACGATCTCGGCAACCGGGGTGGCGAGCGGAGAATCGGGGTTATCCACGGCCTTGAGCAGGCGGGCGATGGCGATACCGGCCGCCCCGGCGCCATTGATGACCACGCGCAGGTGCTCCATTTTCTTGCCTACCAGTCTACTGCCGTTGAGCAAACCGGCCAGGGTGACGATGGCCGTGCCGTGCTGGTCGTCGTGAAAGACGGGGATTCCCATGGTCTTGCGGCATTCCGCTTCGACCGTGAAGCATTCGGGGGCCTTGATGTCTTCGAGGTTGATGGCTCCGAAGGTCGGCTCCAGCGCCCTGACCACATCCGCCAGCCTGTGCGGGTCGTTCTCGTTCACCTCGATATCGAACGCGTCGATCCCGGCGAATTTCTTGAAGAGGACGGCTTTGCCCTCCATCACCGGCTTGGACGCCAGCGCGCCGATATTCCCGAGACCCAGAACCGCCGTCCCGTTCGTGATGACCGCGACCATATTGGCCCGCCCGGTATAGCGCGCCGCGGTCGCCGGATCGTTCGCGATCTCGGTGCAGGCTTCGGCCACGCCGGGCGAATAGGCGAGCGCGAGGTCGCGCTGGGTGTTGAGCGGCTTGGTCGGCGTGATCGACAGCTTGCCGGGCACGGGTTCCTCGTGAAAGCGCAGCGCGGCCTCGCGCAATCTGTCTTCGGCCATGTGTCCCGTCTCCCTGTCGCTCCGGTGTGTCCCGGAAACCGTTGTTTTCGTCGAATGGCAGGACCTTGCGCCCTGTGGCCATACGGGATCAACCGAAACCGCGTTCGGAACGGACACTTGATCGCGGGGGGCGGGCATACTAGATCGTTTTCGGCTTGCCGACGGTGCCCCCGTGCCCGTTCCGGCGTATTTTCTTTGACATCGACGACGCGGGCGCGCGATGCGTTGTCCCTGCCCGACAGGCCCGACAGGAACGGAAGACGCCATGGACGATATCGAGAACGAGGCCCCCGAATCCCTCGCGCCCTCCATCGAGACGCCGCTCGACCTCGCGTTCGAGCGGGCGCGCAACGACCCGGAGGAGACGGCGGGGTTCTACGACGCGCTGTTCGCCGCGACCGTCTTCCTGCCCATCGACCGCGCCTTCGACGACGAGGGCAACGAATCCGAGGCCGCCGCCAGCGCCATCGAGCCGATCTTCTACGAGGTGGAAGACGCCGCGACCGTGCTGATCTTCGATACCGAGGAACGACTGGCGACGTGGACGGACGAGCCGATCGACTATGTCGGCCTGACGGGGCGTCAGCTTTTCGAGATGTTCGACGGCGAGCAGCAGGTTGCGCTGAATATCGGCGTCGCGCCCTCGTCGGTCGTGATTCCGGTCGAGATGGTCAAATGGCTGCACGAGCGCGCGGCCGAGGGCGGGCAGAGCGACGAGGTGCAGGCGGGTGCCGCCCTCGAAGTCACCGCACCGCCCGAGTTGGACACCGAGATCATCGCCCGCATCGCCGCCCGTATCGCGGGCCTGCGGCGGGAGATCGACGAGGCGGTCTTCTTCTCGCTCGGCATCGACGCGGGACAGGCCGACGCGGAACGCCGCGTGGTGCTGGGCGTCGCGACCAGTCAGGAGGGCCTGCGCGATGCCGAGGCGGTGGCCGAAGCCCTCGCCGAGACGGCGCGCGGTGCCTTCGACGGGACGCGCCCGGTCGAGGTTGCCTTGCTGAGCGCCAACAGCCCGCTGATGGAAAAGGCCCGCAAGGTCGGCCTCAACCTGCCGGTGATTCAGGTCGGGTCGATCCACTGACCCGACAGGGGGCCGAAGCTGTCCACCACGGCCCCCAGATAGCGTTTCGGCAGGATCGTCACCGCCCCCCGTGGCTCGAACTGAGCCGAGACCCGCGTGGCGGTCGCCTCGTTCGACGTGCCGATCTGTCCGCCCGCCACCATGGCCAGCCCCTCTATCGGCCAGCGCAGCCCGGTTGACGACATCCCCCGGCAGGGCACCAGCGGGAAGAACGACACCCGCGCCCCGACCTCGACTGTGACCGCCCACCCGGGCGGCGCAACGAAGGCGACGTCCTCCTCGCCCAGCAGCACGACCCGCCTGTCGGCATATTGCAGCAGCACGGACAGCGCCGCGAGCGTATGGTCGAGCCGCCCGCCGAGGAAGCCGACTCCGACGATGACGGGCGCGGTGACATGCGCGAGGCACTTGCCGAAATCGGTGCTGTCCTGTTCGGGCACGGATATCAGCCGCGCTCCCTCCGACGCCGCGCCATCCAGCGAATCCATATCGCCGATGATGTATTCCGGCACCGCTCCGAAAGCCGCCAGCCGGTCCGCGCCTCCGTCCGCCGCCACGACATGCGGCGCCAGTGCTCGGGCCGCGCGCAGGTCTTCCGCATCGAACGGCCCGGCCCCCGCCAGCGTCACGCCGGACTGGAACGGGACTTGCGTGCTCATGGTGAAACCATCGTGGAAAAGCCTGTCATCGTTCCGTTTTATGCCATCGCGAAAATTCAGGAAATACTAAGGGATTCGCCCCGACATGCTGGTCCGCGATACGCCAATCGACCACAGGAGGCCCCGATGAAGACCGTTCTCGCCACGACCCTCGCCACTGCCGCCATCCTCTTCGCCGCCGCACCCGCCTTCGCGCAGCAGAAGGGACCCAAGCCCGTCGAGCGCCGGGTGCTGGCCGAGCGCGTCTGTCCCGACGGGGCGACCACCACCGTCGCCGTCAGCGGCCAGCTCATCATGGTCGAGTATTTCTCGGCTCCCCACGCGAACGGCACGGTCTCGGGCTACGAGGACGCCTACGATTTCCGGGAAGCCGCCGAGGCGAAAGCGCAGTTCGACGCGCTGAAATGCCCCGAAAGCCGATAAGCGCTCAGTTGTTGAGATCCGCGCACACGCCCTGCGGGAAGCATCCGATGCCCGCCGGCGCCTCGAACGTGCCGGTCCAGCCGGCGGTGTTGCGGGGCAGGCCGGTCACGCGGTCGATATCCTCGGACGGCCGATACGGGGCCGTCTCGTAGACGATGTCCGGCTCCGTCGGCATCTGCACGACGGCGGGCGCCGCGTAGATTTCGAGGATTTCCTCCCCCGGTGCGAGCGGCACGCCGTAGGTCTCGCCCGCCTCTTCGTAGGGAAGGACGTCGTATATGGTCCCGTCATCCGAGACGACGGTATCCTGCGCGCATGCCGGGAGGGCGAGCAGCGCGAGAGCGACCGGAAGAAGCGGTGTTTTCATCGCGCCATGCTCTCTCCCGATTGCGGCGAGCGTATGGCCCGTGCCGGCACGGTCAGGCGAGCACGTCGTAGAGCAGGAACGTGCTGATGACCTGCACGCCGATCAGCAGGACGATGGGCGAGAAGTCGATGCCCCCGGCGGTCGGCAGGATGCGGCGGATAGGGGCCAGCATCGGATCGACCAGGCCATTGACGCCGTGATAGAGCGAACGGACCAACTGGTTCTGGAGGTTGATCACGTTGAACGCGACCAGCCAGCTCAGGATCACATGGGCCAGCACCAGCCAGAAGATGAGGCTGGTGACGACGGAGATGAGGTAGGCAAGGGCATTCATGCGGGGATCCATGCGTCTGGGAAAACATCGGGTCGCACGCTAGATAGGCGCCCCTCCCGTATGGGGCAAGCCCTACGCGTCGGCGCGGCGCCCCTTGCCCATCCAGATGAACAGCGGCTTGAGCGGCGCGATCCACGCGATGCCGAGGACGGCGTAGAGGACCGGCTCGACCCAGACGGGCGGACGGTCCGGCAGCTTGCCGATCAGCGCCATCGCGACGAGGGCGAAGACGGTCATCCACACGAAGAGAACGATGGAGCCGACGAGTTTTCTGGTGCGCAGGGACATGCGAACCGGTTTACCGCCCGCGCCCGGGAAAGCAAGGGGCAAGGTGGCGCACCGCATGGTGGCACGGAGTGGGCGCCGTGCAGCGGGCGCCGTGCAGTGCCTCAAAG
>ENA-ORXT01003928-ORXT01003928.1-marine-metagenome-genome-assembly--contig:-NODE-3928-length-15806-cov-3.438299_pt1 | contig 15806 bp, 11 predicted proteins | sample MGYA00237868_ERZ511482 | MGnify/ENA metagenome assembly ERZ511482 | reverse complement strand
AATGAAATAAATGGTCTATTGGACAATAACCTAGATGATGTTTGGGGTTTGTTTTCTAATGTAGGGCAAGTATATAACTTATTCCAAAAAAGTGAAGATGATATCCTGACAGTCAATGTAACAAGTGGATTTGATTTACTACCAGGAGGCTCTGAAAGCGGAAGACATAGCATTCAGTTTGGTTTCGCATGGGAAAAGAGAACAAATAGATATTGGGGCATGAATCCAAGACAGCTTTGGACTGCTGCTCGTCAGCTAGCGAATGCGGATCTTGTTGGAGTCAATACAAGTTTAGCATTAGATACCTTAACTTTAGGAAATTTTGATTATACAGTGTATGCACCTAATTATGAAGCACCAGAGGGAAATGAAAATTTATTCTACCAAAAAGTAAGAGCACTGACAGGGCAGGGATTAGATGAATATGTGAACGTAGATGCAATAGATCCATCATCCCTTAGTTTGGATATGTTTTCAGCACCAGAATTGAATAGCTTCCCGCAATTGCAATTAAGTTATTATGGATATGATTACTTAGGAAACAAGCTAGGTACGAATGTGACGTTTAATGACTTCTTTACAAGTACTGATGATAATGGAATTCGTTCATTTGATGTTGCACCATGGCAACCAATATACTTTTCAGGTTATATCCAAGATAAGTTTACTTATAAAGACATAATATTCAGATTGGGATTACGTGCAGATTACTATGATGCCAATTCTAAAGTATTAAAAGACCCGTACTCACTTTATGATATCGAAACGGCCGGAGACTTTTTCAGTAATACAGGTCAGGAAAAGCCACCTGCAGTTGGTGATGACTATAAAGTCTATGTGTCGGGAGAAGGCTCAGAGAGCGTAGTCGGGTATAGATTGGGAGACGATTGGTATTCACCGAGTGGAACTCTTGTCAGTGGAGGTAACGTGCTTTTTGGTGGAGGACTTGTATTTCCTTCATACGTAGAGAAAAATGGGGACCTAAGAAACATTCAATTAGGAGCAAATGCAGACGAAGCCTTTAACATAGATAATTCATTTAAGGATTATGATCCGCAGCTAAACTTTATGCCGCGTCTTTCATTTTCCTTCCCTATTTCAGAAGATGCAGGATTCTTTGCGCACTATGATATATTAGTGCAAAGACCACCTTCTAATACTGTAATGACTGCATTGGATTACTATTATTTCCAAGATGGAGATAGACTAAATTTAGATGGAGCTCCGGCAAACAATCCAGATCTTAAGCCAGAAAAAACTGAAGATTGGGAAATGGGTTTCCACCAGAAACTTACAAACTCTTCTGCACTAAAGATTTCTGCTTTTTATAAAGGATTAGAGAATATGATCCAGAGAAGATTTTACTTTAATCTCCCTGCACCATTGAACAATTATGAAGCATATGGCAACTTGGATTTTGGAACAGTTAAAGGTTTCTCATTTACTTATGATTTGAGAAGAACTGGAAATCTTGAGCTTTCAGCATCGTATACGCTACAGTTTGCAAACGCAACAGGATCAGATGCTAACTCATCAAGTGGATTGAGTAACAGAGGAATACAAAGGGAAGTGATTCCACTTTCGTACGATGAAAGACACAGAATTACGGCTAATATAGATTATCGCTATGGTGGCGGTAAGTCTTACAAAGGACCTGTAGTTGGAGGCATGGATATATTTGCAGATGCAGGTTTAAATATGATTATAACTACAGTATCAGGAAGACCATATACGGCGAATTCCACAATTACAGGCCCACTTACTTCTGCAGGTATTGAAGGAGACATCAATGGTCCTAGAAGGCCATGGACATTTAATGCTGATATGAGAATAGATAAGCGATTTAATCTTGAACTTTCTGAAGGAGGAAGATCATTAGGAATGAGCATTTACTTTAGAGTTGAAAACCTGTTTGATACTAGAAATGTTGGTAATGTATTTGCTGGTACAGGAGATCCAGATGATGATGGATTCCTTGCATCTTCATTTGGGCAGGACCAGCTAGAACAAATTCAAACTGTAGGACAAGATGTGAGAAGTTACTTATCATCTTATCAGTGGAGAATTGCGGTCCCAGGGAATTACTTTAGACCAAGAAGAATGTATCTAGGAGCAATATTTGACTTTTAAAATAGATTTTAAAAAAATATATAAAACTCATATCATGGGTAGACAAAAAATAATATTAAGTATCCTCTTCTCTTTCTTTGTAAGCCTTTCTTGGGCGCACATAAATCCAGAGGCGCGAGGAAAATCCAAATCTACTAACCTAACTGCTAATTCCAGAGAAGATTGTTTGGAACCTCAGGGTCAGATCGAGGTAGAAGTAAATAACGTCAGAGCGAGGCTTTTGACAGGTGGAGATGTTTGGTGGGATGGTGATGGTATTGGTAGATATGTTGTTCCTAAACCACCAGTTGGTTCAGGAATTCCAGAAGTATCTTCAATATTCGCGGGTTCCGTATGGATCGGTGGAAATGACCCATCAGGAGGATTGAAAATGGCGGCAAATACCTACCGTACGAATGGTGGAGATTTTTCTACAGGACCATTAACAGAGGATGGAGAAACAGATTTAGAAGACTGTAATAATTGGGATTTATTTTTCCAAGTAACTGGAGAAGAAGTACGTAAGGTGTATAGTGATTATGACAACAGACCCGATCCTATGGAAGGTTTATCTGTTGATTCTATTCCAGACAATGTACTTTACTGGCCTGGGAAAGGAAATCCATTTTTCTTTGATAAGTTCGAGTTTGATTTACCAGAAGCAGACCAAGGTTTAGGATCTTTCTGGGATGAAAATGAAGATGGTGAATATGATCCAAGAGATGGCGATTTTCCAGTGATTGAGATTCGTGGATGTTTTAATACACTCGTATCAAGACAACAAGCAATAGAGTATGTTCCAGATGAAATGACGTTCTGGATTTACAATGATGCAGGTAGACAGCATTTTGAAACAATGGGTCGTCCGATTCAGATGGAAATTCAAGTACAGGCTTTTGCCTATGCAACGAATGATGAAATAAACAACATGACCTTCCAGAGGTATAAACTTATAAATAGAGCATCAGAGGATATTAGAGATTGCTATTTTGCAATGTGGGTAGATCCAGATTTAGGATGTTATACAGATGATTATGTAGGATGTGATGTTTCTAGATCACTGGCATATACATATAATCAAGATGCATTAGATGGTGAGTCAGGAACCAATTGTCCAGGTGGTGTTGAAACGTATAAAGAATCGGTTCCGATTATCGGAACGGATTACTTTAGAGGTCCTTTAGGTCCAAAACTTATTGTAACGAATGCAGCTGGAGATACAAGTTTCGTAAACCCTCCAGTAGGTTCTGCTCAGTTTGATACGATTGTGGAATTGGGGATGACTTCTTTTATGTATCATAATAATCCAGGAAGTACGCCAACTCCACTGCCACAAACAGCAGATCCAAATCAAGATTTTGAGTATTATAATTACATACAAGGATTATGGAGAGATGGTACTGCTGCAACATTTGGGGGAACAGGATTTAACTTAATGAGTATGGATACCGTTAATTATATGTTCCCTGATGATCCAAATACTGGTGGCGGATGGTCTATGTGTGAAGGTGGTTTGCCTGCAGGAGATAGAAGAACTATACAGGCATCTGGTCCTTTCTTACTTATACCAGGTGCAGTGAATGAGCTTATTATCGGAGCTGTGTGGGTGCCAGACTTGGATTACCCATGTCCAGATATATCAAGATTACAATCAGCAGATGACCTTGCCCAGGCATTGTTTGACAACTGTTTTGATATTATTGATGGTCCTGATGCTCCAGATATTTGTGCAGTAGAGTTAGATGAAGAACTAATACTTGTCCTTTCAAATGACCAAAGATCAAACAACGCTTTCGAAGAATATTCTGAGAACGACATTTTTGCTCCAGAAGAAATAATGGCTCCTGAAAGAAATTATTTCTTTGAAGGATATAATATTTGGCAACTTAAGGATCCTCAAGTTACAGCACAAGAATACGGAGATCCAGAAAATTCTAGACTGATCAGAATAGTTGATGTAAAAAATGGAGTTAGTGAAGTCTACAATTGGACGCCACAAATTATCCCTGGTCAGGTTGATAATATTTGGATTCCTGAACGTGTTACACAATCTCCAGATGAAGGTGTAAAGCATACCTTCCAAATTACAGAAGATGCTTTTACTGGTGGACGTTTGATTAATCATACCAAGTATTACTTTTCTGTGGTAGCATATGGACACAATGAATATATTCCATTTGATCCTACAACAGAATTAGGACAACGTAAACCTTACTTAGAAGGAAGAAAGAATATTCAAGTATACACGTTTATACCGAGGCCTATCGTCTATGATAGTCTTCAATCTAACTATGGAGATGGTGCAATTATTACACGACTTCAAGGAGTAGGAGTTGGAGGAAATTTTGTAGATGTGGATAGCTCAGTATATGATGCAATACTTAGTGGTAACTTTGATGGTAAAATTAAATACCAAGAAGGTGAGGGACCAATAGAAATAAAAATTTTCAACCCACTTGTTGTTAGAGAGGGAGTGTATAATTTGAAAGTTGTTGGTGAATTTAGTGCAGCAGATTGTGGTTTAAATAAGGGCGCAACCTGGGTGCTTACAGACCCTGATGGAACTACTATTGCTTCAGAAAAAACAATTGATAATTTAAATGAACAAATCCTAACAAATTATGGATTCTCGATTTCACTTGTGCAAACAGAGGATGTTGGTGCGACTGGAGAAGGCGATAATGGAGCAATAGGAACAGAATTGGAATATGATGATCTGGCATTGCCATGGTATAATGCAGTACGTGATAATGGGATTGGAAATTTGCCAGAAGAACAAACAGGATTTTCTCAGTTTTTTAATTTTCAAAGAACAGGAGCTGGAGAAATAGAAAATGAATTGGATCCAAGCGAGGCATTTAGTCGGTTTGGTACAGGAGAATTTTATCCTTACTTCCTGACGTCATCTGCACCACCACCAGTAGGATCACCACCTTACTATTTAACACCTGCATTTAACCAGCAAGCGTTTGGTAGAACTGCAAGTAGTTTCTCACAACTGAATAACGTGGACATAGTAATGACTTCTGATAGATCTAAGTGGAGTAGATGTGTAGTTATTGAGACTGCAAGTAAATTCTATACAGATAATGGGTTAGAAACTATTGACGGAGCGCAAAGTTTTGATTTGAGACAATCAACGTCCGTTGATATTAATGGAAATCCGGAAGCTGAGGAATCGAAAGGATTGGGTTGGTTCCCAGGATATGCGATTGATGTTGAAACTGGTGAACGGTTAAATATCTTTTTTGGAGAGAATTCATACTTTGATGAGGCGTATAAAGAAACCTTGCCAGATGGGTTAAAAGATGATGCCTTAGGAACAGATATGTTATTTAATCCGGGCACACAATTAATAAATATTTCACAGGGCGAGAATTTTTTCACACCATCTTGGATCACTGCAGGAGGTGGCCATACTATATATGTGACACGTCAGAGCTATGATGAATGTGAACAAATCCATGAACTTTTAGATTCAGATTTTAATCTAGGTGGTAAGATTTCTGTTATGAAAGCTATTACTTGGACTTCTATGGCATTGACGAACCCAGATGTAGAGATGCTATCCTATGACCAAGGATATATTCCAACTGATTTAAAGGTTAAATTAAGAGTGGATAATCCATATAGTTTGCAGGAGCAGTTTGATTTAGGAGTGGACGGTTGTGGAACAGTCGTTGAAGAAGAACTACCAGAATATGAATTTGAAATACGTAACGCTGCATCAGTAGAACTTACTGCAGAACAAGTGTCAAGTGTTCTTGATAATGTAAATGTTGTTCCTAACCCATATTATGGTTATTCAGCGTATGAAACGTCGCAGTTCACGAACACAGTGAAGATTACCAATTTACCAGATAGAGCTGAGATTAACATCTTTACGTTAGATGGAAGATTTGTCAAGAAGTTTAGTAGATCTGAAAGACCTGCTATTAAAGCTGGAAGTAATCCAGGAGTCTCGGAAAGACAAGTCATTCCAGATTTGGAATGGGATTTAAAGAACTTTAGAGGAATTCCAGTTGCAAGTGGAGTATATCTAATTCATGTTGTTGCGACTGATTTAGGTGAGGAGAGAACGATTAAGTGGTTTGGAGTTAATAGAAAATTTGACGCAACTGGACTATAAAATAATAAACATACGCAGGCAGATTAAATCTGCCTGCTTAAATGCCTAAATAGGTATATTATGAATAAAAAAATACTATTTACATTTACTTTAATATTAAGCACTCTAGCTTTGTTTTCAGGAAATCCTGATAGACAAGGCGAAGCGGGTGCTGGCGAACTATTGTTTAATCCTTGGGCAAGAAGTGCGGGTCTTCATTCCATGAATACATCCTCTATAGGAGGTGTAGAAGCAATGCGTTTAAATGTTGCAGGCATAGGAAGGATAGAAGGAAAAGAACTTTTATTAGGAAATACACGCCTATATGAAGGATCTAGTCTTGGACTAAACTCTGGTGGGTTTGTAACAAAAGTAGGAGAGAACGGTGCGATCGGATTTAGTTTAGTAGCAGTAGATTTCGGAGATAATCTTGTAACAACTACAGATCAACCCGGGGGAACTGGAGCAACTTTTTCACCAGGGTATTTTCACTTAGGAATCGGTTATGCACACACGTATGAAAATAAAATTTCTGTGGGAGTTCTGTTCCGTTCCATTTCCGAGTCTCTTACAGACGTAAGTGCACTAGGATTTGCAGTGGACGCAGGTGTTCAATATGTTTCTGGAGAAAACGATGAATTCAAACTTGGAATTTCTTTAAGAAATGTTGGTACACCAATGTCATTTGGAGGACCTGGACTTTCTACTCAAGTTCCAGCTCCTGATGCAAATATTGATTATCCGATTACAGTGGATCAAAGAGCAGATGTTTTTGAATTACCTTCCATGTTAAATGTTGGAATATCATATGATCTTCATTTCTCAGAGCAGGTCTATATGAGAGTTCTTGGGAATTTTACTTCCAATGCATTTGCAAGAGATCAAATAGGAGGTGGAGCAGAAATCTACTTGTTAGATAAATTTGCAATCAGAGGTGGTTATAAGCACGAGCTTAGTAACACAGTAGGAACAGAAAATATATATGATGGATTCGCTGGAGGGGTATCTTTTGATGTGCCATTACAGAAAGCGGGCGATACTAAATTAGGGCTTGACTACGCATATAGAACGACGCGTCATTTTAGAGGAACACATAATCTCAGCCTTAGACTAAGTTTTTAGTCAGAAATTTTTTATAATTTTATATAAAGCAAAAACGTCTCTTACTAAAAGAGACGTTTTTGTCGTTTAATAAATACTAAAAACATAAGGATTATGTCAAAGATCAGTTATATGAGCCAAGAAGGCTATGACAAATTGAAGGCTGAACTAGATATACTAAAGACTGATGGTAGGAGAGAGGCAGCACAAGCTATTGCAGAGGCGCGTGAAAAAGGGGATTTATCCGAAAATGCAGAGTACGATGCTGCCAAAGATGCGCAAGGGATGTTAGAAATGAAGATAAGCCAGTTGGATAAAGCATTGGCAGGCGCTCGAATACTGGATTCTAGCGAACTAGATATTAGCAAGGTAACAGTCTTGTGTAATGTGAAAATAAAAAATAAACAGAACGGCAAAGAAGTTACTTACATGCTTGTCTCTGAATCAGAGGCAGATCTAAAGCTTAAGAAGATTTCTGTAGACTCTCCATTTGGTCAAGGCTTGCTTGGTAAGGCTGTAGGCGAAACTGCAATTATAGAGACACCGCGTGGAAACTTGGAATTTGAGGTCATGCATATTTCTGTTTAATGTCAAGCCTATTTACGAAAATAGTAGCAGGAGAAATCCCATGCCACAAAATTGCTGAGGACGATAATTATTTTGCTTTTCTAGATATTAACCCAGTGGCGAAAGGACATACTCTCTGTATTCCTAAAAAAGAAGTAGACTATATTTTTGATGTTGAGGATGAGCTTTTAGCCGGTCTTATGGTCTTTTCAAAAAAAGTGGCAAAAGCAATAGAGAGCGTTGTTCCATGCGCTAGAGTTGGAGTGACTGTTATTGGTTTGGAAGTACCTCATGCGCATGTGCACCTAATTCCCATCCGTTCTCTACACGATATGAATTTTGAAAAGCCAAAAAAAATATTGAGTTCGGAAGAACTAAAGGGAATGGCATCTAAAATTGCAGCAGCAGTGCTCTAAATTATTTATTCGACACCCGTTCTGGATTATTAGTAATAAACGACTTCCACGAATTTCCTCCTTTTGAAGAACTAGCAGGTACACCGAATTTTGACTGATGATAATGTGTAATCGCAGTCGCAAGTGCATCTGAAGCATCTAAAGAAATTTCGGAAAGATCTTTATTTATCATTGCTTGCACCATAGAAAAAACCTGTTCTTTAGAAGCATTTCCGTTTCCAGTAATTGATTGTTTTATCTTTTTCGGAGCATACTCAACTATATTGAGACCCATAGTAATACCAGCTGCAATAGATACGCCTTGCGCTCTTCCTAGTTTCAACATGGATTGTACATTCTTACCATAGAATGGAGATTCTACAGCCATTTGCGTAGGAAGATAGGTTTCAATAATCTCCTGTAGCTGCAGGTAAATCTCTTTTAGCTTTATTTGATGATCAGGAAATTTCTTTAACTCAATAGTGCCCACACAAGTTAAGCTGATGTCATTTCCATTGACCTCCACTACTGCATAGCCAAGGGACACAGTTCCAGGATCTACACCTAATATTTTATAACTAGATTTCATTTTTTAATCTTGCAGTCAAAATTAGGCTATTTAAAGGACACATTATTAAAAATTATAATATAAGTTTGGTCTTGTTTCTAATATGGTGAGTAGATCGAAATATATAAATTTATTGATAAAACTTCTTATTGCGGGGTTCTTGCTGTTCGTTCTTTACAATCAGTTAAAGGAATATAATGGACAAAGTGGTCTGAAGGAGGAGATTATAGATCGATTTGCATCAGGAAATATATTGTGGCTTGTTGGTTTCGTTATCTTGATGCCATTAAATTGGGTCTTAGAAGCAAAGAAGTGGAAGTCTGTTTTTGGAGCGATTCCATTCACACAAGCTTTTAAAACTATTCTTGCAGGTATTAGCTTGGCAATTATCACTCCGAATAGAGTTGGGGAATATGGTGGGAGATTATTAACGATTCCTCCCGAGAAAAACTGGAAGTCTATAGTTGCGACTTTGGTGGGGAGTGTGGGACAAAATTTAGCAACTATTTTTTTTGGTATAACTGGTCTTATTTTTTTATCAAAACGATTTAATTATGTAGATGTATCATTTATCCCTATTATATTCACAGCAGCTCTTTTTTTCTTTTTAGGGCTGTATGTATATTTTAATATTGATGTTCTTGCTGTCGTGGTCAAGAAATTTGGTTTGCAAAAGTATTTGCAAAAATTTAGTAAGTACTTCCAAGAGATAAGAAGAATTGAAAAGTCGACCTTACTCACTGTCTTGATCCTATCTGCCTTACGTTATATGCTTTATGTTACGCAATACTATCTAGTCATTCGTTTTTTCAATATTGATGTAGATCCTTTGGCAGCTCTTCAAGGAATAACAAGTATACTGCTCATACAATCAAGCCTTCCTCTACCACCTTTTATAAGTATTCTAGCAAGAGGAGAAATTTCACTATTAATATGGGGTCTTTTCGGAATAAATGAACTAATCATTCTAAGTATGACGTTTCTTATATGGAGTATCAATCTACTGTTTCCTGCTTTATTAGGATATATAGTCATATTGAGAACCAATATAGTAGAGACCCTTGGATATGGTAAATAAGTGTATTTCGTTGCTATTCGTTTTATTAAGTTGTATTGGTGTATTTACAGTCGTGCAAGAAAACAATGCTCTTGAGTCATTGAATTACACGGACGAAGAATGTGTGCTTCAAAATTCTGTCTTTGAAGACGGAGAGAGGCTAACATATAAGGCTTATTACAATTGGAAATTTATTTGGATACCTGCGGGTGAGGCTGTTTTTACAGTGCGAGAGGAAGAGGACTTTTATCACTTTGAGGTAGTTGGGAAAACCTACCCTTCCTATAATAGTTTTTTTAAAGTGGATGATCATTACTATAGTAAGGTTGACAAGGAAACTTTACAACCAGTGAGCTTTAGAAGAAGGATAGAAGAAGGAAGTTATTATCGATACGATAGTATAGCGTTTGACAGAGAGAATACAGTTCTAAAAGAATACATAGGCAAATCAATAGATAATACGCAAGAACATGAATTTTCATCAGATGTCTGTGTGCAGGATTTAGTGTCAGTGCTGTATCATTTAAGAAATAGAAATACTGAAAAACTAAGCGAAGGAGATAAGTTACCCCTAAAGATTTTCTTTGACAAGGAATTTTATCAGCCTTCAATTACCTTTGAAGGATATAAGAAAAAAGTAATCAAAGATTTGGGTACCTATGAAACTCTGCATATTCGACCAGAATTAATAGCAGGTGAGGTCTTTGAAGAAGGAACCTATATGGATGTATGGGTAAGTGCAGATAACAATCATATTCCTCTTCTATTAGAATCGCCAGTGTCTATTGGATCAGTAAAAGTTGTGCTAAAGGAGTATGAAGGATTAAAGTACGGCCTAGAATAGAATATTTATGTTAAAGTCAATTAGTCAATATATGTATAGTGTTGATTATCAACACTAAAATGCCTAACTCTTTATGTGTATACGCAAACTTTGTCAGTCATTTCCCTGTATATTATAAAAAAACAGGATATTAGATAAGCGTTACGAATTATACGATCTGCGTAGTCGATTTTAATCGCTTTTTGTTGAAAAATCAACAAGCTAATAGCTACAATTGATTATTTAACACCCTTAAAGCTTTCATTTATCGACTATGCTTTTCTTCTCCATTCCTATTCCTGTATATAATCTCCTGATTCTTACCATCTTCAGCTGAAATAGTATATTTTTAGTTAAAATCTACTATTTAAATGGATAAGAAATTATTTAAAAACCAGCCTGAATTATTTGGACATCCTATGGGCTTATATGTATTGTTCTTCACTGAGTTGTGGGAACGATTTTCTTACTATGGGATGCGTGCAATTTTGGTGTTGTACATTACAAAAGAAACTATGGATGCAAATCCAGGCATGGGTTGGTCCAATGCGGAAGCAATTTCTTTATACGGTTGGTATACGATGTTAGTTTATGTCGCTTCAATTCCAGGAGGTATAATCGCAGATAAATATATAGGACAAAAGAAGGCTGTTTTTTGGGGTGGATTGATTTTAGTAGCAGGTCACACGGTTCTTGCTATTACGCAAGATTGGGCTTTTTATTCGGGTTTAGGTTTAATCATTGTTGGTGTAGGTTTATTAAAGCCTAATATTTCTACAATGGTGGGAGGTCTTTATTCTAAAGGGGATGAACGAAGAGATAAAGGGTTTACAATATTTTATATAGGAATTAATGTTGGTGCATTTTTATCAGCGCTTATAGTGGGTTATGTAGGAGAAAACATAGGCTGGCATTATGGATTTGGATTGGCAGGTATCGGTATGTTAATCGGCATGTTAGTCTACTGGTGGGGTCAAAAATATTTGGAAGGAATTGGTGAGTTTATTCGAAATGATAATAATCCAGACAAGGATTTTGCAGATAAGCCTCTCACGAAAATTGAAAAAGATAGGATGTTAGTCATGTTCTTATCCTTTTTCTTGATCATAGTATTCTGGGGAGCATTTGAACAAGCAGGTGGATTGATGAATCTATATGCTGAAGAAAAAACAAATCGTATGTTGGGTGGTTTTGAAGTCCCTGCATCTTGGTTTCAGTCAGTCAATGCATTTTTCATTATTACATTAGGAACTGCAGTTGCTGGCTTTTGGTATAAGTGGAAATTGGCAGGAAGAGAAGGATCTTCTCTGTTCAAAATGGCCATAGGTGTCATCATTATGGGATGGGGTTTTATGTTTATGCGTTTTGCTTCACAAGAGTACGATGCTGCAGGATCTTCTGCAATGTATTGGTTAGTTCTTGCTTATCTCTTTCATACAATTGGAGAACTATGTGCTTCTCCAGTAGCACTTTCATTCATAACTAAATTGGCTCCGGCTAAATATGCATCCTTTATGATGGGGGCCTACTTTGCGGCCACTGGCCTTGGTAATAAAGTTGCGGGACTCATAGGAGAATCTGCAGAAAATGCAGGAGAGCTCGAAATATTTACTGGACTTGTTATCTTCTGTACGGTTGTAGGAATTCTTGTCCTACTCATACTAAAACCTTTAAAACGACTTACGCACGGTGCTGAAGATTTAGTTATTGATGCACACTAAACACATAATAAACACTCTAAAATTTAAGTTATGAATTTCGGACTTTGGTTAATGATAATTGGGACAATCTTTGTTTTCATCTGGATTCCTTATGTAGTACTTTCGCAGAAAAAAATTCATCCAAAAGCATTATTTACACTCTTCTTTGCAGAATTGTGGGAGCGCTTTTCCTTTTACGGGATGCGCGCATTATTAATGCTATATATGACCAAAGTCTTATTTGAAAATCTCGGTCAGGACGGTGCAGATTTGCGTGCTTACGGCATTTATGGTGCGTATGGAGCATTAGTCTATGGTATGCCTGTTATCGGTGGTCTGATAGCAGATAAATTGTTCGGATTCAGGAAGTCAATCATTCTTGGAGGAATATTAATGGCTTTAGGGCATTTTGTCTTAGGTCTTGAAGGACTCATGTTTGAGGGTAATTTCAATATCTTCTTTATTTCGCTTGCTTTGATTATAGTTGGTAATGGTTTTTTCAAGCCGAATATATCTTCATTCCTAGGTAAATTTTATGAGTTGAATGATCCACGTAAAGATGGAGCATTTACCATATTTTATATGGGCGTAAATATTGGTGCATTCTTGGCTCCTCTATGGTGCGGATATCTTGGAGAAACTTGGGGCTGGCATTATGGATTTGGATTAGCAGGAATAGGAATGCTTATAGGAATATTTGTATTCATGAGAAATAGTGATCAGTTTGGAGAAGAGGGTCTTCCACCAAGTGAAGAAAAATTAAAAGCAGCTTCCTTTCTTGGTATATCCAATGAATGGACAGTGATGATAGGTATATTACTAGCTATTCCGCTAATGGCATTTTTGCTTAATAGTAACGAGATAGTTACAGTAGCATTACCCATACTTATTATAGGTGTCATTGGTTATATTCTTTGGTATTCATTTAAACTGATAAAGGAAGGGGATAAAGCCAGCGGACAAAGACTTTGGGTTGTCGTGGTCTTGTTTTTCTTTCACGCCTTATTCTGGGCACTGTTTGAACAAGCAGGAGGTTCACTGATGTTGTTTGCTGATAGAAACGTAGATCGCATGGGGATCCCTACCTCTATGTTCGCAAGTTTGAACCCGCTCTATATTATGCTTCTCGCTCCCGTGTTTTCTTCTATGTGGTTACGTCTAAATAAAAAAGATAAAGAGCCAAGTACTCCAATGAAATTTTTCTGGGGACTTGCGCAGCTTGCTATGGGTTACGCTATGATCGTTGTAGGTGCTAAGCTCTTTGGAGGAGACGGTATGGTGCCAGTGGTATTCTTATTCTTAATGTACTTATTACATACAACAGGTGAATTAAGCTTATCTCCAGTAGGTCTATCGATGGTAACAAAGTTATCACCACCAAAAATTGTAGGTTTTGTAATGGGAGCATGGTTTTTATCGATATCTCTTGCTCATGAGATTGCAGGTCAGCTCGGGAAACTAGCAGCTGCACCACAAGAAGGAGGCGAACTCGTAGATTCCATGAACAGCTTTGTATCTGTATATATGAACTGGGGAGTATTTGTAGTAGGATCAGCAGCTCTATTATTGCTTGTATTAGTGCCTACACTTAAGAAGTGGATGCATGGGATACATTAACTAAGTTATTGACTTTAATAAAACTGTTTATTGTAATAGATTAAATTATTTGTGTTTCAACGAGCACTACTAATAACAATAGAACGATGAAGAATATAATTATGGTCTTGATGATTTTAGTCTCGATTGTGATTTGTGGTATTCGCATATCAAAAGGGATTGTCTTTAAGCAAAACGTAACGGGGTATTTAAAACATGCAGCTGATGCAAATACTGTTGAACTAGCACTTGAAGAATTGACGAAGGCGCTTACTTACTTAGAGTCTAATAATCTTACAACGGGATATACTTCAATTTTATATAATACTCCTGATGAAGATATAGATTTCTGGTACAGAAACTTAAAAGCAAGTCAAAATGAACTCAAGAATTTAAATTCGGAAAGTGCATTAGAGAAAACCAATGTATTAATAAAGCTAAGAGAAACATTAATGGATACGGGTGAAAGAACAAGAGTTACCGTTCCAGATGGTTTATCAGTGTATCCAAATAATAAGTTATGGGCAGGATTAATGTTTTTAGCTTTATTGTTAGGATTCTTTGGAATTATGCTTCCTGTGATTGAAGCGGATAAGAAGCATAAGGCGAAAAGAGCTGCTGGTTTCAAACAAGGGTAGTTGGAGTGGACCTTCCAATTTAAAACTTTTTGATTAATTATTCAATTGAATTTTAGGACATGTTAAGTGGCTTTAGCGACTATTCTTTATAAAATTGGTTGCAACTAGACATTGAACAATTAGTAAGTTAACTTTACACTCATTAAATTAAACAATAGCAATTCTTTAAACTCATAATCATGAAATATTTGCTACTGCTAGTATTAAATTCTGTCACACTTATAAATTGCGGGAAGGACCAAATAATTTAATCAGGGGAATTTATAAATTGTAATGGAGAAGATTGAGAAATTATCAAAGATGCAAATTGTTGTGATGCGGAAATAGGTTTTTTGATTTGTTAGGATTTAAAAGTGGATGAGATAAACGGTATAGATGAGCAAAAATCTTCATGGCTTCCCAATGCATGTTCTGAGCTAAATAGCGAGTTAGTATTTGAATCTAATAATGAAGAGACACGATTTTCTTTAGAAAAGAGAGAGCACTATTTTTTCCATGAGGAATTGTTACTCTCCTGCAATGGAAATTATGAACATGGAACATACGTAGAACAAAAAAATGAAGTTATAGAACTAGCATACTGAATATTTTATTTGGTTCTGATACGGTTTATATCAAATTAAATAGCATCATCAATTCTTATGAGAATCAAACGCCCAATCCAAAAGTGGATATAATTTCTCTTCTTCACAGAAGATCATTTTCCAATATTGCTAATTTTTATTTCAGACATCGGATAGGGGATACGGATTTTGATCATAATTCAAGAACTTTTCATAATTCGATAGTTCTAAGTGGTGAAGAGTATGCTTCTGTAGTAGAATTTATGCTTAGGACATATTTCCATGCTGATCCGCATACGAGATTGTATATAATTGGAGAATTTGGGATTTTGGATTTCTAAAAGATGGAAGAGCGTTGTTGAGAAAGCTTAAGGGAGTAGCTAAATGCAATTGAATTACCCGCGTAATTTCAACAAGAATCGTTCGATTTGTCTTCTGTGTCTTAAGATGTGTACGATTGCGTGTTCATAGAGTTGTTCCACAACATACAGTTGGCCCCAAGCAGCTTTTAATTTTTTGAAAGCATCATTTTCTTCTAAGGGAGGTCAGGATAATCTTGAAATAGAGTAACATTCATCTAA